>PPYE01511227.1_pt1 | contig 43858 bp, 44 predicted proteins | sample 1559881 | NCBI WGS metagenome assembly PPYE01 (sample SAMN08240022, study PRJNA423297) | Human gut metagenome, whole genome shotgun sequencing project.
TCGGTTGACACGTTCGACGGCAGGTCTTCCGGATCGGAAAGCGTATGAAGGCACAGGTAGTTGTCGCCCACCTTCATTTCCCCGGCACCGAGTGACAGATCCTGCAAGCAGGTAGCATCTTCCTGCGACATGGAAAAATACTTCTCGATGATGCCGGCGGAATTTTTGCTCCCGATGATTTCCTCATCCGTCAGGCGGATGATACGTAGCAGGCCGCTGTCGTTCACGATGCGTTCGAATTGTCCGCAACACTCCATGAACCGGGTGACGGTTTCCTTGTCCTGCATTTCCTTGGGGATAATGAATCCCCTTGTAAGTGCATTGAAACTGCTGGTTGTCCGGCTGTGCTCCTTCGTGGTTTTCGTAAGGAACAGGTAACAGGTATGCTGCAAATACGGCCGCTCGTTGAAATGGCGTTCGAAACTGCGGCTCAGAAAGCTCAGGTCTTCCTTGCAGATATCCGGTTTATATCCCTCTTCGATGAAGAAGTCCTGCTTGTGTACGATGCTGTAGTTCGGCAAGACCTTTACCGCTTTTGCCCAGGTGGAGTGCATGGACTCGTACTCGGCACGTGTCAGCGTGAACAGTTCCGGCAGTTCCACCCGGTATGCTACGGTGATGTCCGCATCCTTGCTGATGATGCAGCCGTTCTCCACGGCCAACAGTGGGAACTTGCTTTCCAGCGTGGCTGTTTTCATTACGTTTTTCATGCTTTTCTGTTTTTAATGGTTGGAGAAAACAACCGGAGGAACTTTCTCCGGCTGATGATGTAGCGGGGATGGCTGCGCAGCGCATGGAGTTTCATAAGGCCCCATTCACCGTATTTCGAATTCATCCTGAAAGTGACCCAGACCAGCACCGATGCGGAAACGACCCCGAAACCGATGCAGACCCACTGGTCGATACCTGCCATGTACATGACGACGAAGATTACGAACAACGCGAGCAATCCTCCCGCAAAGATGAACAGGTACTGGCTCTTGAGTCCCTTGAACTCCGGGCTGCGCCCAATCCCCTTGTTGACATTGAATTCCGCCATATTACAGGAAGAATGAGCGTAAGATGGTGGCGGCGACAATCAGGAAGATACACGCACCGAACCAGCTGGCGGCAGTCTTTGAGGTATCCGGGTCGCCTGACGAGAACTTGGAATAGACCTTCACGCCTCCGATAAGGCCGATAACGGCACCGATGGCGTAAATCAGCTTGGTGCCGGGATCGAAATACGAAGTGACCATATTGGTAGCTTCCGTAATTCCACCGATACCGTTGCCCTGGGCAAATGCCCCCATTGAAACCAGCAGCGTCATGGCTGCCAAAAAGAATCTTTTTTTCATGTGTCGAAACTTTTAATTAGTGAGACAAAAAATGATTTCGACTGCGAATATATAGTGCTTAATTTATTGATTTACAAACTGTACGATATGTGACACCGTATGACATCACGTTACATCGGCAGGGAATTTTCAACCATTCAAAAAGGGTTTTCCCGGCAATATGAAACAGTAAAAACAGGATAAGGAGAAAGCGGCATTTCATTTCTTCCGGCAAAGGTAGCCCCGTGTCCTGAGAAGCCCGGCAAGGCGGCCCTGCGGGCTGGTTGCCGTGAAATAATCATCCTCGCTGCGCTTGCGGTATTTTTTCACGGCAAGCCTTGCGGGATTCCGGACCGGGGCGGAAAAGCCTTCAGGAAATAAAATACCGTTCGGTTTGAATGGATATATGTAAAACAAAAAACAGAAGATAACATGGAAACAAGAAACAATCAGACAGTGGCTTTCACGGGACACCGTAAGGAACGTATTCTGCAAGGGTTCGGAAACGATCCCCGGATACTTGCACAAATCAGGGAAGCTGTGGCTGGAATGGTAACAGAACTGTACGGGCAGGGATACAAGGAATACTACACCGGGATGGCCAGCGGATTTGATATGACTGCTGCGGAGGCGGTCTTGCAGGTCAGGGAGAGATACGAAGGTATCAAGCTCATAGCGGCAGTACCTTTTCGGAAACAGCCCTTGTGGTTTGAAGCGGAAGACCGGCTGTTGTATGCCCGTCTGTTGGAAAGGATGGACCGGGTGGTCATGGTTTCCGAGAATTACCACAAGGGCTGTTACCTGCGCAGGGATGAATACATGGTACGTAAGGCGGATGTTATCGTTGCCTATTGGGACCTCGTACCGAAAGGGGGAACATTCTACACGGTAAGCAAGGCGTTGGAATGCGGCAAGCCGGTCATCAACATCCACGAAAGGCTGAGATAGTGGGAACCGGGTTGTGACATTTACATAACTTATGCAAATCCACATGAACCGGGAACAAGCCGGAATGGACAAACAGGATATATTAAGAAACTATAACTTGAATGTCCGGACAAAACCGGTATTTTTGTCTTTATGAATCAATCCGGTAGCCCGGCTTTATGTATCGCGAGGCAGTATCCGATATCCGGAAGCGGCTCCTGATGATGTGTACAGCCCGTATCTTGAATAATAATATTGAAAAAAACTATGAACCATGAATGAAAACTGGCCTGAAATTGTGGAGGATTTGTCACCTTGTCTTAGACCGGGAGCGATAAAAGGAGATTATCTGCGGGATGTAGGGTATTGCCTGAGATATCTCGGATGGAAAAAGACCAACGGGACAATGGTGTTCCGGGACATGTGGCATTCAGGTGGGGATGACTCCGGACATCCCGATATACTGCTCTGTAAAAAAGAGAAGGACGGCACTTGTCTGCCGGTTCTTCCTGTTGTAGTAGAGTTGCCTGACAGTGAACCGTCCGGACGGCTGGCGTTGTCAATGCGGCAGTTAAAGCTTGATATCGGATTATATATAGGAAAAAATATCCGGTTGTATTATCAGACTCCCGGTTGTAAGGATGAACCGGTCTGCGCATTTGTGGCGGACTTTCAGAAAGATGACATGAACGGAAGTGCGATTTGCGACCTGCTTCTTTATGAGAACTTCAGTCCGGAAAAGATGAACGGTTTTGTAATGGATGCCATACATGGGTAATAAGAAAAACTTTATACCGGCACTTGTGCATTAATGCTCCCGCTTCATTCCCCATACCAAAAGCCATTTTTATTCAATGGAAGATAATAAAAATGGCTTTTGATATAAACAGAATTTTAAATTATATCAGAACCCGTTTCCTGCTGCATCTTACGCTCCTTCTTTTTCTCTTTTTGCAGCTTTTTCTTAGCCTCCATTTCCGCCATGATCTGTTTCAGAGGCTTGACCGTTTCCGGTTCCTCACGTTTGAACCGCTTGAAATAGATACTTTCGATAAACTGTGGAAGCGGAGCTTTCCAGACCTCTTGCCTGTGGTTGTCTATCTTGCCGAGCTTGTCGGGATTCAGACCCAATTCACGGGCCATCTGCACCTGCCTGTCTGAAAGGCGGTGACGCTTCTGCGCCACCAGCCATTTTTCTAATATCGCTTTTGTCATTGCCATCGTTCATTTTTTTTGCAAAGATAGAGTTTTTGCATTGATTTCTCTTAAATATCTATTTGTCAGCATTATCTTATAGTCCATAATATATAAGTGCCAATATTGGCAGAAATTTAATATGACGATGGAAACAAAAAGAGACAGTTTGGATATATAAATCTCCAAAAACAGGAAAAGGCACACCGATATCACATCGACATGCCTTCTGAAACTATGACAGCAAAAAGAAACAATTAAACGAATTCATCTATATCGACTGAAATTTGTGAGTCATCACAAAGCATACTATCAATAAGATTTCCTATCTTCTTTTTAATAGCGGCTTCTTTCCGCATAATTCTGATGATTTCTTCTTCAGATAGATAGATGCGTGGGGCACGAATTGCAGGATTTCTTTTTATGCCGAAAGATTCTGCTTCTGACTTCGGCATTGCTTGTTGTTTTTTGTTTTTCACATTCGATCCCATATTTACATGTATTTATTCCAATCAATTCTAATCTGTTCCAAAGACTGTTTTGGCGTCTCTTTTCCATTTGGCATATTTTCCTTGAGCAGTTTTTCCAATTGGCTTTGAGTACTCAATTCGGTTGCAAAGAACCTGAACAGGTCTGTATCCTGAAGTTGGTACAAGATTTCGGCTGCATTTCGGATTTTCTTTCTGTCATCCGTCCCCGAAATAAGTACATCAGCGACATTGTTCAGTTCTTCAAAAGTCAGTGCCCTTGAAAAATCCGGGTCAGGAACACACCCGTCATTTGACATAAGTTCCCGTTTTTCCGATTCTGTCAGTCCCTTTTGTGAAGAGAAACCATCTATCACATCATCCGGATCTATATCCTCATCTTCCTCTATAGGCTCTTTCTTCATAGGTTCAGAACGTGTGGGAGTTTTTCTCGCCACGTCCGGGTCTTCAAGATAGACTATTTTTGTCTTTCCGATAACTTCATTGTACTCGTCCAGTGGATTCGGCTGCGTTTCGGTTTTCTCTTCATGCCCGACTTTAAGGATATCCTTCTCCGCTTGTGCGATCCACGCTTCAGCCTTGTCCAGTCTTGCCCTATACCGGGCTTTCCTTGCTTTTTCCGCCATCCGCTTTTTGCGTGATTTCCATAACCGGATACGTGCAATACGCATATGACGAAGCTGACTATCCCAAAAATTATAAACTTTCGGACTGAAAATGAACATCCATACCTTATATAATATGTAGGTTGCCGACAGGACTTTTACTGAAAAATAAATTAATGTTGTTTCCATGACTATTGAATTTTAGGGGGTGAAAAACGGTCTTTATACATTCGGACCAGATACTTCTGACGAAAGTTACTGTCACATTCGGGCATATTGCAAGGTTTGGGATTTTTCCGGGCAGTTTCTTTTTCCGTATCCTGCCTTTCATTGTTTTCCTCTTCCGGAACCTCAACCACTATGATATCCTCGTTCTCGATGGCATCAGGAATGTCACCGACCATATACCCCCTGATTTTTTCTTCATTCACTTTTACAATTTTCTTTGCCATATCTCAATTACAGGTTAAATTTTACAATCAGTTCGTTTGCCAGTTCCTGCAATCCGCTGCCTTTAAGCTGTCCTGCCGGCGGGGGAAGGAGTGAACATCGGAAATAGGTGCGGGTCCGGGATGAGAGTTCCTTGTCATAGCGACAGAGATCGGGAATCATTGAATCCAGAATTTTCAACCCCTGTTTCTTCATCAGTGCCATATAATTGTCAAGCACTTCGGTATTGCTTCTTTTCTTGACCTTGGTCCAGAACAGGAACACGTCTTTCAAGGGAATGTTTTTCCGGTTTTCCGCACACTTCATAACACTTTTGGCAAAGACAAAACTGCTGTCCATAACGAAATTGTCAGCGGCAATGGGGGTCAATACATAATCCACATTGAAAATGGTCTGCAAAACGCCGGATATGTCCATAGACCCCGGCAAATCTATGAAAACGATATCAAAATCTGCTTTTGCCGCCAACTCTCCGGCCACCTGGCGTGCATTCTCCGGCTTTGCCTGCCTGATAGGATAAATCCTGCATCCCCTGAGCCTCTGTTCCTCCAGCAACACCATGTACTTTTTGTTTATCTCCACCATCTCCATGTCCCGTTCCCTCAGATTGAACAGGCTGCGCTGGGTGGCGTCACAATCAACGATAGCCACATTCTTGCCCATCGAATAATTCAGGAGACTGGCAAGTGTTACCAACATTGTACTTTTGCCGACCCCACCTTTCTGGTTGCTGACCGCAACGAATAACGGATTCTTCTTCATAACTGAACTTTTTTAATGGTTTATTACACTATTGTTTTACTTGTCTGTTGTTTGCTTTGTGACAAGGTTTGTTAGTGATATGGTTACTTTGTGCTCACCAACCGGCAAACCGACCAACCGATAGTTATCTGCCCTAACAAAGCAAGTAAACAATTACTGCCCACCTGTTGCAACAAGTGTTTTCGCTAACCGACAATACAACGGACAGCCACTTGATTATTGGTTTGTTTTACCGTTCACGCTGCAAATAAAAGGGTATTTTTTCATACCTGCACTATGTTTTAAGGGAGGTGACGACCTGTGTCATCATTTGTCATCACGTTACATATAACCCGCTATTTTACAATAGGATAAACCGCCATAACTTTGCACCGGCAACGGAACGGATACCGCTGCGGAGGTTTCCCGAAGCCGAAGAATGAGGCTGAAGGTCAAAACTTAATTTGACGAAGGAAAATTCATGTTCAAGCGAACATAGCAAGTTGTGTTTTGAGGCACCCGAAATAAATTCGGGCACTCAAAACAAACTTGCCACTCGCCTGAAGGCTCGGGAGGGATTTCCTCCAAAGTCGGAAATCCATGACGGAAAATCAGAAACAGAAAATCTCAATGCGTATGGAAGAAAACAGTAAGAGAAGAACAAGAAAAGGTGCGGGACGGAAGCCGAAAACAGACCCGGCGATACATCGCTATGTGGTACGGCTGAACTCGGAAGAGAACGGACATTTTGAAATCCGGTTCCAGAAATCGGGATTGAAACAGCATTCCAAGTTCATCAAGGCGATGATTTTCGGACACGAAATGAAGGTGGTCAGAATCGACAAGGCGGCGATGGACTACTACATCAGACTGACAAATTTCTACCACCAGTTCCAGGCCATCGGCAACAACTACAACCAGACGGTGAAGGCCGTCAAGTCCAATTTCGGCGAGAAACGGGCATTCGCCCTGCTCCGTAATCTGGAGAAGGCCACCATCGACCTGGTGGTGCTGAGCAAGCGGATCATCATGCTTACCCGGGAGTTCGAGGAGGAATACCTTATAAAAAGAAGGAAGGAGGATCAGCAGAATGGTGGCTAAGATCAACAGGGGTGTATCGCTCTACGGGGCGGTCATCTACAACCAGCGTAAAGTGGACGAGGCAACCGCACGTATCATCGCGGGCAACCGCATGATTACCGACCTCACCGGAAATCCCCACAATGTCATGCAGCAGACAATATGGGCTTTTGACAGTTACCTTGCCGCAAACAGGAACACGGAAAAGCCGGTACTGCATATCTCCCTGAACCCCTCGGTGGACGACCGCCTCACGGACGGGCAGTTCGCGGAACTGGCACACGAATACATGCAGAAGATGGGCTACGGCGACCAGCCCTACATCGTCTATCTGCACGAGGACATCGACCGCCGTCACGTACATATCGTCTCCACCTGCGTGAAGGAGAACGGAGAGAAAATCAGTGACGCATACGAATGGAACCGTTCGATGAAAGCCTGCCGGGAACTGGAAAGCAGATTCGGGCTAAAGCCTGTGGCCGACAAGCGTAACGAACTGCTTGAACCTTATCTCAAGAAGGCGGACTACCGGGACGGTGACGTGAAACGGCAGGTCGGCAATATACTCAAGAGCGTGTTCACCGCCTACCGCTTCCAGACATTCGGGGAGTTCAGTGCCATGCTCTCATGCTTCAATATTGAGGCCAGACAGGTTCGGGGAGAATTTGAAGGCTCGCCCTACAACGGCATCGTATATACCCTGACGGACGATGCGGGCAGGCCGGTATGTACACCCATCAAGTCTTCGCTTATTGGCAAGCGTTTCGGCTATGAAGGGATAGAAAAAAGGATTGCCGTCAATGTCCGAGATTTCAAAAGCAAAAAGTGGCAGCCGAAAATCCATAACGCTGTCGCGCTGGCTATGCACGGCTGCCGGGGAAACCGGGAAGACTTCATCCGGCTGCTCGGGGAAAAGGGCATTGACGTGGTGTTCAGGGAAAACGATCAAGGCCGCATCTACGGCGTGACCTTCATAGACCACAGAAACCGTGAGGTATATAACGGTTCCCGCCTGGGCAAGGAGTTTTCCGCCAACGCCTTCGAACAGCTTTTGGGCAGGACGCAGGAGTTTCCGGAAGCGGAAGTTCCCGGAGAATATACCACCATACGGGAAAGCCTTTCCGGCAACATGGAAAGCGTCATCGAACAGGCTTTCGGAATATTCAGTCCAGACATCAACGGTCCGGACCCGCAGGAGGAGGCACTCGCCCGCAGACTGCAACGCAAGAAAAAGAAGAAACGCCGTTCACGCGGCATATCCTGATTGTCAATTACCAACCATCAAAATTTTTACAGTTATGCAACAAGAAGATGATTTGAGAGGACTGGCCAAGGTCATGGAGTTCATGCGTGCCATTTCCATCGTGTTTATTGTAATCCATGTCTACTGGTTCTGCTACAGCACATTCGTGGATATGGGCATCAATATCGGAGTTGTCGATAAGATACTCCTTAATTTCCAACGTACGGCAGGGCTGTTCAGCAACCTGCTCGTGACGAAAGTGTTTGCCTTCATATTCCTGGGACTTTCGTGTCTGGGTACGAAAGGGGTAAAGAACCAGAAGATGACATGGCGGAAGATATACGCCGCCTTCCTCGGCGGCACCGTACTGTTCTTCATGAACTGGTGGATGCTTGACCTGCCATTCAGTACGACAGTGAACGCTACCGTATATACGCTGACGCTCACAGCAGGCTACATCCTCCTGCTCATGTCGGGAATATGGATCAGCCGTATGCTGAAACACAACCTCATGGAAGATGTGTTCAACACTGCCAACGAAAGTTTCATGCAGGAAACAAGACTGATGGAGAACGAATATTCCGTAAACCTGCCCACAAAATTTGTCTATCAGGGCAAGGAATGGGACGGCTGGATCAATATCGTCAATCCTTTCAGGGCCAGTATCGTGTTGGGAACACCGGGTTCGGGAAAGAGCTATGCCGTGGTGAACAACTACATCAAACAGCAAATCGAAAAATCCTTTGCCATGTATATCTACGACTACAAGTTTCCGGACCTCTCGGAGATAGCCTACAACCATCTGCTCAAGCACAGACAACATTACAAGGTCAAGCCGGAATTCTACGTCATCAATTTCGATGACCCCAGACGCAGCCACCGCTGCAATCCCATCAATCCGAGATTCATGGCGGACATCAGTGATGCCTACGAAAGTGCCTACACCATAATGCTCAATTTGAACAAGACCTGGATACAGAAACAGGGTGATTTTTTCGTGGAGTCACCGATTATCCTGCTTGCCGCAATCATCTGGTATTTGCGGATTTACAAGGATGGCAAGTATTGCACGTTCCCTCATGCAATCGAATTCCTGAACAAGCCGTATGCCGATATCTTCACGATTCTTACCTCTTATCCGTCCCTCGAAAACTATCTTTCTCCCTTTATGGACGCATGGCAAGGTGGAGCTCAAGACCAGCTCCAGGTGCGCCCATAAGGGCATATAATAAATATAGCTTTGGCAAGCTATTAGGTTCGTGTTCTTTGAAATAATAACCTATCACCAGCCGACTTATCCATTCAACGAAAGACGATGGGGAGTGTAGCATGTCGGTAAAGCCACCAGTGGACTAACTGTCAAGTCTTGACCGAGTGGCGAGGTGAAACGATAGATATGAGGATAAAACCTATACTGGTTGAACGATAGTCCGAGCGGCTCGATGGTTAAGCCTTAACGGAAGACAGTTACAAACGTTATGCTGTGATACCCAACTTCTCCTTGTAGGTCGATTGGGCAAAAGAACTTATCACAGAGCAACTACATAAATAGTAAAGGACGAAAGTCGTATCCGACAATCTATCAAGCCAAAAAGTTATTATATGTCTAAATGGGGATTGCCTAAGTGGGGTAACCCATATGGCAACAGAGCTTCCGTAGTAGTCCGAGCAAGGGAAAGCTTTGTACATGGCGAAGGGAAGCAGCCATTATCGTTTAATGTTAATTTTGGAAAATGTGAGAGACATGAAAAGAAATCCAGAAAAGATATTAAACAGTCTAACACAACATAGTTCCGACTTGGAGTACAAGTTCGAACGTTTGTATCGGATACTGTTTAATGAACAGATGTACTACATAGCCTACCAGCGCATATATGCCAAACAAGGTAATATGACCAAAGGAGTTGACGGAAAAACCGTTGACGGCTTCAGTATATCCCATATTGAGCAGTTGATTGATACGCTCAAAAACGAGACGTATCAGCCTAAACCCTCACAGCGAGTTTACATTCCGAAGAAAAACGGAAAGATGAGACCGCTGGGTATTCCGTCATTTATGGATAAACTTCTGCAAGAGGTTATCAGAATGATTTTGGAAGCTATATATGAGGGCAGTTTTGAAAACACCTCACATGGTTTCAGACCGCAACGAAGTCCTCAAACTGCACTCTCAAGTATTCAAAAGTCGTTCAATGGCACTAAGTGGTTTATCGAGGGAGACATTAAAGGCTTCTTCGACAACATAGACCATGAAGTATTGATAGCCATTCTCTCAGAAAGGATTTCCGATAACAGGTTTATCCGACTTATCAGAAAATTCCTGAATGCGGGATATGTTGAAGACTGGGTATTCCACAAATCATACAGTGGAACTCCGCAAGGTGGTATTATAAGCCCTATATTGGCGAACATATACCTTGACAAATTCGATAAGTATATCAAGGAGTACATCACAAAATTCGACAAGGGAAAAAGACGCAAGGATAATCCGATTGCAAAACGACTCGGACATCGTAAAGCCAAGTTAGTTGAAAAACTACGAAACACTGTTGATGAAACGAAACGTAAACAATTGTTTGCAAAAATTAGAGAAATAGTCAAAGAACGACTGAAATATCCTGCCGGTGATGAAATGGATGACAGTATCAAACGACTGAAATACATAAGATATGCAGATGATTTTCTAATTGGAGTAATCGGTAGCAAGCAAGATTGTATCCAAATCAAAGAGGACATAAAGCAATTTATGGATGATAAATTGAAGTTAGAACTATCTGACGAAAAAACTCTGATTACCAATGCAAGAAAACACGCTAAATTTCTTGGTTATGATGTCTTTGTGCGAAAATCCAATGATACACGCAGAGATAAGAACGGTCATTTGACAAGGTCGTTAGACCACAAGATAGTATTATATGTGACTACCGAAACAATGCGAAAGAAACTTCTTGAATATGAAGCTGTTAAAATTACCAAGCAGAACGGGAAAGAAGTTTGGAAGCCAAAAGGTCGTCCATATATGAGATGTCTTGATGATTTGGAGATTATAAGTCAATATAACTCTGAAATCATGGGGTTCTACAACTATTACTCAATAGCAAACAACAGCCCCGTTATTGACTCTTTCTACAACATTATGGAGTATAGTATGTACAAGACATACGCCGCAAAATACACTACTTCCAAAAAGAAGATTATTGCGAAGTACAAGAAAAACGGTGTATTCTCCATACCATACACAAACAAGAAAGGGTACGAGGTTAGACGTGAGTTTTATGACAAAGGTTTCAAACGCAAGGAACTACCGAACCGTAATTTAGATGACAGATTACCTAACACAGTCGCTATAACGGGTGGCAGAAATGGACTGATTACAAGACTAAATGCACGTGTATGTGAAAACTGCGGTGCAACCGACAATCTTGAAATGCATCATGTTCGCAAACTCAAAGACTTGAAAGGTAAAAGTGATTGGGAAATAAAAATGATTTCCCGTAACCGTAAAACATTAGCAGTATGTTCAGTATGTCATCACAAAATACATTCGGGAAAGTTAGACTGAATGATAAGGTGGAGAGCCGTGTACGGGGAGACCTGTATGCACGGTTCGGAGGCGAGTGCTTGGAAACCTACCATTGTAACAAATGGAAAGGCGCCGGGTGCTTAGCCTATGGCCAGATAGCAAGTGCGAAAATCCCTCTTTCGCGAATGATCTCGCCACAGCTTTATTGGGTGATGACGGGAGACGATTTCACCCTTGACCTGAACAATCCCGAACACCCCAAAATCCTCTGCGTGGGCAATAATCCGGACAGACAGAATATCTATTCGGCGGCTCTCGGCCTGTATAATTCGCGCATCGTCAAACTGGTAAACAAAAAAGGACAACTGAAAAGTTCCATCATCATTGACGAGCTTCCGACCATCTATTTCCGCGGTATCGACAACCTGATTGCGACCGCCCGAAGCAACAAGGTGGCCGTATGTCTCGGCTTCCAGGACTTCTCGCAGCTTGCACGCGACTACGGAGACAAGGAGGCGAAGGTAATCCAAAACACGGTGGGCAATATCTTCAGCGGACAGGTGGTCGGAGAAACGGCAAAATCACTGTCGGAACGGTTCGGCAAGATACTCCAGCAGCGGCAGTCCATATCCATCAACCGTCAGGATACCTCGACTTCCATCAACACGCAGCTTGATTCCCTGATACCGGCCTCCAAGATAGCCAACCTCTCGCAGGGTACATTCGTGGGAAGCGTGGCAGACAATTTCGGGGAAGAGATAGACCAGAAGATTTTCCATGCCCGCATCATCGTGGACAGTGCAAAGGTATCGGAAGAAATGAAAGCCTACAGGAAAATCCCGGTTATCAACGAGTTCAGGGACGCGGACGGAAACGACATCATGCAGCAGCAGATTGACCACAACTACTCGCAGATAAAGGCAGACGTGTTGCAGATAATAGAAAATGAGATGGAAAGAATTAAAAATGATCCGGAACTGAGACATCTCATCCCACAGGAAGAAGGTAATGGCAACGATGACAGTGAATAAACGAATCGTACCGCTGTTTTATTTCCGCCTGCAAAGGTAGTCCCGCGCCCGCTGGATTGTGCAAGGCCGGGCCCCTCCGGGGTTTGCTGAAAAAATCATCCTCGCCCGGGGCTCCGGTATTTTTTCGCAAAGCCTTGCACAATCCGGCACGGGACAGAAAGGCAGTCAAGAAATAAAATACCGGCTTGACAAGCCGCAGATGTCTAACTCAAAAAATGAAAGATATGAGCAGAAGCAACTTCACCCCGATGGAAAGATTCCATGAGATTCTAAACGGACACGGACTACAGGCCATGAACGTAGGTACAAACCATATCCGTATTTTCAGTGACGGAAAAAAACTTTTCGATTATTATCCGCTCAGGATGAAACTATTTGATTACCACAACTGGTATCAGCTTACCTATCCGTCCTTCGGTAACGACACGGGCAAATGGAAAACCGAATTGGATGGTATTATCGGAAAACTCACAGTAGCATTATAATAAACATACAGCTTATGGACAGTCGAAACAGGAAAACGCTTGTTTGGGACAACATCCCCGAATGGGCCATATATGCTCTGGAATACGGTATCGAGGAAGAACTGTTCCTGAATGAAGAGGACAAGGATATGATTGCACGGTTCATTGAAGAAAACTTTCCGGGCGGATATACAATGAATGTGTACTGGAAGTCCTGCAGGGAGTTTGACAGCCATCCCGCTTTCGGAAAGCCCTGCAAGACCTATAGGGTTATATTCTGTAACATATAAAATCAGATGGATATGAAGAAGATAACGTTAAGCGAATATCTCGCTGTCCCGGAAAATTACCGGGGAGTATGGACGACCGAACGGTGGGATATCCCCGATTGGGAAAACTTGAGAAAAAGCCACATGGGGAAACGTACCCTGATGGTATATGACAGAGGCACATGCCTGCTTGTCGAGGGGCTGAGCCTTGAAATAGTGGATGACACTTCATGGAAGAAGCCGGAAGAAATCAAGGAGGAAATCCGTGATAAATATAAGGAGTACCGTGCTGAGAAGGGGTATGAACCGCATTTCCTTGATTGCATCATACGATGGAACGATACATTGGAGACACTGGAAACCAAAATAGCCCTGGACATGGATTCCGGTACGGAAATGGACGATGAAATCTTCTTCTACTGCGATACTTTGGACAGCCTGCTGTCGCTGGCGGAAAAAAGCGGGGAAGATTTCGTCATAGCCGGATGTTTCGGCTTCGGTGAATATGAAGATTAGACATTATATAGAATAAGGTTTTAAGGTACTGATAATTATAAGCTCTGTCAGTCCTTTTCCTTATTCTATATAGACTCTATTCGGATTACATGGCTATAAAAAACAAGAAATCCCAATCGCAATGACCGGGACTTCTCTACTTCCTTTTTATAGTGCAGATGCGACGACTATGCTCGCACGGGCACTTTTAGTACTGCAAATTTACATATAATCCGCAGAATCTTACTCCGACAGATTGAAAAAGTGTTTTTTCTCGATCTTTTTTGGCGGATAAAAAAATAACCGTTATCTTTGCACATGAGTTCATCCCTCATTTGAGGGAAGGAAATCGAAAAACGCAAGCCATAGAAGCTCTGCGTTTTTTGCTTTTTATAAAAGTACCTTAAGTCTTCGGCGATTGTATTTCTTGATGATTTTATCGCGGGCACTGTCTTTCCCTTCAAGTCTATAGGCCGTTAAAAGATAATAGGATTTGCAGTCCCTTCTCGGTTCTAAAACAATGACATAAAACTCATCAATATCATAGATGTAAGTCCGTTTTCCTCTTGGCTCATCGACAGAAAAATATAACATCCTGTCCGCTTTCTGTTGTTCAACATGATATCTGATCCAATGTAACCTCTGAGAACGGGACATATCGAATTCACGATGATGGGTTTCTTTGTCTGTTTCTTTTCTCGTAAGGTGATTGAATAAATTTTCCATGGCGATGATTCCATCCTCTTTTGGCGTAGGATATATGGGCTTGCCTTGGAAAACGAATTTGGGATTGTCTTGAATATCCCTGTTGAAAACTCCTCTCAAAGATTTTGTCCTTTCAAATTCAGACATGCCCACTAGGTCAAGCAAATCATTATATTTCTTTGTCAAGTTGAACGGCATGGCTATTTTAGATTTATAAAGAACAGATTTAACTTTTCTGAATAATTTGTCTCTCCTAAATTCTGGGTATGAAGATGTTTCATAATGCGTTCTATAATCAGCATCTTCGCTACATTCTTGTGTTCTTTATCATTTACATTATATGATATTGCGCCCATTATGAGATCCGCCATTTGCATAAGCAGACTTTCGTGAGAACAAATATTCTGCACATTGCGGAATACACCGTATTTCGTGTTAAGTATTTCTTTCAGCTTGCGTACCTTCTGCGCACTGAGAGAGTCTTTGATATCAAGATATACATTGTAGCAATCCGATGTGTCTATTTTGTAATTAAGAAGCAAGTAATACATCTTATAATAGAAGTCATCATAATCATCACATTTTATTTGCGATTTTTTAATGCCTATTGCACGAAACCTTAAATCCGTGTCAAAGAAATAATCAATAAGCTCCAGATAGAACCTGACCTTGGACATGGAAACCTTACTCCATTTTATCTCAGCATAAAAATTATGCTCTTTCTTAAGTTCATCTATCCGTTTGCAATGTCTTCGGATTTGCGGATAAGCACAACTTACCGACCCCAAAAACATATAGTCTTTGTGGTCGTGCTCTATATGGCAGCTTTCATCGCAGTAAATATTAAATGTCTTGTTCATAATAAGAACAAAAGTACATCTTTTATCCGATAAACCATCTGTTTCTGTATTCTTTTATAATGAATATTTGAAGATTACATCACTTATTCCATATTCTTCCATAAAATTCCGTCATAAGCCGCGCTTCACTTGACAAGTCCCTTCAGAGAAGTTAACTCGGAGGGCGAATACCTCCACGTTCAAGCCTCCGGTTTTCGGGACACAAAATTCCCTGCGGTAATTTTCCGCCCGAAAAAACGCTCCGGTATTGCCGTCCGAGTTGGGGAAAGTACCGGGACTTAGCAAGCGAAGCGACCTACGACGCATAAGTACAGGTCAAAAAAAGAAAAATCGGAAGGGGTATCTCATGTTCCGGTAAGGATTGCCCATGTTCAACTTCCGTCAAGAAACTGTCCGACAAGGGAAATCCGCTTCCTGTCCCAAGGAAAACATGCCGGACGGGGACAAAAGCAGCTCGCTCCCAACTCTGCATATTTACAGTTTTTCCTTTTCTTCCGTGCGGCAGTGCGTTCCGTGAGGACTGTGTGCGCCTGTTCCGTTTCCGCCGTTTTTTTCCATTGCCTTAATGCTCCTCTGTTCCCTTTTTATCCCGTTTCCGCCTTTTCTCGGCTCCGCTTTTTCCTGCCTGCGGTGTAATGTGATGACATAGGATGTAATGTATATCCCAACGTATTGCAAATCAATTATTTATCAAAATTTCTCATATATATTTGCAGTGACATCAACAGTTTTCAACAATAAAAATACAAGTCTTATGGCAAAGAAAAACGCAAGGGAAGAACCCCAAAAAACGCAAGAGAAGCCGCCATTCATCGAAAATGAGCAGATGAGTGACATCGTGTTCATCCTCGACAAGATGGAACTGATTCTAAAGGCGGTATCGCAAATCGGACAGGACGGAAAATTCAACACCGTAGCCGCCGACAGGCAGAACCGGAACTCCTTTCTGAAAATTGACCGCTATGCAGACGCCTTCGAGAACTTCATCAAGAACTTCTGGAGTCAGCTGAAGGACCCGACACGATTCGGAATCCTTTCCGTCAAGGAAGACAGGCTGGACGACCCTGCCGTACAGCAGGCCATCGAGGACATCGCCGCAGGAAAAAAGACAAAAGCCGTGGAGGAATTTCTTGAAAAGTACGAGATTGTTCCGCGCAACAAGGAAAACCAAAGTATCAACCAACAAAATCAAGAAGAAATGGCAAAGAAAAATGAAACCCAGGCTCAGGCTGCCGCAGCTGACAGCCAGCCGCAGACCCAATCCCCACAGTACCGTTACAACGAGTCCATGATCAACTGGGAACAGCTCAAGAATTTCGGAATCTCCCGTGAATACCTGCTGGAGCGCGGACTGCTTGACCAGATGCTCCGTGGCTACAAGACCAACCAGACAGTACCTATCAGCATGAACTTCGGTTCTGCCGTACTGAGAACGGACGCACGCCTCTCGTTCCAGCAGTCCATGGCGGGGGACATCGTACTCGCCATCCACGGTATCCGGCAGAAACCTGACCTTGACAGACCGTATTTCGGACATATCTTTTCGGACGAGGACAAGAAAAGTCTGCTTGAAACAGGCAATATTGGGCGTGTCGTGGAACTGAAGAACCGTAACGGAGAATACGTTCCGTCTTTCATCAGTATTGACAAGCTGACCAACGAGGTGGTCGCCATGAAAGCGGAAAACGTCTTCATCCCCAAGGAAATCAGCGGCATCCGGCTGACCGAGCAGGAACAGAACGACCTGCGTGAAGGAAAGAAGATTTATGTGGAGGGCATGATTGCCAAATCGGGTAACGAGTTCAATGCCTTCCTTCAGGTCAATGCTGAACGCCGTGGAGTCGAGTACATCTTCGAGAACGACAAACTCTTCAACCGCCAGTCTTTGGGTGGTGTAAAACTTACCGAACAGCAGATTGAGGACCTGAATGCGGGTAAGGCCATCTTCGTGGAGGGTATGCAGCGAAAGGACGGCGAGGTGTTCTCCTCCTACGTGAAGCTGGACGAGGCGACAGGCCGTCCGTCATACACCCGCTACAACCCGGATTCCCCGGAGGGCGCACGCGAAATCTATATCCCCAAGGAAATCAACGGGGTGAAGATAACCCCGGAGGAACAGCAGCAGCTCCGCGAGGGCAAGGTGATCTTCCTCAATGACATGGTAAACAACAAGGGAGAGGAATTCTCCTCCTTCATCAAGGCAGACCTGGAAACGGGACGGTTGAGCTATTCCCGCACGCAGGACGGATTCGAACAGCGTGCAGAGTTCAAGATACCGGACAAGGTATGGAACGTGGAGCTGACCAGAAAGCAGCGTGCCGACCTGCAGAGCGGAAAGGCGGTGCTGGTGGAAGGCATCAAGGGTTACGACGGAAAGAGCATTTCGCAGTATGTCAAGGCGAACTTCAACCAGGGACGCCTGGACTTCTACAACGAGAACCCCGACCGCAAGCGTGACGCTTCGCAACGCAACGTGGTGGCCAACAGCCAGCGACAGGAACAGGGCAACCGCAAGTCAAAGGGTGCGAGCATTGCCTGATGGCAGGTTACTGAAAAAAGGAATGTTGAATCAAAAAAGGAAAAAAATATATGAAAAAGGAAAATGTAAACGATATGCCTTTCAAGGCTGACGAAGTGAACTGGGACGAACTCTCCGGTATCGGTATCATGAAGGACGAACTGGAACTCTCCGGAGAACTGGACACGCTTCTAAGGGGAGAGAAAACGAAGGTGATGTCCCTGAGCCTCGTGCTCCTCGGGGTGGACGTGGTGATGGACGCCACGCTCCAGCTGGTCCGCAAGGGCGAGGCACCGCTGCTGGAAATCCAGGGAGTGACACCGCTGGGCAAATAACCTGAAAGCAATTATCAAGTAAACCGAAGTCTTACCGCCGTTTCCTGTATTCCGCATGGAAAACGGGAAACGGCTTAATTTTTATCCTGACATTATGATAGCAATCATTAGTGAAAAGCCGAGTGTAGGCATGGACATAGCCCGTGTAGTCGGGGCTGATACAAGAAATGACGGCTACTGTTCCGGCAACGGATATATGGTGACCTGGGCATTGGGACACCTCGTGTCACTGGCCATGCCGGAGAGTTACGGTTACACGAAAACGGCGGCGGAGGACCTGCCGATGCTGCCCGAACCGTTCCGCCTGGTCTCCCGGCAGGTACGCACGGACAGGGGAATGGTTACGGACATAGCCGCCTCGAAACAGCTTAAAGTCATAGAAAGCGTGTTCAACCGCTGTGACAGCATCATCGTGGCAACGGATGCCGGGCGTGAGGGAGAGCTTATCTTCCGCTGGATATATGATTTCCTGGCCTGTACGAAACCGTTCCGCCGCCTGTGGATTTCCTCGCTGACAGACGAGGCCATACGGAAGGGACTGGAGGAAATGAAGGACGGCTCGGAGTATGACAGCCTGTATGCCGCCGCCGACAGCCGTGCGAAGGCGGACTGGCTGGTGGGGATGAACGCCAGCCGTGCCCTGGCCATCGTCTCCGGCTCGTCAAACAATTCCATCGGACGTGTACAGACACCGACGCTTGCCATGATATGCAGCCGTTACAGGGAGAACCGCAGTTTTGTCTCCACTCCTTACTGGCAGCTGCATGTCACCCTCAATGGCGGTACGTCACACCGCCGCTTCTTCCATCCCGCGACTTTTGACGACAGGCAGAAGGCGGAAGCGGCCTACCGCAGTATCTCTCCAGATTCTCCGGCTACGGTTACGAGGGTGGAGCGCAGGAAAACCCTGCAACAGCCGCCGCTGCTCTATGACCTTACGGCACTCCAGAAGGACTGCAACATACATCTTGACCTTACGGCGGCAAAGACGCTGGACATCGCCCAGTCACTCTACGAGAAGAAACTCATTTCCTACCCGAGAACAGGAAGCCGGTATATCCCGCACGATGTGATGGCCTGCGTACCCGGTCTGCTGGAAAAGATAATGGCCATGCCCGGATTCACCGCAGCTGCCGGAATCCTTGACTTTGCGCGTCTCAACACCCGTAGCGTGGACGACAGTAAAGTGACGGACCACCATGCGCTGATTACAACCGGCATCGCACCCGAAGAGCTTTCCGAGGCAGAGAACGCTGTCTATACGCTGATTGCCGGACGTATGCTGGAGGCGTTCTCGCCCTGCTGCGAGAAGGAGCAGCTCCTTATGGAGTGCCATCTGGAGAATATGGATTTCCGCTCGAAAAGTTCCCTTATCGTCAATCCGGGGTGGCGCGGCATCTTTTGCAGAAATGAGGACCGGGAGGACGACGAGCCTGAAACCGACGAGGGTACGGCTGTATTTGCCGAAGGGGACAAGGTTCCGGTTTCGGGCTTCGGACTGGCCCGGAAGAAGACCATGCCCAAGCCGCTCTATACCGAAGCCTCCCTGCTGTCGGCCATGGAGAACTGCGGCAGGGATATAACTGACGAGCAGGCACGCGAGGCCGTGAAGGAGCTGGGCATCGGCACTCCCGCCACGAGAGCCGCCATCATCACCACCCTGTTCAAGCGTGACTATATCGCCCGTTCCGGCAAGAGTATCGTCCCAACAGAGAAGGGACTCTACATCTACGAGGCGGTGAAGGATATGCTGGTGGCGGACGTTTCCCTGACGGGAAGCTGGGAAAAGGCCCTGCTACAGATAGAGCGCCACACACTCGGCACGGAAACGTTCATGGCATCCATCACGGACTATACCCGCAAGGCTACCCGTGAAATCCTGAACCTCAGCCTCCCGGTAACTGCCGCACGCACTTTTACCTGTCCCAAGTGCAGGACAGGACAGATTCTCGTCCGTGCAAAGACGGCCCGCTGCGACCATGAAGGATGCGGACTGGTCGTGTACCGCAGGTTCCTGAACAGGGAACTGACGGACCAGCACCTGGAACAGCTCTTCTCTTCAGGGTCCACACGCCTTATAAAGGGTTTCAAAGGGAAAAAAGGGATTGCATTCGATGCGGCTGTCACATTCGATGCGGACTTCAACCTCAAGCTGGCATTTCCGAAAGGCGGGAACGGGACGAAAAGGAAATGAAGTCATTCCTGACCTTGGGCAAAGGTCGCAGCCCGTCCGTTACCACCGGCAAGGTCAGGCCCCTACGGGGTTTCTGGGAAAAATCATCCTCGCCGGGGGCTCCGGTATTTTCCCCGAAAACCTAGCCTGTGGAGGCGGGCTGCATGAAAGCCCGCGGAACAGGGAATGACATTCCCGCTAAAACATGAAGAGATTATGAAAACAAAAGAACGTATCAGGAAGATAGCGGACAGCAGATGGACAAGGACCATCGCACTGGCCGTCACCGCAGCCATCGTATTCAGCTGGCTCTATTCCCACGGTATATCTCCCGTATGGACAGCCGTGGCCATCATCTGTTTCAGGGGAATCTTCAGGTTCCTCTACCGTGTAGCCTGTATTCTTGTGGCACTGGCCATCATCCTGTGCATACTGAGTTTTCTGGTTTTCTGAATCCGGCGGAACACGGAGGGATAATTATATAATGAAAAGATATATGAAGACAAAGGTAAAAGAAGGGCTGTCCCGAAAGGACGGCTCTTTTTGTTTGTACCGGTTCAGTACCTGCCGGTATGAATATGAAAAGGATAAAGAAAGAAAAGATACGCATACACAGACATTATCAGCCCGTAAACTACTTCGGCAAAGGTGGCAGCCGCTTCTTTTCGGACAGCAAGGTCAGGCCCCTGCGGGGTTTCTGGGAAAAATCATCCTCGCCGGAGGCTCCGGTATTTTTCCCGAAAACCTTGCCTTACCGGAAGCGGCAGCCGATAAGCCTTTGTAGTTAAACGGGCTGACAAGCCCGAGTATTCACATTAAAACAATAAAGTCATGAACCAGATGATCAACACAGGACAGACACCGGCTCAGATGCCGATGCCGTTGCCAATGACGAGAACAGGAAAGACGGAAAGACCGGTTATAAGGGTACACATCCCACAGCCGGCAATCAAACTGCCGCCGAGAGGAACCACCGGTCCGGTACACATCTCACAACTGCTGAACCCCATCAGGGAGATATGCAGGCATCCGGACAGGGACAGGCTGCTGGCCGAACTGTTCAGGGAATATTGAAATACATTATCTAATCATTTAATATTTTTCTATTATGTTTTTTACAGCAATCCACCAGATGATGACGGAAAGCGTGGACCTCATGATCGTCATCCGCAAGTCAAACGGACAACTGACCGTTTCCACATTACCAAAGTCAAACGGACTCAAGGACGAGGCACAGAACCACATCGTGCCGCTCACCGTCACAGGCACGCCGGAGGAACTCGACACGGGATTCATGCAGGCGGTAACACGACCGATACAGAAGGTATGCGGACTTATCTCCAACATGGCACAGTTCGAGGCACAGGCGGACAAGGCTGCAGCCGGCAGCAAGGCATCCAAGGATGCCAGATCCAAGGAGACGAAGGAAGAGCGCGAGAAACGGGAGAAGTACGAGAAACTGATGAAGAAGGCGGAGGAACAGACTGCCGCGGGAAACTTCAGGGAGGCCATCAACCTGCTCGGACAGGCAAAAGCGCACGCGAACACCGCCCAACTGAAGGAAATTGAGGGTAAGATAAAGGCGGCCGACACGGAAATGAACAAGGGAAGCCTTTTCGGAATGATGGAACAGGAGAACCAGCCGGAACCGTCTGTACAGCAGCCCGTACAGCAGAGACCGCAACAGCCGTACACACAGGCACCGGTACAGGAACAGAGAAGACCGCAGCAGCCATATACCCGTACACCACAGACACCGGGACAGGCACAGCCTGCTCCGCAGAGACCGCAGCAGGCATACGCTCCACATCCGCAGCAACCCGGAATATGGCCGCCACAGCAGCCTCCGCAACCGCAGGCAAGACCGCAGATACAGCCACATGCACAATACGTGCAGCAGACAGCCGGACAACAGCCTCCACAGAATCCTTATCCGCCACAGCCTGAAATCCGGGAATGGCAGGAGGAGAGATTCATGCAGGAGGATGAGCAGCAGGCATATCTTGACGATTCGGAACATCCGACATACAGCGAGAGGGACTATGAGGGATACGTGGACTTCCCACAGTCCATGCTGGAACCCAAACATTCACATTATCAAACATTCTAACAGACTATGGCACTCGAAATTAAAGGAATGACACGCTCATTCAGATTCAAGAAAGGAACAGAGTATGTAACCCTGCAGGACCCGGATCCGAATATCTCGCCGGACATGGTCATGAGCTATTATTCGAACATATACCCGGAACTGACAACGGCCACCGTTCACGGACCGGTCATCAGGGAGGATATGACCGAATATGAGTTCAAGACCACTATCGGGACAAAAGGATGAAGGATATGAAAAGCAAAAACAGTAAAAAGAAGGAATCATGTGTACCATTGGACGGACAACAGGCGGAACGGCTCACGAGACTCATCATCGCGGAAACCAGAAGGAACGTGCATTACGGGACGGAAAGGAAAGAACGGATTGCGGCACCCAGCGGTGCCGTAGTTCTTTTCTGAACACCACATTCACGCAGATAAACCCGCCGGAACTGTTCATGGAAGGTCATGACGGGAAACTGTACAATCTCATCACGCGGGAAAATTACGAGTTCCTGCGTGATTCCTTTTTCAGATATGCGAGTCTTATGAAGAAGGAGGCGGTACATACACCGGGACACACACCGGCGGAAGGAATCGCAAGACTGCATGAAGAGATGAGCGGCCTTGTCGGCAATGACATCTATGTAAACATCGAGCAGGACGGGAAAAGACTCCTGTTCCGTCTCTGGAAATGCCACAGATGGGGAGAGCTTACATTATATTACTTTCCCGTGAAATTCGTGGAGAATCTTGGGCAGGAACTTAGACGCATATCCCTCACCTTCATTCATAATCTGATGCGGGCAAACGGAATAGATACCATCCTGGGCGAGGACGATACGGAATATGTGCTTAACTGGATGGAGGAAGAGAACGCCGACGAGCTGCCTGACGAAAGGAAAAAGAGGCTGAAACTTCTGCACTCCTACAAGAAAGGCAGAATACGCAGCCTGCTCCGCAGAGTGGGACGTAAATCCTACTACAGAAACCTTCCGAAAGCACTTGAACGGTATGAGCCGAAGAACGGTTACGAGCAGTCCCTGATATCCGTAATGAAGGAGGGACTGGCATTTCTGACACCCGAACACGGAATTATGGAATATGGCTATGACCCGTTCTATGAAGAGGAGCCGGACTGCCTGCCCATGTATCTCAACAGCCAGATCAGGGTAATATATGACTGCAATGATATGATGGCGGAATATCTCACGGATTATTACAATTCCTACAGTCGGGAAACGTATGACATTGTTCCGATTACGACCTATGACCTTTCGCCCGAGACGGAGGAGCTGTTCCATATGGACGACTATCCGGAACGTTTCTTCCAATGGGCTGAAAAATTCATCAACATCATTATATAAACAAAATCAACGGATATGATAGAAAGCAACGAACTGACAAGAAAGATCAAGATGCCGCTCAACCCAAGGGCGGCACTGATTGCCTATGCCTCGGAGAATGACAGGAACTTTTTCCTTGAAATCCGGGAAATTGATGACCGGGGAAACATGACGGAAGGAAGACCGGTGACCGTGGAATTCATGAACGCACTCGTGAAGGGCTATTCGGAAAGGCACAGTACCACACCTTACGGCAGGATACCATCAAACCTGCTGTATTGCGATACGAGAAAGGGATACGAGAAATATGTGTGGTACAATCCCCCCGGAAAGCATATGATGTTCTTCAAGCCCGCACTCAAAATCGAGAACGCGGAATATAACCTGCCTGGAGTAATCTACGAAGCCGGTGAACACGGAATGAGAATCTATGCCTACAAGGGAAATGCTCCCGGACCGGATACCGAACTGTATGCTGCACCGTTCTTCAACGTGACAGGCTCCGATGTATGTCTGGGAAACGCCAGGATAGAGCTGCCGAAGGACCTGACCTATGAAGGACTGTTGCTGTATTGGGAGAAGAAATTCTGGCTGACGGAGTTCTCTCATCTGGGCAGCAACGGAAACCCGACAAAATCCAACCTTGTACTTGTGACGAAGGCGGCACGGGACAGGGACTTCAACCTCGATGAACTGAAACAACTGAACAACATAAAACTTAAAGACATACTGAAATGAAAAGAGTACACTACATCGACAACTATCTCATAAACCCGCAACATCCGGTAACGGTAAATCTTATCGGAGCGGGAGGAACAGGCTCACAGGTGCTTACCTGCCTGGCCAGGCTTGACGCGGCACTAAGGGGACTGGGACACCCCGGGCTGTTCGTGACACTGTATGATTCCGACATCGTGACGGAGTCCAACATCGGGCGGCAGCTCTTCAGTCCATCGGACATCGGACTGAACAAGGCGCAGTGCCTCGTCACACGCATGAACAACTTCTTTGGAAACGACTGGAAAGCGGTACCGGACATCTATCCGGCAATACTGAAGGATGCCAGAAGGAATAATCTGGCCAACATCACGATTACCTGCACGGACAACATCAAGTCCCGTCTTGACCTCTGGAACATACTGAAAGCCGTTCCGGTCTCGGAATACAGAAGTTACGAGACACCACTGTACTGGATGGACTTCGGCAACACGCAGGATACGGGACAGGTCATCCTCGGAACCATACCTAAAAAAATCAAACAGCCGGCATCCAAGCTGTACGAAACTGTGGAATCGCTGAAGGTGATCACACGATATGTCAAATATGCGAGAGTGAAGGAAAAGGATTCCGGACCGAGCTGTTCGCTGGCGGAGGCCCTGGAGAAGCAGGACCTGTTCATCAACTCCACATTGGCACAGCTCGGCTGCAACATCCTGTGGAAAATGTTCCGCAACGGTATGATAGAACATCACGGGCTGTACCTGAATCTCTCCACCATGAAGGTGAATCCGATAATAATATAGCTATGATAATTAAAACAAAAACAAGAAAAATATCAATCAGAGTTTAAGTAAATATTGATAATCAATATTTTAAAGCTTTATTAAAACAAAGCGTAAAAAATGATGAAAAAACAAATGTATTTTGATTAGTCATAAAAAATAATGGAAAAAAATCATTCTAAATAAAAAGTTTATCATATATTTGGGAAAATGAAGTAACACTTAAAAAGTATGGACAGGAAATACCGACAACATGGACAAATTGTTCTGTATCCTGAGAAAAGGGACGGCAAACGCTGCATAAGAATAGAATATGCAGACAGTCCGGAGCTTGCCCGTATATTGAGTGAAGACAATAATGTGTGGACTGACAGTAATGGAACTGCCTACATTGATGAAGAACAATTCAGCCAGTCCGACTTTTACGACAGATATTCTCCTCACGCCTACATTGATTACAGCCGTGTTTATGTAAGGCATCCCAAACCCAAAAGAGAATACACACTGCCGGAAGGCTATCTTGAACTACTGGAACAGAAACGGTACAGCCCATCGACGATAAAAACCTACCGTGCCTATTTCAGCGACTTTATGGAGTACCACAAAGGCCGTAACATCGACCGCCTGAAAGTGGCGGACATCAACAAATACATTCTTTATCTTGTAAATGAAAAGAAGATCTCCATATCACAGCAGAACATGCGAATCAACGCCATCAAGTTCTACTATGAGAAGGTAAAGGGTGGGCAACGCCAATACTATGGCGGCATTACCCGCGCGAAGGAATACAAGTCACTGCCCGAAGTACTGAGCCGTAATGAGGTGGCCCGTATCCTCGCGTGCCTGTCGAACCGGAAGCATCGCTGCATGATTTCATTGATATACTCAGCAGGATTACGCAGGAGCGAGCTGCTGAACCTCACTCCGAAAGACATCATAAGCGAAAGGATGCTTGTGCGTATCATGGGCAAAGGACGGAAATGCCGGTATTCGCTACTGTCGGAAAAGTTGCTGAAGGAACTGAGGGAATATTTCAAGGAGTACCGTCCGCAGAAATGGCTGTTCGAGGGAGAGACACCCGGAGAACAGTATTCCGCAAGTGCGCTGGTAAAGGTTCTGAAAGAAGCCGCCAGCCGTGCCGGAATCAAGCACCGGGTAACATGTACACATGCTTCGCCATTCGTTTGCTACCCACCTGCTGGAGCAAGGAACAGACCTGAGGACCATACAAGAACTGCTGGGCCATAATGACATCAAGACTACCTCAATTTATCTTCATGTGACGAGTGCACACAAGTCAAGCATACCCAATCCTCTTGATTCACTGGATGATTCATAGAGTGCAGCTATTAGAGATTAGGAAACACACCTGCCGGGTGTCGGTTATCGAAATATCCTACACCTAAAGGTGTATTTATAAACAAATTAGCTACCATGCAAAATTGAATTAAAATGAGAAAGTATAAGTACACCAAAGAAACATTGGATGTCGCACTGGAAGAATTACAATCCGAAAGTGTAGTGCAACGAAAGAAATGTGTAAAATTTATATCTATGGCATCCCGTAGCGAGTTGTTCGGAAAGACATGTGACACATTAAGTACGCAAACGTGGTTTTTATCTCCGGATAACCGAGAAAAGTTAATTCGGGTTTTACATCAAGAAACCGAAGAAAAGTTAATTTGGGAGTATTTACTAATATTGCTTATGGTGTGTGAAAGATATATAGATCACGTCTGTTATGACAAAGATTTTGCAAAAGAATCCTCTTGTGTTGAATTTAAGCAACGAGCTTATGAGATTGCAAAACAATATGCACATCATTCAAGTGCGATAGTCCGCCAAATGTCAGGTTCTATAATGGGATATATGGGGGATAATGATGTGTGGGACATATTCTGTAATGTAATGTCAAAGAAAAGAGATCGGCTTACTATAAGTCACATTACATTGGGGATAAGAAGGTATTGCACCAGAGTTGCTAATGGTGACAATCTTTTCTTTGGTGGTACTATGACAGAAAATCAACGGATGGATATTCTAAACAGTTTGCGTTTAGTCTATCAGAAATCCTCAAACAAAAGCATTAAAGGAATGTGTTTGAGAACTATTGAAGAATTGGAAAATACAAAAGAGGTAGCTAACAAAGCGTGATAACACCTAACGGTGTTTCCCGCCAAACCATTAGCGTTGATGTATGAGAAAAGAAATAATACAAGCAATCATTAAACCATATATGAAAAGCAAGGCATTCCAAAATAAAGGAATGCGTTTTATTAAAGATATGGGATTATTTCAGATAGAAGTCGAAATTCAAAGCCAACGATATTACAAAGAGGAACATACTGAAAATTTTAGAATAAATTACTTTTTGTTTTGCCGTGAATTTACAGAACTATCGGGTAGGAAATTAAGCTTTGCTGGCGGGAGTATTGCAGAAGAAGAAAGTTCATGGATAAAAATAAATCCTCAAACTGATATAGAGCGATTAAAAAGTTGGCTTTTATATGAACTTGATTCTATGCTGAATAAGTTGGAAAACAAATATTCCATTGAATATTTGTTAGATATTTGGTCAAAAGATGATACAGACCTTCAATATCCGTTCTTGTTGGCAAAAAATAATCCTAAACGGCTTGATGAATGGACGGACAAAATGAAGTTTGAAATACAAAAATTGGATGCTAAACTTTTGGAGTTATCTTCCGAAAAGTCAGAACAAGAAAAGAGAGATGATTGCTTGGATAAAGAAATGAAATTAGATGGCATTCGTATGAAAATAAACAGATTGGTTTCAAGTAGAAAGAATATATTAGAAACTCTTAATTTTATCCAATCAAACGCTAACAAGGTCGAGAAAACAACTTAACGTTGTCTCTCACCAAACCATTACTGATAATATAAATTTTATATGAAACTGTTTCTTTTGATATTAACATCTATTCTTTCCATAGGATTAATAAGCTGGAAAGATTCAACAGATATATCTCAAAATAAGGACTGCATTTTCAGAGATATTTTGGTTGGATATGTAGATTATGACAATGTTTTAGACAGCATATATATTGAAAAGACTTCAGAATATCGGTATGATGATAATGATGGTATGAAAGAATGTTTCGAACAGACAGAAAGAGTAATATTTTCTGTTTCATTTGGAAATACAAGAGAAACACTTGTGTTGGAAGATAAAGAAGTTTTTGATTATCCATATGCTGGTTATTCATCTTTGGCTTACAATATCGAAGAAAAAGGCATAATATCAAGACGTTCTTATTCATCAAGGTTTTCAGATAAAGTTTATGTGGATTCATATTATAAATATGATGACAAGTTAAATAACTTTTTCAGAATAAAAGAACTCATACGTCTAAGTGAAGGCACAAACATGATTGATTCAATAATGAAAATAGATTCAATTCAGCCTTCTTTGGACGGTAAATGTAATAAAATCAGTAACAAGGAAAGATAACCCCTAAACGGAGTTCCTTTCCAAACCATTAACATCATAGTAAAATCAATATAATAATAGAAAAATGAGCGATCTACTAATTGAGAAATCATTATTAAATATCTCAAATGATAATATAGTTTCACTGGAAAATCTTGTTGGATATAGTATCCCGCAAGATTTTGTGAACTTCTATCTTCTCTCTAATGGCGGAATAGCTAACAATCCATATTTCTATATTGAAGATGAAGATAATTATGTGGAAATAAGTTTATTCCTTCCAATTTATTACACAGATGAAAAGTTAGGAGGAATTAATATTGAAACGAGCTATAAACATTTAATTCAATCAGGTTTTCCCAATAAGTTTTTACCATTCGGAATTGATTGGGGTGGAAATTTCTTTGCACTTGATTTAGAAACTGGAAAAATTGTATTGCTATTGATGGATTTGGGACCCTTTACTGATAATTGTGTAAAGTATATTGCTTCATGTTTTTCTGATTATATTAATAATTTGGTAAAATCAGGAGATGAAGATAATTAAATCCTCAAAGTAAAGATGTTAACAAGGTCGAGCCAACAGCTAAACGCTGTTACTCACCAAACCATTAGGCATAATAAATACAATACTTGAGTTATGGATTTTCTAATATGTATGAATAATTTCCCGTGGAATAGATTTGCTACAGCATATGAAAATAATTCCAAGCAGCTAAAGGATTGCTTTATCAAAATGTATGAAGGTAAAGCAGATGAACAAGATTATCAATATGTCATAGATAGACTTGAGCATCAAGCGACTTTATATAGAGTTAGTCCTTGGGGATTAAAATTCTATTTTTACTTATTATCAACCAATAAAGCAAACAATAGCAATATATTACAACATATCAATGTTCTTGTAGAAGCTGCCATGCTTCATAAACAAGAAGATTCTAAGCCATCAAAAAAAGACTTAGAAAAATATGAGGAACTCAAATCCATACTTCTTGATTCAGATTTTGACGGCAACCTTGATAATGAAACTCTTAAAACATTAAAAACAATTGATTGCCAATTTATCTACCTAAGTATTATGGATTTAATAGGACAGAATATTCAATTGTTGGAAAGTTTTATTCAAAATAAGGATGTATCAGTAGCAGAAAGAGCTTCAAAATTGTTGGAACATATTCGTAATCCAAAGTTATGCTGTGTTCGAGAAGAAGAAACGTTGAATGTCCAGTCCAAAGTACTTGTCGTCAATGAAATGTCTTTTACTCCCTTAAATAATAATGGTATTAGTACGCTATATTGTATAACTGATGAAGGATATTATAAAATCACAAAGGGTGAGATGGATGAAAAGGTTTATATGGAATTAAATGATCCTTCAAATGGAGAATATTTTGATACAGATTTTTTTGAATATAATATATCAAACGGTAGTTTATCAATTTATGTAAATGAGAATAGACCTTGGAATGCTGGTATATATCAACATATCAAACTATTGTTTTCTCCACTTGAACAAAACGATTTTAACGAATTAAAATTGACGATAGAAAATCTGTTTCTTGATATAACAGTGAGAAAATTATTACTCGATATATAAATATGCCTAACAAGCCAAGTCAGCTGCTAAACGCAGCTCCTTGTCAAACCATTATAGATAAAATATGAATGCTAAAGAACGAAATAAGTTGCAGCAATATATAGGACATTGTTCAAACTTAGATGAACAAATCAGGTATATTGAAACAGTAAATTCCGTTTCTCCGTTAACGGATGAAGATTGGTATAAGCTCTACTTTCCGGCTTGTGGAAATTGTGATGTCTCATTATTTAAGTGGCTACAAAAGAGAGGAGCAAAAATCAACTATGATGCAGCATCTCTATTAAAATGGACCGTTAACCGGCAGCAATATGGGAAAGATGCCATAATGAGACAATTAGAAATATCAAAATTGATTATAGATGAATTAGCAGAAAATAAAGCCCAAATTATGGGGCAAGCTTTATTAACAGCTTGTGGATATAATTGTATTGACTGCGTATTTTTATTAATCAAATCAGGAGCGGATATATCAATAGTTGATGAAGATGGATTATCTCCTTTGGATAAGGCTCATATATATGGAGAATGCTTTTCCGATTATACTCTTTACTTGTCGTTGCTTCCATTATATGAAAAAGGTATTCCCCTAAAAGAAGCCCCCGAGATAAATTCCGTCGGTTTACATGGATATTTATTTTCAAGTGGAAAATGTCATTGTATAACTATCAATACTCACAAAAAGAAACCGATATTATATAATGCAGAAACAGACAATAGTATCTTACTACAACTTATAAAAGACTTGAGGCATTGTTTTGTACCGCTGACCTATTGCAATAAACTGGATTGCTTTTCTGTTATGCCAGACAAAATTCAATTCATCATAGCAAGTCCTGCACATTTGCCTGAACATGACTGGTTAGATGAAAAAGTGTTTGAGGTCAAGAAAATAGTGACAACACTAAAAAACAATATGTCACAAATTATAAAACCATATTTACAGGAAGACGTTCAGAAAATTTGGACAACAGGTTTTGAAGACAAGGTTCTTTATACAGAAAAGGAATATGAGGAATGTGTAAACACCTTAAAATCAAATGCTGCAACAGTGCACAAAACAAGTTGTTTTTGTGATATGGCAAAATAACTATCTATAACAAGCCAAGATAGCTGCTAACGCAGCTCCTTGTCAAACCATTATAAACAGTATTGATTGAAATATGACGAAATCCAAATTCTTTTATATCATTCTCTGTATTCATCTATTATCTGGAATAATAGGATTGATAACTTTGAATTTAATAGGTAATTGTGACCGGTTACGCTGGAATATTGGTGATATTCTTCGGTTATTGTTTTTCCTTACTCCTTTCGTCCTGATGTTCTGTGTTCCTAAAAAACTACCTACATGGAGCAAAGTCTGTATGCGCATTTATTTTGGAGTATATATATTTCCATTCGTCATTTTTCCTCCATTATGGTGGTTCCTATTCAACTTTGACACTGCTGTAGCTGAAAACAATCAATATATAATCCGTCAATATAGATATGGAGGACGTGATTATTACGAACAAAAAAGTATATATAAAAAAAGTGGAATCTTAGAGAAATATGTAGGGCTTTTTGACAGCTCTGACTCTTATAGTGAGTTAAACCAGTTGGATTATGAAATAAAAGAATTTAAGATTGATAACATGACATTTACAGGAAATGTGCTCTTGAAACGAAATGAAAATGGGCAAGTTGTAACTAAAGACACGCTTATTGTTTACCCGATATACGAAAAAGAAGCACCTATGTAATTCAGTTTATAACAAGGTCGAGATAACAGCTTAAGGCTGTTCCTCACCAAATCATTACTAACAATAGTGCGATGAATAAAACGGTCCAATCCATATTATCATTGACAGCTTTCAGTGCTTTACTGATAGTCATAACATTATTTTGTGGTGGCTTAGGTTTTGGTCGTTTGTTCGAGATATATGGCATTATGGAATATTGTTTTTTAGGTTTACTTCTAATTATAGATGTATTGCTAATCTACAAGGTCTATAAACTATATGCAATGAAACCTACAGCGATAGTGTTATTGTTGGGCTTGGAATGTTGCTCTATTCTTTTGTGGATTGCCTTTATCTGTATAGACCAAAGTTTATTAGATTGGCAAATTACAAGCTTCATATTGCAAGCTGTCAATTTATACGGCTTCGAGGGGGATGAACGAGGATTGAATATGCTCGCAGTCTTATGCGGCATTGTTTATCCTTTTATTGGGATTGGGTGTTTATTCACCGGATTGGGATTTATAAATAAGTTAGTAACAACGAAAGATAGCATCTGACGATGCTCCTTTCTAACCATTAGTTGTAACTTAAAATACACATTATATGAACGATTATTTCAAATCACTTCAAATTGATTCCTCTGCTCTCACGGCAGAAGAAATACAAATGATCAATGATTGGGACCAAAAGCATAAACATGGAGAAAGAAGTATCTCTTTGCGTTCTGCTGAAACCCAAGAAGAATTTAATGCCTTTTATGCAGAGAATAAATCTCTATTGAAGAATATTTGTATCTTATGGGAGGATGAAGAAAGTAATTATGCCGGAATCTGCACAGATGGCATAATGAGAGGAAAAATAATGTTTGTCTGTCACGAGTTTCTATTATACCCAATACCTGTTTTCAGAAATATAGAGACATTCCTTAAAGCAGTCGATAGCCAAAGAATATCTGATTTGTTCCCTCCCCAGCTGGAGTTTTTATCTCCTGAAAATAATCCTTTTGATTATCCCTCTATACATAGATCTTCCGAAGAACTAAACCAGGATATACTTATAGCAGAAAATCTTTGGAAAGAGGCTATTAGTGCGAAAGATGATAATAGAGTCAATCTTCTATTTTCCTTTATACAAATAGCTTCACCAAATCAAATTTCCTGTCTTCAAAAGTACCTTTCCGATGCAGAACTACTGTATTATATTTTATGTGCATACAAATTCTATGGCTATCAAGAAGATCCAGATATTCTGTTACGCATAGGAAAAGAAAACAAACAGTATCGGAAGTTATTGAAGGAATTGGGAGCTTCACCTAAAAAGCTATTATGGATAGAAAAATGGTGTTAGACTAAAAAAGGTAAATATGAAGCTGACAAGTCGGACATTATTTCTTCTTATGATGTTTTTATGTTGTTTGGGTAGCGTAAAAGCAAATCCATTGCAGCAAGATACCATAAGGGATGTAAGCTATCAACTTTATCCTTTGGGGGTTGCCTGTCGTGACAATGACATGGCAACCATAAAACGGTTGCTGGCAGGAAAAGATGAACCTATGGCAATGGGTAACGATTTTTATGAGTTTGACATATTCTATACGGCGATTTACTTTGATAAAGAGGATGTACTGAAATATGCCCTTACCAGGTATAAGGACATTAATAACAGATTATATAGTGACGAATACGGGCTGACTCTCCTGACATACGCCTGCAAATTGTCCAATGTGAAGTTAGCCCGCATATTGCTGGAGCATGGCATTGATGTAAACGGTTACCAAAGTCCATACGATACCTATAAAGTATATCCGATTATGGAAGCCATTGCCAATAACAATGTAGAACTGGTTCAGCTGCTTCTGAAATACCATGCTGACGTTCATATAAAGGATAATGACGGCAATACTCCTCTTGATCTGGCAAGGAAAACAGGTTCAAAGGAAATCGAAAGACAACTCCTGTCTATTGAGTACGATCAGACTACAAATGCTGCAGAGGTACAGGATACATTATGTATTGAAACAGAAAAAACGGAGTCTTGCATGATATACAGGTTATGCCTTAACCAACATAACAAAAAGAATGTGGTATTTGAATTGAAAACCGTGGATGATAGCAGTATTGACTTCGTACAAAGCTACATATACCGAGGAGTAAGGAAGTTTGATTGTTTTGCTGTTTATGATAATGTGGCGGATGGTAATCGTTTCCTGTTCTTTGACTATGCAAGTCAGACTACTTATCTGACACCGGCTTGCTTTTCCGGTTTCTATCCGATATGCAGTTCTGTGGACTTTGTGAAGGCGGAAGTCCTGCTTCGGAATGAAAACTTCTGTCTGAGGCAACCAATCGATACACTGCATATCGGTAAGAATGCCGTTTATGTTCCGTTTGATTGTAAGAATCAGATTATAAAGGCGCCTCTTGTTTCCAAGGATATCGTACCTAACGACTGATTTTATAGTATGTTGACTGATACATAATAGTATGATAAAAGAACTGATTGATAAACTGAGAAAGACAGTTGCAGAAAACACGGAAGGACATTTGCCTTTGTCCTGCCGTATTGAACTGATGAAACAGATTGGTGATATACTCACCGTGCAGAAAATTATGTGTGAATGCTGCAAGAAAGCCTGCTCCGTCACGGGACGGCAGATCAAGGAGAACGTGCATCTGCTTTCCCGCATAAACAGGCATCTCTACAGAAAGCCGGACTCGGTGGAAGACATCGAGAAGGAATCGGGCGAACTGTGGCTTCACGTGCAGAATAATCCTGACGAGACTACCACGACCGTGAGCTGGGCCATCGCCAGCCTCGGGTATTTTGTCTATGGTGATGCGGCCTCCATGCTGGACCCGGAAGATTACGAGGGAGAGGATGATGATAGTTATGACCCTGAGAGCATGGACATCGATTTCATAGTGTCGCTGGTCTGCTCCGGTGGAAGTCCTTTTTCCGATGAGTGGAAAGGTGACGTGGAAAAACGCAGGGAGTACTGGAACTGGTATCTGGACATGGTTCTTGCCGTATATGAAAATCCGCAGCAGGAAGTCATTCCTTTCCGTATGGACAATAATCATGGTGAAATTCACATACCAGTGCCGCCAGAGTGCGGCCAGGCATTGTCCGACATGATAGGCCGGCTGAATTCAGATCTCGGTTCCTATATCCATGCTCCCACGAACAGGAAAGAGGTGGAGCGGATGAAACTCTATGCGGAGGACAGTGCCATTGTCCGTATCGTGGCCGATGTCATACGGGAATATTCCTGCATACCCTCCACACCCCAGGAAAAGGAAGATTACCGTATAACCGGGATCTACAGCTATGATGTTATCCGGTTCTGGTATTGTGTGGCTCTGCTTGCCCAATCTCCTGAAGAATACACGAGGGATTGCCTGTCGGAACTTGCCCGTACCCTCATGGAGCAGGGACCGGGAGAGCTCGGCATACTGTACCGCATCCTGCTTCTGCTGCCGGAACGGGAATACCTGCACGGGCTGACCGGGGAACTTGCCGGCTATTACCGGAAAATCATCCCGGATCTTGAAGCGGCGAAATGGCTGGCAAAGGCGGGCATCCCGTATCCCGACTCTTTCGAGTGGTCCGTATCGTTCCGGTTCACATCCAATGGGGAAAGGGTCCTCCTGTCCGGGAACGAAGCGGAAAAAAAAGCGTGGTTCACGCTGAGTGTCGAACTGTTCGGTCCAGAGGCACTTTACGGCGACTGCACGAGGTTCACGAGCTATCGTATCCATGTACGCAACGGGGACAACTCCATTCACGGGCATTGGAATGAAAAGGACGGCTATCTGCTGCGTGATGATGAATATCTGATAAAAGATGAACGCTATACACCGGAACAGCTTGTCATCCTGATGCACAGACTGTCGGGTTTCGGCATCCGTTTTTCAAAGGTTCCGGCCGGTGTTTCCGCTTCCAGAGGAATATCCGGCAAAGCCGTAAAGAAATGGATTCAGGAGAGAATGGAGGCATACGAGCATGACTGCATGGAGGAAGTGCGGGAACAGGCTCTCGACTTATATCGGGATGAAGGTGATGTGGGCGATACGCTCAACGAGATAAGGAAAAAATGGGGAGAAGAGGTCCCCGTGCTGAAAGATAGCCGTTTCGATGAAATCGAGATGCAGTATTCCTGCTTCTCGCACGAGACGGGGCTTGCCGCCTTGGGACAGGAACTTACCGCCTGCGGGTACGCACTGTATGACCTGAACGGGGATGACATTTACCTGCTGGCATTGGTTCCGCAGGCGGAAATGCAGGCTTTTGAAGACAAATGCCGCAAGTACGGGCAGTATTGCAAACTGCTGAAACAATCCCGTTATGTGTTCGGCATGAGGGCAAGAACCATAAAGCTGCGCAAGCAGATGCCCCGTGAGAGGATGGCATGGCCTGATGACGGGAACATATATATCACAAGAGGTTTTGCGGGTTATTTCGTTTACGGTGAATGGAGACCTGAGGATGCGGAGGAATGGCAAGGCTCATTCGTCGCGGATCTGAGGGTTACACCGCTCCGGCCGGTGATGATGAAGTCGAGAAAAATCCACAGTTTCATATACTCGAAGGAACTGGATTTTTATGCGGCATTGTACCCTGTGTCTTTTGGAGAAATGGTCATAGGGGGTAAGAATCCGCTTGAGGCGGAAAAATGGCCGCGCATGAGCGGTTTGTCCGTTGAAGGAAAGTATGAATTCCAGTGGTGTGGGCGTTATCTGTGTTTGGGCGATGTCCAGAGTGCCATCGTACACACCATGACACCCCGTGGTGTGGAACATGTCAGTCGTCTCATCTTGCCTAAAGGCATGAACTATGCTCCCAGTTTTGGCATAGACGGCAAAAGAACATTGTATATCCTTCCGGGAGAGTTCAGCACTTCTCATATTTTCCGTTATGAAGGCAACGGGAAATATTACAGGATGCCGTTCCTCATGTCCGGATATGACAGGTTCAGCAGCGGCTGCATTCCTGTGCCAGAAACCACCCGTCTTCTTCTGTTGGGAGACTACACGGCAAGGAGCAGCAGCGGGATATGGACGGAACCCGGTCTGCTTGATCTGAACATGGCGACACAGGAATGTCGTATCGCCCCGCTCCGCACGGGAGACGGCTCTTTCCGTCTGCGTGAGTTTTACAAGGAGTGGGTGCTGGTGGAGAGCTGCTCGAACGGCAACCGCACCGACTATGCCCGTCTCTGGAACCGGAAGACTAACGAAGTACTGCGCCTCCGTCCCGGCGTATTAGGAAACGAATCCTTCAGAGCCATTCATGCCATGCCGGACGGAACCATAATCGTGAATACCCTTGACAATAATGGAGATGTATTGTGCCGGGCGGAAGATTTCTGGGATTTCCTGCGCACATCAAGCCGACCGAAGAAACTGGGATACTGGCTCAACTATCCGAATCCTTATCCGGCCAGAGAATACGAGCTGCCTCCCTTGTCGGAGGACGTCACCCTGATGCTCGCACCACCTTTTAAGGAATCTCTGATTTCCAGTTTATTGTCCGACAAATCTCTGAACACTAACGCTTCCAGCCATAGCATAGCAAGGAAAAATCCATCGGAGTACGGTAATGCCGAAAAGAACGATAAACCGGAAAAATCTTCTGCTGACGGCATCGAGATTTCTGACGGGACACTGAAAATCAAAGGGGAACCGATGGATATGCCTCTGTCCTACACAGCGATGGTCCGCATTTTCGGCAGGGAACGGATAGTGTTCACGCACCGTACAATGCAGGATGACAACGGACGGACCGTACAGTATGACAGACGCAGTTTTCTTGTCTGGGACAATGCCGGAGTAACTGCAGTAAGGAACGAGGAGAACGCCTACAACATCTCTGCCATATATCTATGGGTGACGGAAAGCAAGATCCCGGCAGAGTCCATTCCTGTACCGGCAAGCGTTTTCAGCGGTGATGTCCTTGTGGATGGTGTCAGATGGGACAGGAAATCGGATATGGCAGTCAGCAGCGGCAAGCTGGAGATAGCGGCACCGGTATCCGGAGGCTATATGGAAATCACTTTTGCGGACAGCCGTGACAGGAAAGATACATGGCAGCATTACCGTAATGCCATGGCTGAACACTTGCAGGCAGCGCTTATGGACAGGGACCGGGTAAGGCAGCTTGAAAAAGTCCGTCCTGCTGCCGGACTGCAGGGTGACCGGCAGGATGTAGCTGTCCGGTTGGCAGATGTCTGCAGATCTTTCATTGAACACATGGTTCATGCCCTTGAAGCGGGTTATTCTATGGGCAGAAGTGTACGTTATCTGAAAAACAGCCTGATGCTGCCATTGACGGAGGCTGCCTTGAAATGCAGCGAACATGGTCCGGTCAAGCCATCAGACATGCTTTCCGTGTACTCGGGATGCGTGTGCCTCGGTTATGAAAAGGTGAACATGAAACGGTTCTGTGAGAAACTGGTCAGGAACGGTGTCAGTGACTATGTATATGATTCACTGGTACGGTGCATTGTTCCTGAATGGGAACTGTCTGAAGGCAGTGTATTTCCTGAAATCAAGGAATGGCTCGTATCCCATCATGGGACTGAAGGCGGTGCGGAAGCTGAAACCGCATTGAAAGAGATATCCTGTATATCAGGAAATGCTCTGATATGTGATGCGTTAATGAAAACCGTTCAAAACGGCAAACGGTAGAGGTATTATTGGAAATTAAACAAGAAGCCCTCCAACATAATTGAAGGACTTCTTGTTTTCATATTAGAGCGACATGGCTGCCTGTTCACAGAAGCGTGCATATTCCTCTTTGTCAGTTCCGCTTTCAATATGGCGGTCTATCAGTTCTCCCAGTTCATCGAAGCAGACTTCGTCACTGAGGCACTCTATGTCTGTCCCGTTCCGGAGAAATACTTCATAATAGTCCGAGCCGTTCAGACAGATCAGCACTTCCCCTTGGAAGAGTCTTCCGTTTACATGGAATTTCAGTCCTGGGAGGTTCTTGAATACTGTTGCCATAAACTCCTCGATGCCCCATGACATAAGGACCGGCGTGTCGGTCATCGTTACCAGCTGTTCGCGAATTGTCGCAGCCACTCTCATTACATACTCTTTATCCATAACAAATCTTGATTTTTGACTGATTCATTTCCTTTCTATTCAAACCATTCCGGATTGTCCAGACCCAGTTCCTCTACCAGTTCATCATCAGGAAGAAGAAGGGTATCCACATCCGTGAAGAAGAATACCCTGTCATAGACTTCCTCCGCTTCCCTACCTGCAAAGCCCTTGTTTCTGTCATTGAAACTACCGGGCTGCAGGGCATCCAAAAGAGTAGTCGGAGTCCGAAGCCTGGAGCTCCGTTTCTGCGGCTGCTCTTTGCAGCTGCTGCGCGTTCATACTTTTGGAAAATAACTTTCTGGTCGGACTCGGATATGCCCAGCCCATTGTCGCGTACTTTCAGAATGGTGTAGCGTTCACTTTCTTCTGCCGTGATGTTTATTTCCACACTATCCTTTGAGTATTTGATGGCATTATCAATCAGATTGCTTAATACTTCACCCAGATAATCGTTGTCGGCATAAGCTGTTTTTGGTCTGCAAGCTGATTATAAAGTATCCAGGTTTCTGTGCTTTTGCAAACAAATTATTGATGGATTCTTCTACTTAATAGCCTTTAATCTATATTTTAATATATGTGGTGATATAGAAATGGGGCATAATTCAATAAAAAGGCACTGTTATCATTTCCATAGTCAAAAAGGCTGCACGTTACATTGGCAAAAGCATATGATGAGATTAAGATTTAACGGATAATCTTTTGTAACGAAGGAAATCACAGAACCCGATTTCTTCACTGGAAGTCCACGGGCTCAAAAATCGGATTTTGGAAAGATTGTGTAACATAGCGGAGTAAAAAAGGGAGAATCTTTCAGTATATTGCGTCGGATTCTCCCTTAAATACTATTGCTGTCCTTGTCCTGGAAATCCAGCGAGAAAGAACATTTGATATGAAAGTTGGAGGCTTCCTGATTCACCTTGCTGATGTCAAGCGTATAGTTTTTGATTTTTTTTCTGCCATTGCAACGCAGCACAACATCAGAACCAATGAAGTAACGAAAAATATTCTTCTCATAAATTTTCTACATGCTTTTCTCTATTATGCCCTAAAGACACGCATAATCTACAAATTCCTGTATTGGATTAACTTTTTTTGAGTATGACTTTTCTCTGCCACAAAAGATTTGCGACTATTCCGGACAAGGATGATACAGTCAATACGCTTTCCCGAACCAAGGGGAAAGGAAGATTGTCTTCGTCAAGCAGGGCATTCCTTGACAGGAATGTAAGGCGTGAATCAACCTTTGCAGAGTAAAGTCCCGGTTTTTGGATTGATGAAAAGATTCCACTTGTCCCCGTGACAAATACCTGCGTGACAAAATGATTATCAGTAAAAAACATTATATTTGCAGAAAGAAGCTATTTATCAGCATATGGGAAAGGAAATTAATCGCATAAAAGCAGTATTGGCCGAAGCCGGAAAGACCAATCTATGGCTGGCAAAGCAGCCGGATGCCAATCAGGCCACCGTGTCAAAAAGGTGTACGAATACCTGCCAACCCGATTTGCATACCTTATCCTGAATAGCAGAATTACTTAACGTAAGCCGCAGAGAACAGCTGCGCCCTTAAACAGACCAGAGCTTGTCATGGAGAAGAATTTAACAGATACAAAGAATGCCATCAGAGAACTGATAGGCAAAGGGGAAACCTCGGAAATTGAGTTCAAATCAGCACGCGGAGGTCTTCCCGGTAGCTTTTGGGAAAGTTATTCGGCTTTCGCCAATACCAATGGAGGGACAATCGTACTTGGGGTCGTGGAAAAGAACAACCGTTTTCTTTTCGACGGACTGACGGAGGAAACCATAATACGGTATAAAAAGATCTTTTGGGACTGTGCGCATAATAAAGGCAAAACAAGCGTCTGTCTGCCTCGCGAATCGGATGTAAGGATAGAACAGGTTGACGGGTCGTTTATCCTTATATGCGAAATTCCCCGTGCAAGTTACGAGTTTCGTCCTGTATATATCAACAACAGCCCGTTCGGCAACACTTACAGGAGAAACCATGAAGGTGACTATGTCTGTACGGATGCCGAAGTAAGGCGTATGTTCGCTGATGCGGAACATGACCGTCACTCACAGGACAGCCGTATTCTTGCCGGATTTGATTTTGAGAGGGATATTGATATTGAGACACTGCATCAGTACCGCCAGACCCTCGCCAGCCTGCAGCCCACCCATCCGTGGACGGGTATCAGCGATATGGATTTTCTGAAAAAGGTCGGAGCCTACGCGACTGAATATGAAACCGGCAAAGAAGGCTTCACACTGGCCGGAATCCTTATGTTCGGCAAATATGACAGTATAGTCAACAATTCCGGTGATCCTACATATTTTGTCGATTACCGGGAGCGTATTGCTACTGACGACCCCAATATACGCTGGACGCACCGTATTTACCCGGACGGTACCTGGGAAGCGAACCTCTATCAATTCTACATGAGGGTATATAACCGCCTCATACAATCATTGCCGCGTCCCTTCATGATGAAGGACGGAATACGTCAGGAAGAAACTCCCGCACATGATGCTGTAAGAGAGGCACTTATAAACGCAATCGTCCATCAGGACATAAATGCGCAAGGTCATATCATAGTGGAGCGTACTGATGACAGACTTATTTTCATGAATCAGGGTATGATGCTGGTTTCCAGACAACAGTACTTCGAAGGAGGACGGAGTATTTGTCGTAATCCGATTCTTCAGAAGATGTTCATGATGCTTGGGCGCGCAGAAAAAGCTGGCAGCGGGGTGGATAAGATTGTCAGCGGGTGTAAATATCTTGGGTGGCCAGCCCCGACCGTTGCCGAGGAAAGCCGTCCTGATTATGTGGTACTTACTTTGCAACTGGGCAAACAGGAATCATCGAGACAACCCAAGAAAACGACACAAGAAAACGACACAAGAAAACAACCCAAGAAAACGACACAAGAAAAGGTTACAAGACCTTCCAGCGGACAGGAACAGAGAAAAGCAAAAATTCTGAAATTCTGTGCGGAACCCAAGCCTTTGTTTGACATCATGCAGCATCTGGGACTGAAAGCCCGGAAGAACGTGATGAACGTATATATCACCCCGATGATTGAAGCCGGACTGCTGGAAATGACGGAACCGGACAATCCCACGAGCCGTAATCAGATGTATGTTGCAACAAAGAAGACCGAGAACGCGGAATAGCCTGACTTGGATATGACATGCTATGAGAACGGGAAACGAGAATAGAAAAATGTAGTATTTCAAATTACTGGATGAATATGGCAGAAGAAAAATCAAAGAATCTACCAAAACGAAATAGTCATGACGGGCGTTGTTACTGGATGAAGCCCGAGGTACAGGAAGAACTGCAACCGCTCTTTGACCAGTGCATCCAGGATGCCATTGACGGGAGAATCACGCGGCTTGATGATTCCCACTGGCCGCCGGTAGTGGTCAGTAGCGAAGGCGCGCCCTTTGAGGTGTGGGAACTGCTTAGGGCATGGACCGAAATACAGCGGGCCGAAACCCTGGATGCGGAAAAGGCCATCGCCTTCAGCGAAAACCTGCGCCGACAGAGCCGGTGGGGTGAAATTGACCACCATTTACTTGATATGCTGAAACGGGAGCTGCACGAGAAGTATTTTGTCGTGACAGGCAATGAAGATGACTACTGGAAAGAACAGGAGTACTCCCTGAAACCGGGTATCCGTGCAGAAGAGGTCCCGGAGCCGCTGCTGCGCTTTGCCTGCTATGTAGCGGTGAGCTATAAGATATATGGAGCGAACTATGAATATTTGTCAACCAATTATCTCTTTGGATTGGTGGAGAAAGTACGCCCTGATATGGTGAAAAAGCTCCGGGAACATGGGACCGGCAGGCTGCCGCTCTCTCTACAAAAGAGGAAAACAGAGCACTTCACCGCATCGGCCAACGATGCCTTTGCCGTAATCCGCATCACTGCCAGGGACAGCACAGAGAAATGCTGCCGTGAAGTGCTGAACTACCTGTGTGAGCTTCTGGAGCAGGAGGATTTTCCCCGCAGCTATGCCCTGGAGTTCAAAGGACCGGAAAAGAGGTATCTTCCCATTACAGGACTGCCCAAAAAGGGAATCAATCAGCTTTGTGCCTGCGCTGCCCAATATCCGTCACTTTATCCTCTGCTGGAACGGTACGCCCGACTTGCAATGCGGCAATATGAGCAGTACACCAATCTGGATTGTGAACAGAGTGCCCTCCCCGGCAGTTTTGCTGTGTTTGCCTTGGGAATGCTTGGGCAAGAGTGGCGGAAACTGGTATGGGATTATCTCGATCTCTGTGATGATGAACACGCCCGCCTGCAGGAAAAATTCCTTCGGGAGTATGTGAAACAGTTCGGATTTACCGCCGATACCGTTCCTGTATTTGTCCGTGGGGTGCTGTCCATGCAGAACATGAAGTATTCCAAGGACTATGCCGCGTGGATGGCAAATGCTGAAAGCCTGAGCGCCCTGCTGGAAGCAAAAATCCACCTGTCCGAGATCGTTCCAAGTGGTTTTTCCTCCGACGAGGATGATGACGAGGACGAGAAACCCGCCGAGGAAACAGAAGCCAGCCCGGAGGAAGTGCTGCAATACGCATGGGAAACGGTCTGCTATGTGATCTGGGG
>PPYE01643531.1_pt1 | contig 43857 bp, 38 predicted proteins | sample 1559881 | NCBI WGS metagenome assembly PPYE01 (sample SAMN08240022, study PRJNA423297) | Human gut metagenome, whole genome shotgun sequencing project.
GAAGAATACTCCTGCTAGTTGAGCGCTACTGGCTAGTGCGTTCGCTGTGAATTCTCGATTGAATACATGTATTTCATTTATGCCATTCGTATCCCAATGAATCCTTGTGTCGGTGTTATTTTGAAATATTTTTGAGAGTGTTGTTTTGCCAGATCCATTTGGTCCGAATATAAAATTGATTTCTTTTAGTTCTGATAGTTTCTCGCCGGGCGCGAAGCAAGGCGTTCCGCTCAGGTCCACTTCGGTGATCATGTGCCCTCCTTTGGGTTGTATCTTGACAGTTTCAGTCTAATTCCTATGAATCCAGCCGGTGTGTGTTATGCACTTGTCTGACAAGTGCAAGATAAAGTGTGGCGGGTCTCAGCGTCTTTGCCGAGCAGCGCGGTTGTGAAACAGGTATGAAAAAGGGGGTCGCTCGTGGTTTCCCACGGGCGACCCCCAGCAGCCTAACGCTCACCCCTTGCGCTTAGCAGGAGCCGCGCCCAGCTCGAAGGACTCGATAGAGGCCTCGGTGGCCTCAGCGTCGTCGGAGGCCCACGGTCAGGGCGCCCACGGCCTTGGATGCGGCCTCGAGGTCGCCCTTCACGGACGCCAGGGCCTCGACCTGAGCCTGCGGGGCGCGCACGGTCATCGCCAGGAACGGCGTTCGCGGCGACACCTTCGCCTCGGACTTCACGCGGCGCAGCGCGATTAGCGCAGAGGACGCAGCCTCGAGCACCGAGGGATCGCCCTCGACGCCAGCCAGGTCCGCCACGACCGGCCACGGGGCGGTGTGCACGCTGCCCTCGCGGTACCAGCTCCACACCTCTTCCGTCACGTACGGCAGGTAGGGGGCCAGTGGGCGCACAACGTTGTCGATCACGATCGCCAGAGCCGCACGGGCAGACGCGGCCGAGGCGTTGCAGGTGCTTGCTGGGCGCAACCGCGCGGTGGTTGACCTTGCCGTGGACAGCCTGCGCACCATTGGTGCGCGGTGACGTCCGTCGACGCTCCACACGGCGATCGACAAGCTCCTGACCGAATCGCCGACGCAGCTTGCACTCCACATCCCGGATTTCCTTGCCGTGCTGGAGGGCGGCTGCATGCTCACCGATGGCAGGCTCGGATTCGTGTTCATCACCGGTGAGGCCGTCACGCTCGACCTCCCGCAACGCTGGAGCCTCGTGATGCGCTCAGGCGAACTCGCAGCTACAGGGCGTTGCTGACTTGGCCGGCGAAGGCTTTGAGGTCTTCCCAGGAGTCGGCGCGGGCGGTGTCTTGCTCGTAGGCGATCAAATAGCCCCAGTGCTGACCGGCGTAGGCATCCTCAGCAACCAACCGGCGCACCAGTGCTTCGGCAGCTTTGCGTTTGGCCTGCACCCTGGCGTCGTCGCGGCCGCGCTCGTCCTTGCCTTCGATGATCCAATGCACCCCGTTGGTGTCGAGGGCAACGAAGTCGGGGAAGTAGCGATCTTTCGCGTTGTAGTACACGAACGCCTGGTCTTGTGGATGGAGGCGGTGCCACCACACGATGCCGGGCGACGTGTTGAGCAGGCGAGCGAGCTGGTATTCGCCGGTGAAGGAGTCGAAGGATTCCTCGGCGAACAGCGACTTGAACCAGCCGCCATAGACCCGGCCTCGCACGAACTGCTCGCGGGATTCGATCTGGTCATGCACCTTCTCTCCGAGCGGCAGCGTGTAGCCGGTGCCTGGCATCGGCCTGGGGTGAATGGCCGGCACCTCGCGGGTGGCTCGCAGGGTTTCGGTGGTGTAGTTCTTGATCAGCGCTAGGAGTTCGGCGCGGGCGGAGTCGAGGGATTTGACGGTCCAGCCGGTGAACGTCACGGCGCGCATGAACTTTGGGACCAGGAACGTGGCAACGTAGCGGGCGGTCTGCTCGGTCTTGGGCACCAGCGACATGTTGATCACCAGTTTGACCAGCGCCTCCTCGGCGTCGGCGTCGTCGACGTGGACGGAGTCGACTTCGGCGCTTTCTCGATCCTCTGCCCGGAGTTTCTTGCCTAGGGCGGCGATGATCTCTTTGCGCAAGAGCACGTCGCCGGCAGAGGTGACCCGGCGGGCCGCTTGCTCAATCTCGGTGTCACTGATTTCGGACAGGGCAATGGGCGGTTGCTGCACAGTCATCGTGGTCACCGGGAACTGGTAGGACACGTCGGCAAAGCTCGGGTTCCGTCCGATCGAGACCAATTCCCAGGTGGGCTCATCCTCCTGCTCGGTGATGGTGCGAACCCCGACACCGGGCAAACCCGCACCCGGTGCATCATCGCCGCTGACGGGAACGATGCCCGGCTGCGGAGCCACACCACCTGCGACCTCACCACTGGCACCGGTGCCCGGTTCAAAACCGGTTGTCGCCGTTGGTTGGTCACCGCCGGTCGAGTCTGTGACTGTATCCGTGCCGGACTCTTCGGCGGCTTTACGGATCGCCTCTTCTAACTTGACTTTGTCGAGTTCGGGGACGGCTTCGTCCAATCCGAACTGCTGCAGCACGTTCTCGGCATTGAGCAGTTCGGTGAAGGACTGGTGGGCGATGATGTCGAGCTGGTCGATCTGCCACACTCCCGTGTACTTACCGAACGGCAGTCTGAGGCCCCTTCCCATGGTCTGCTGGGTAAGCACTTCGGAGGCCATCGCCCGCAGCGTGACGACGACCGCGATGTTTTTGACATCCCAGCCCTCTTTGAGCTTGTTCACACTCACCACTGCCAGCACGGGCGATTCTGGCCGGTCAAGCTGGTCGAGGCGGCGCTGGGTCAACTCGTCCTCGTGCTTGGAGTCCACCTGCAGCACCGCCGATTCCCGGCCGAGGTACTCCGGGGTACGCAACAACTCGGCAACCTGGGTGGCGTGCTCCACATCGGAGCAGACAACGAAAGCGACCGCGTTCACATGATCGCGGTTCTGGGAAGCCGCGTACGAGTCGTAGTAGGCCTGCTTGAGTGCACGTAGCTGCAGCGCGTCACGCAACTGCTGTTCCTCAGAGACTTCATCGGTGCCATATCCAGTCTTGCGGAACGCCAACACCGGGGCCTTCACGTACTTGTCCTGGATGGCGCGGTAGAGCGGGTACTCGTAAATGACATGATCGGTGGCTTTGTCCACCGAAGCCGTCAGGCCAATCGCCGCTGCTGGATCGAGTTCCTTCAACGCTGCGTTGAACGCGACCGCGCTCGACCCGTACAGGTGGGACTCGTCTGCAATCACAACCAGATCATCGAGACCCTTGAGGTAGTCGAACAATACGCCGGCGTTCTCATCGAACCGGCGCGGTTTGCGCCGCATCGCATCCTGCGTAGCACTGTGGGTGTCACCCTCGGCATCCTTCGGTGCGATGAGCTGCTGAATGTTGAAGATAAACGCCAGCATTGGCACTTCACGGCCGAACGCGAGCCGAGCCGGGCCGTTTTGACGGGCCACCCAAGCAGAGTAGTCCTGTGGGGTCACCACTTCAGGTGGCACAGCAGCTCCCGTGATGTATCGGGGCGAGCCAAGCGTGAAATTCTGCACGGTCTTGGCCTGCACCGTCTTGCCCGGGGTAACGATCACGACGTTGCTAACTCCTTGGCGACGCAGATACTCCACGAAGGCGGCCATCAGATACGTCTTGCCCACACCCGTAGCGAGGTTCAGCACCTGCATCACGTCCGGGTCGTAGTCGCCGTCCAGGGTGAAAACCAGCTGGCGCAGTGCTTCCTTGTTCGGAGCACGCAGGTCGAACTCGGCACTGATCGACTCCAACATGTCCGAATCAAAACCAATGTTGAGCCTGTTCGCCATCACTGGTCACCACCCTCGCTGTAACGGAACACATCATCGGGCAGGGCAACCACCCGCGACCCTTTCACCAGTTCGCGTAGATGCTGGCGCGCCCCATCCATCACCGAGGTGGCTGCCAACACGATCGTCTCCCCAGGCTGAACCTGCGAGGCAAGCCAATCCACGATCTCGACCGTGGCCACACCCTCCACCACCTTCAACAAGGCATTGCCACAACGGGCATCAAAAATATAGTCATCATCCGGGTGCAGCAGCGTGAAACCGAGATTCGCGGCCACCGACTCGATCAGGGGCTGTCCGGTCGCGGCCGCCGTCAGCATCACCCGATCCAAGGCGGGGTCGTAGTCGAAACACGCCGGCGACAAGTGTGCCACCTGGAAGCCGCCACCACCACGCCAGTTCAGCACTTCCTTCGTACGCCTGGTCTTCGAGGCCGCCTTCAATGCCTTCACCCGAGCATCTTTCTTGGCCTCGGGATCGTCCTTGATCAGCTTGTTGAGCACGCTCGTGAATTTCGCGGCGTCCTCCGGCGAGACACCATCAGGCAGCCCGTCCTCCGTCGCGTCGACGCGCTCTCCCCTCGTCCGCGTAATTCCGCCTGGGTCTTGGTCATTGACGACCTTCTCCAAGCGCGGGCGCGTGAACGTGGTGAACGTCGACTCCAGTAACTCGCACGTCACCCAACGCCGACCCATCTTCTGCGCCACAGCCGCCGTTGTCCCCGAGCCAGCAAACACATCGAGAACTATGTCACCAGGGCTGGAACCGATGTGGATGATCCGCTCCAGCAAACGCTCGGGCTTGGGGGTAGAAAACTCATCCCCAGCCGGGAAGAGTGATTGTAGATGCTGTTTCGCGCGCCTGTTAGTATCCGCGAAATCCTTTGTCCAAACGCTGTCTGGGACCCTGAAATCCGCCACTTCGGACCGAAAACGCTTAACTTTCGGTAGGTGATAGTCCCCCTTAGATCCCCACCAAACTCTATCATCTTCGACATGTCGACGATGTGTTTCCTCGGAGAAACGCCACATTTGGCCAGGAGGAGGTAGGATCGCCTCGCCAGTCTTGGGATGAAAAATGGGGTAAATTGAGCCCTTCTTCATTTTGTAGTTATCCTCGCGCCACGGCCCGCGGGGATCGTGATCTGGATTAGAGTAGGCGGCCTCACTAGCCTCGGATCGCTCAACACCATTCCAGGCGACATTTTCGGATTTTGAATACACAAGAATCGTGTCATGATCGATCGAGATTCCAGAATTATCATTCTTGGAACTTGTAGTCTTATGCCATGCGATTTCAGCTACGAAGTTCTTTGCACCAAAAACCTCATCGAGTAGAAGCCGCATTCGATGGTTTTCAACGAAGTCCAAGTGTACCCAGATGGAACCGTCGTCAGACAGTAGCTTTTTCATGTGGAGGAGTCGGTCGCGCATCATAGTGAGCCAGACCGAGTGTTCGAGGTTGTCTTCGTAGTTGGCGAAGGTCTGGGCGGTGTTGAAGGGCGGGTCGATGTAGATCAGCTTGACCTTGCCGACGTACTTCTCAGCCAGCTCGGGCACGCGTGTCAGTGCCTCCAAGACATCGCCGGATTCACCGAGGATCAACAGATTGTCTTCTTGTGGTTCCAGGTCAGCACGGGCAGAATATGTAAACTCGTCGGTCTTAGCTGTCTGTGCACCACGGACGTAGTCGTCCATAATGAGGGTATGGGTCTCGCAGTAGCGAGGGTCTGAGGGATCTACCCACGTGTAGCCGTACTTGCCTGTTTCGGCGGGAATGAGGGCTTTGTCCTTATTGTACCAAGTGAGCTGTAGGCGCTGCGCATTCATCTAGTTGATCTCTCCCTTCATGCCTGTGGAAATGACCTTACGGATAGCTGTGATCTTGTGGAGGTCTTTTTGTCTTGTCTATGTTCTTCTGAAACGCATGCGTACTTATGGTTCCGTGTGAATCTATAGAGAACGTGCTTGTATGCTCCCGGTTGAATACCTGTGGTCTGTTCGGCGTCTGTCTTGGCGTGGGCTGTGGAGACCGGCGCGACGATAATGTTCTCTGCCTCCTGAATGTTAAGCTTCGTCGAGTTTATCTTCGCATCCAGGTGTTCATCGTGCGTATGTAGATCCGCTAGCGTGATGTGCGATACAGGGATCGCGACCAGGTCGATGCCCGTGTCGCCCGTTCGGCGCTCCGGCCACTCGCCCCACAGATAGACCTCTTTGAATTGGTGAGCGAAACGCGCGTCGTGGAGCAGGAACTGACGGGTGAGTTCCTCGAAGAGTGTGCCCTTCTCTCGCTCGCTTGTCGCGCGCGCACGGTACTCGTTCAGGAGCATATCCAGTGCGCTGGCGGAAGAAGACGGGGGAGTGGAAGGCTCAGTGACCGCTGATGCAGAAGGGGTAGAGCTGTCGTTGGGCGTTGGAACGCCATCAACTTCAAATGCAAGCTGGTCTACGTTGGGATCACTGTGCATGGAGATGCCCTTCTGTGTGGCGGATAGGAGCCGAGTGAACATCGCTGATCACTGGCTGCGTTCTTGGGGATTTCCCCGAAGGCGTGCTGCGTACTCCCAGATTAATGCATCTGAATCACGTAGATGTAATTTTTGCGTATTGTTTTTCGTCTGTTTGGCGTTGGTATTGCGCGGGTTTGTATAGGTGTCAATCGCCGTTGTCAGCCGGATCAATCCAGCTGGTCATACTTCGTGCTGCTCCCACGAGACTTTTCAACCGGATACTTCTGGGCAGTGACGGCAAGCTTTTCCAACACGATCTGATCGGGCTCAAGCCCGACCTTCATTGCAAGGAAATAGCAGTAGGTGAGGACATCGGCGAGCTCTTCCTTGACAGCCTGAGGATCCCCATCGGGCGTCCACTGGAAGCACTCTAAGAGCTCAGCGGCCTCGATAGAAATTGATTTCGCCAAGTTTTCGGGCGTGTGGAACTGGTCCCAATCGCGCTCCTCAGAGAACGCACGTAATTTCTGTGCAACCGCATCGTCAAGCATGCTTTCACTTTACTGTGAAGCACTCACATCCGAGGGCGAATATACGAGCTTTCTACCCAATGGCTAGTTGGTATCTTTTCCTTCTCGGATTTCTGAATGCGTCCTCGCCATAAAAATCGATTTGCCTGTCACCCCACCAGGCAAGAAACTCCTCGGCGGTTTCGCCGTTGTGCTTGTCGTCGAATGCGGAGTCGAATGAGGCGATGATTCCATCGGTTGCTTCAGCCAAAGCTGCGCAAACTAATCCGTAACCGGTTGAAGCAACGGGAGGGCCGCCAAAGTTACGTTCGTCGGACCAGTAGTGGTCTTGTGCCAGAATTTTTGAAAGTCGAGTTGGAGGAACAATGTCTTCGAATTCTCCGACGATGTACCACAAGCCAAGGTGCTCCGGTTTGTAGTCAGGCGGGTCAGTCAAGTCTTCTTCACTAATTCGATCGTCATCTTCGACGAAAGGACACCTAGGCCAAGAAGCCGAATCCCAGATCCCGTCAATCAAGTAATCGAAAGTGAGATACAAATCCGGTGTCCACACCGTGTCTTTTTCAACGTACTCAATTGGCCTATCCGCTGGAGAGGGATAGCGAGCTTTAACCTCGATTGTTGAACCGATACCGTGACGGTTCAACAATGTTTGAAAAAGCTCTTGTGTTCGCCCGCGAATCTCCTCGACAAGAGGCAGGGCATTTACTGTCGGATAAACATGAATGGTTGTCGACATGGGGTTATGCTACTCAGTCCCACCTTCAGTTCGTGCCGGTTTGACTCACAATCGGAAAACAGATTTTAAGTCCATCCCCCATCCTGTCCATGCCACGGGTGGCCTCGGAAGCGCCGTCCTTCACCATCGCAACGCTTGCTTGGAGGTTCCCACAACAGCGCGTAACGAGCAGGAATAGGTTTCGAGGCAACCCCAATCGCAGAGCTAATCCGACCTCGCAGCGCATTCCAATCATTGAAATCTATCCAATTGACTCGAAGGAAACGCCAGCCCTGGTCTTGTAGCGCATGTTCGCGTTGGACCCACGAGCGTTTCGCGCGGTCGAATTCTCCCTGTGTCGAGCCCAGTTTCTCAATCCCATCGAACTCGATGATGAGTTTGCAATGCGGAATTGCGATATCGGCAAAGAAGCGTCGGCCACCTGCTGAGAGTTCATATTGCGTCGAAACTTCGTAGGGGCATAGCGCGCGAACCACCCAAGTCAGTGCGGCCTCGGCAGGGTTGTCGCAACCCGGATCAATCGAGCTCAGGATCCGTCGCGCGCGGGCACAACCTCGGCGTCCCTTCGCGTGTTCCAAGCGCGAAAGGAGCTTCTCACGTATGACTTCGGCACGGCCTCGGCACGCATCTTGCGAGAAATTACTGAATCCAGACCACTTGTGGAGGGCGCTGCACCCAAGGGTGAAGGCTTGCAGTACGTCATCGTGCATCGCGCAGCGGATCAGCGCATCGTAAGGGTGCTCGGTAAGCAGTCCTGAAACCTGCGTGCGTTCCGAGGTAATCGGGGGAGTGCGCCGATAGACTCGCAGTGCCGCGGGCACGGAGATTGTTCCGCATCTGCACGGAGGAATGAGCTGGCTTGTCCGACGCTTCGGCTGATACAACTCAACGTTTGGGTTCGTGGTCCAGCCTCGCACTCCGTGGAGTAGAAGCGCAGAGCTGCCAACGACAAGTGGTGTTGATTGTCCTTGTTGTACTGATGCAATGATTCGTGCCAGCGCAATTGACTCCCAGATTTCCCAGGGCTTCGCCTGACTGAGGTCGAATGGCAACCGGATATGGGCGCCGCGGTGTAAGCGCAATTGCCCTTTGAGATGGGAACTTTTGGAGGAGCTCCCGCGATGGCTCAGGGTTACATGCGGCAGTTGCGTACTCATAGTGGACAGTGTGGGGTGGGGGAGAAGGCTGTGTGTTTTCCTGCCGAAAACATGTGGATGAATCGTTGCAATCCTGCGTTGTGGAAAAGTTTGTTGCGTGCGAAGCGGATCTTTAGGGCGGTGTTCGGGTGGATTAACGCTGTTTCGCGCTTCGTGTGTGGTTTCTGCAGCGGAATCTGGTGACTTCGAGGCGGATTGACACTGGTTGGAGTGCTTCGTGGCGGGTATTCACAGCGAAGTTTGGCTATATCGGAGCGGATTGACACTGTTTGGCGCGATTGACACTGGTTGGAGGACGGGCATTGAGGTTTTTGGGCTATGCGATGCCGCCTAGTGGTGTCAATGCTGTCAATTGGTGTTGATGCCGCCAAGTGGTGTCGATACCGGCGGGACCCTGGTTTGGGACGAGACCCCGCCCTACGCACCCCGAAATATGGACACCTTCTGCCGACCCGCCGCCCCCGCGCAACAATGGCAACATGACAAATCTGAAACTCGCAGTAATCCCCGGTGACGGCATCGGGCAGGAAATCGTCCCCGAAGGCATCAAAGCTCTGGAAGCTGTCATTCCCTCTGATGTCACGCTGCAGTACACAGAATTCGATCTGGGCGCGCGCCGCTATCACCGCACCGGTGAGATCCTGACCGACACGGACCTCGAGGTCATCGATCAGCACGATGCCATTCTCTTGGGTGCGATCGGCGATCCTTCGGTTCCTTCAGGTGTTCTTGAGCGCGGCCTGCTCCTCAAGCTTCGTTTCTCGCTGGACCATTACGTGAATCTGCGCCCCTCGCACTACTACCCGGGCGTCCCGACCCCGCTGGCCAACCCCGGCGATATTGATTTCATCGTCGTGCGCGAGGGCACTGAAAGCCTTTACGCCGGAAACGGTGGAACCTTGCGTAAGGGCACGATTCACGAGGTCGCACAGGAGATCTCCGTCAACACGGCCTTTGGCGTTGAGCGCCTTGTGCGCTACGCATTCAAACAGGCAGCAGCTCGTCCGGCTCACCATCTCACGTTGGTCCACAAGCACAATGTTTTGGTTTTCGCCGGTGGCCTGTGGAGCCGCATCGTCGAGGAAGTGGGCCGCGAATACCCGCAGGTCCGCGTTGACTACTGCCACATTGACGCCGCAACGATCTACATGGTGACCGATCCAGGCCGCTTCGATGTCATCGTTACTGACAATCTCTTCGGCGACATCTTGACCGATGAGGCGGGAGCCGTTACTGGCGGCGTTGGTCTCTCGGCCTCGGGAAATATCAACCCCGAAGGTGCACACCCCTCAATGTTTGAGCCCGTCCACGGCTCCGCTCCCGACATCGCAGGCCAGGGCAAGGCGGACCCGACAGCAACGATCGCCTCTGTTGCGCTCATGCTCAATCACCTCGGATATGCCGATCAGTCGCGCGCGATCATGGACGCGATTGAAGAAGATATGCGCAACCGTGCGGCCGCTAATGCCGCTGGCGACCCCTTGGTCCGTACGACCGAGCAGATCGGCAACGACCTGGTCGCGCTGATTCGCCGCTGACGAGGCCGCGCCCGGGGGAGTAGGAGCCGAGAGTCGCGCGCACCGCCCCCAATGGGTCAGATGGCGGACCACCTAATGCTTGACCCCCGCAAGGGGAATATTCTGAAGCTACTTCAGCTTTTGAGGAGGACACGATGACAGAAACGCAGCACACTCCCACCGAATTGGAGCGATTGGGGGAGGAGCCTCTGCCTTCGGCAGATGAACTGGCTGGTCGTTTCCCGCTGACCCAGAACCCGAATCCGACCCCGCAGGCGGATTACGAAAAGGCCATGGAAGAACTGAACTTCGGAACAGTTTTCACCGATCACATGGCACACATGCGTTGGACGCCCGAAACCGGATGGGGCCAGCGTGAGGTCATTCCCTTCGGTCCTCTTGACCTGTCTCCTGCCGCAGCTGTCCTTCACTACGGCCAGTCGGCCTTTGAAGGTATCAAAGCCTACCGTCACTCCGACGGCAGCATTTGGACGTTCCGTCCCGGTTTCAATGCCGCGCGTATGAACCACTCGAATTGGCGTCTGGCTATGCCGCAGATGGACCGCGAGGACTTTGTTGCCGCGCTGGTGAACTACGTGCGTGCAGACGAAAAGTGGGTTCCGGGTGCTGAAGGATCCTCTCTCTACCTGCGTCCCTTCACTTTCGCTTCCGAGCCCTTCCTCGGCGTGCGCTCCGCCCACCAGGTTGATTTCTACGTCATCGGCTCCCCGGTCGGCCCCTACTTCAAGTCGGGCACTCAGACCGGTGTCTCCATCTGGGTTGAGAAGCACTATCACCGCGCCGGCCCCGGTGGAACCGGTTCGGCAAAGGCTGGCGGTAACTACGCGGCTTCGCTGCTCCCGCAGAACTTGGCCGCAGAGCGCGGTTTCAAGCAGGTCTGCTACCTGGATACCTACGAGCACAAGTACCTCGAAGAGCTCGGCGGCATGAATATGTTCGTCGTCATGGCCGATGGAAGCGTGCGTACCCCCAAGCTCACCGGCGTGATCCTCGAAGGCGGCACCCGTAGCGCGATCTGCCGCCTCCTGCGTTCGCGTGGCGTGCCGGTAACCGAGGAATCCATCGCTCTTGCCGACTTGGTTGAGGGCATTAAGAATGGCTCGGTCGCAGAGATCTTCGCCTGTGGTACCGCCGCTGTTGTGACGCCGATTGCGCGCCTCGCCTCGGATGATTTCGACGTCGAGCTTCCCGCCGGTCCCGTCACCCACCAGATCTGGAAGGACATCACGGACATCCAGATGGGCCGCGCGGAAGATCCCTTCGGCTGGATGTACCGTCTGGCCTGACCCGATTGTCGAGGCTGTGGCCACCTTCCCGCGTTGCTGAGCCTGGGTAAGCCCGCGGTTTTGCATCGTAAAACTTTAGTGTGAGGGGCGTTCGGATTACTCCGAACGCCCCTCACACGTCTTCGAAATATAGCTTTCCCCTCTATATGACTTTCTGTCATTAAGAAGCTAAGGTAGTCCTAAGTAGCGTCATAATGAAATGACGTCATATAGCCGAATGAGGAGAGCGAATCGATGGGACCCGCGTCCAACGCCTCGCCAAGCGCACTACCGCAGCCTTATCCCAAACAGCGGATAGCGAACGTCATCGAGATCATCAAGAATCTGCTGCCTGCGATGTTCCTGATCATTTTCTACATCGAGCTCGGTTTGGTTATTGACTCCCTGCTTAGTGGCACTGTCTCTCTCCTGTCACTGGGGTATCTTTCGGTCTTTGCTTTAGCAGCAGGAATGATGGCTTTTAGTGCCTCTTTCTCGGGCGGTACACGCCTGCGCACAGATGAACCCCGTATTCGCCACGCAATGGTCGCCCAAGTTTTCCGCCTCGGAGTCAGTGAGCGTACAAAGGAACGCTCGGGTCGCATCGTCAATACCGCAACCGATGGTGTTGAGCGCAGCTCCAATTATCGAGGCACCTTCATCGCACCCATGCTGGCCTCGCTGATCACGCCGATCATGGTCGTTGCAGTCGTATTTACTTTCGACTGGGTATCGGCCGCGGTCCTGGCAATCTCTATTCCCGTTGTTCCCCTTACTGTCGGTGCTTTCCAAAGGGCATTTCGCCCGGTTTCCACCCGCTATCGTGCGTCCTCTCGCGCGCTTGCTGCTCAAGAACTAGACGCGATCCAGGGGCTTTCAACGCTGTCCTACATCGGTGCGGGAAAGCGCGTGGGCCGCACCCTTGCGCAGGCCGCAGAAAACGTTCGCCGCAAAGTCATGCGCTACCTTGCCGGAAACCAGATGGTCCTGCTGGTCGTTGACGGTGTTTTCTCGCTGGGAATGATCACCGGTGCGACAGCTCTTGCCTACTGGCGTCTGAGTGACGGTTGGTTCACAATCGGTCAGGCCGTCACACTTGTCCTGCTCTCCTCGATCATGCTCGACCCTCTGGATCGAATCGGCCAGTTCTTCTACATCGGCATGGGCGGTATCGCTGCGACCCGTGAAATTAAGCGCTTCACCAGCGAAACTCCTGAGGTCGTCGACCCCGCTGAACGTGGAGCGCTTTATCCCGCAGTACTTCCCGTACCCGGGGAAGTGCGCATTGACGGCGTTTCTTTCGCTTACGAGGCCGACACCCCGATCCTGCGCGGAGCTACACTTCGCGTCGCCCCCGGTGATCACATTGCGATCACGGGTACCTCGGGTGCCGGAAAGTCAACGCTCTCAAGCCTGATCCAGGCGCACCACCGTCCCAGCGCAGGATCCATCTGCATTAATGGCGTTGATATCTCCCAGGTACCCCTGCAATGGGTTCGCTCGCAAATCGCTGTCGTCGAACAAACCACCTACCTTTTCTCTGACACTTTGCGCGCGAACATCCTGATCGCCAACCCCGCAGCCAGTGACGAGGAGATCCTCACGGCACTGCGCATCGTCGGCCTCGACGATCTTCTGGCGAGGCTTCCCGAGGGCTTGGATACCCGCGTCGGCGACAAGGGGCTGGCGCTTTCGGGAGGCGAAGCCCAGCGCGTCGCACTTGCTAGGGCCTTCATCAAAGACGCCCCAATCCTCTTGCTCGATGAACCCACTGCGCATGTCGATCTGGAAAGCGAAAGACAGATTCTCAACGCTATCGATACCGTCGCTCGCGGGCGTACGGCCATCACGATTTCTCACCGAGGAGCAACGATCGCCCACGCAGACCGCCAAGTTGAACTGAAGGAAGGGGAACTTCGATGAACCCCCAGAACTTCACGCGCATGGACCTCTCGCGCCGTCTCATTCGCGTCGCTCGTCCTGTCCTTTTCCCACTCGTTTTCTCTCTGCTTGCACGCATTGTTGCTTTGGTTTTGGGGATCGCGCTCTTTGCGGTGGGAACATGGGCACTGGGTTCCTATGCCTCGGATCCAGCCTCGGTCACCTTGTCATGGGTGGTGTGGGCGCTGGTGATCATGTCCCTGCTCAAGGCCCTGTTCCGCTACCTCGAGCAATACGCGGGACACTACGTTGCTTTCCGTTCTCTTGCCCTCCTGCGCAACTACTTCTTTGATTCGCTAGAACCTCAAGCTCCGGCGATGACCGAGGGCGCAGACACCGGTGACCTTTTGTCACGAGTCACGAAAGACGTCGATCGCGTTGAGGTCTTCTTCGCACACACCCTGGTGCCCCTGGCAACGGCCGTGATTGTTCCCATCGGGACTGTCGTGTGGATGGGCGTGGCAATCTCGCCGCTCAATGCTCTTGTTCTCGCACCCTTCCTGATCTTTGCGGGGCTTTGCGTTCCGAACTTAGGTGGTAAGACCACCGACGAAGCTGCGCAAGTGCTTCGCGCGACTCGCGGTAGGCTCTCGCACCACGTCACCGACTCGGTTCAAGGCGTGCGCGAAGTCATTGCTTTCGGTGCGCAGGAACATCGCATGAAGGAAATGGCTGACGAACTGGAAGAATACATTTTCCAAGCTCAGTACAAGACCTCTTTCTGGATTGCCGTTCGACGAGGCCTTAATCAAGCACTGCTTCCCCTGGCTGTTGTCGCTCAGCTCCTTGTCGCCTACTCGGCTTACCCCTCGGGCAAACTGAGCATCGCGCAGGTCACCATGTCCTTGGGCGTTGCACTGGCCTCTTTTGCACCGGTTCTAGCGGTTGAGGATCTCACCGCGGATCTGGATCAGGCCTACGCATCGGCAGCGCGAATCTTCGCGGTGACCGATCGCGAACCACTGGTTCCCGATCCGGAAGCCCCTCGCCCCATCGCTGGCAGCGGTGATCTTCAGATTACGGGCGTGGACTTTACCTACCCGCAGGTTGCTATAGCTTCAGGCCTTCAAGATGACTCAGAAGGATACGAGAACCATCGTCCCCAAGTCCTCCACGACGTGACCGTCACTATCCCTGCGGGCTCCACGACTGCAATCGTTGGCGCCTCGGGCTCGGGCAAGTCAACCCTTGCCGCGCTGCTTGCCCGCGTGTGGGATCCGGACTCCGGTTCGATCCGCATCGGGGGAGTAGACCTGCGTGAGGACGCTCAAGATCACATTCGTTCTGTCGTCACCTTGGCGCCGCAGCGCGCACACGTCTTCAACGACTCGATTCGCGCAAACCTTCTGCTTGCACGCCCCGACGCAAGTGATGCTGAACTGAGCGATGCCTTGGAGGTGGTTGACCTCAGCGAGTGGATCGCCTCGGAAAGCGAAGGAATCGACACCAAGGTCGGCGAAATGGGCGAGCGCATCTCCGGCGGACAACGCCAGCGCCTAGCCCTTGCTCGCGCACTCTTGCGCGAGACCCCCATCATGATCCTGGACGAGGCCACCTCCCAAGTTGACCGCGAAACCGAAGCTCGCGTACTGGCGGGGATTCGCCGTCGCACCAGCGATAAAACCTTGATTGTTGTTGCGCACCGCCTGGACACCATTCGCGATGCGGATCAAATCATCGTCATGGATTCGGGGCGCATTGTTGAAGTTGGAACTTGGGATCAACTTTATGAATCCGGCGGTGCCCTGCGCGCTTTGGCGGACCGTGAAGAAGGTGCACGCTAAACTTTTCACAGATACCACGCGTTTTGTGAAGAAATAACGCCATAGTTCATCTGTGACAACGCGCGGATATGCCGCTGTTACAGAGAAGTTGAGGAGACCGGGATGCAGCAGCTTCAGGGCTGGCGCAAGTTTGACGATTGGGGCTCACAGAGCGCAATCGCCGAATTCTTGGGCGAAACTCCAGGGCCTCGGCCTGTTTCTGAACTCTGGTTCGGTAATCACCCAGATGGTCCAACCCTCCTCCAAGACGGTTCAACTTTGGGCGATCTCATCGCACAGGATCCGAAGAAAGCCCTGGGATCGGGAATCCTCTACGCCTTTGGAAACAATCTTCCCTTCCTCATGAAGGTCATCGCGCCCGATGAGACGCTCTCTCTTCAGGTTCATCCCACAAAGGAAATCGCTCGAGAAGGCTACCTGCGCGAAGAAGTGCTGGGGATTGAGCGCACCGCTCCGAACCGCTCCTATCGGGATATGAACCATAAGCCCGAAATGCTCTACGCCCTGACCGATTTCGAGGCCCTCATTGGTTTCCGGGTCCCTCGAAAGGCGCGCCGACTTCTGGAAGGCCTCGAGGGTGAGCTGGCCGAGCTTCTTCGCCGACGACTCAAGCTCTCAACCGTGCGCGGGGGACTGCGTTCCTTGGCCTCGTGGGTTTTCGATATCGATTCACCCGTCACCCCAGCCCTTGTCGAGGAATTTGTTGATGCCTGCCGCACGCGTATGGAATCAGGCAATTCCCCCTCGCTTCGCGCCGATCAATTGGTGTGCGAGTTGGAAGCAGTGCACGGTGGTGATTCTGGAATCATCTTGGCATTCCTGATGAATCCCGTTTCGCTTCGTGCAGGTGAGGCTGCGTATATTCCGCCGCGCCAGATCCACGCCTACCAGCGCGGTTTGGGGATCGAGGTGATGGCGGCCTCGGATAACGTCATTCGAGCGGGACTGACCCACAAGCATGTTGACAGTGCACAGCTTGTCGAAATTGCCGAATTCTCTGCACTTCCTCCGATTCGCCTCGCTCCCGAGCATCCCAGCCCGCATTCGGATCGTTTCTTGGCGCCCGCTCAGGAATTTGAACTCACCGTGACGACCTGCACCCCTGACCTCAGCAATCTTCGCGTTCCCGGTGAGGGGCCTCGAATTGCAATGGTGACCCGCGGACGCTTGAGTTTGTCGACCGAGGCCGGGGAGTGCACCTTGGGCCGAGGCGAGGCGGTTTTCATCTCGGCCTCCGAACATCAGCTGCGTATCGCAGGTGAAGGCGAACTGGTTCAGTGCTCCGCACCGTGATTGGCTTTCACAGCCCACGCAAAGGGTGAGCAAAACTCTTCCTTGCCTTGCACCGCGATGCTACAGGCATGAGTAATCTTCTTGAACCTATTGTCCAAGCCGTTGTTTCGCTTGTGGGTGCCCTTGGTGCTCCCGGAGTTGGAATTGCTGTCGCAGCGGAAAACCTATTCCCACCGATCCCTAGCGAAGTGATCCTGCCTTCCGCGGGCTTTGCTGCTGCCTCGGGAAGTATGGGATTGGTGAGCGCAATTGTGTGGGCAACGATCGGCTCAGTTGTCGGCGCGCTCGCACTGTATGCGCTGGGTGCATGGTTTGGCCGTGCGCGCTTCTACTCCTTGGCCTCGAAGATTCCCTTCGTCAAGGAAGCTGATATCGAACGCGCTGAAGCATGGTTTGTGCGCCGAGGCCCGCTGGCAGTTCTACTGGGACGCGTCGTTCCCGTTGTTCGTTCCTTGATCTCCATTCCGGCTGGTATCGAACGAATGAAACTTCTGCCCTTTACCCTGTACACGGCAATTGGCTCCGCCCTGTGGAACTCCGTTCTCATTGGTGCCGGATATGCGCTGGGCGCGAACTGGGCGATCGTCGAAGAATGGATTTCGCGATACCAACTTATCGTTTTTGGTCTGGCCGGCATTGCTCTGGTCGTGTGGATGGTCAGGAAGTGGACAGTCCGCAGACCCCGTGAAAGTGCAGTAAAAGCACGCCATTCTAGCGAAAACGTGCGCAAGGCCTCGTCCATCTCGTGAACCTAGCGAGCCGTTGCCCCAAGGTCGAACTAGGGTTGAAGGCGTTACAAATTCGTCATAGGGGAGAAATCCATGAGTAAGCCTTTGCGCTCAGCAACATCGACTCAAGGACGCAATATGGCCGGAGCACGTGCGCTCTGGCGTGCGACCGGAATGACGGATGGGGATTTCGGCAAGCCGATTATCGCGATCGCCAACTCCTACACCCAATTCGTTCCCGGCCACGTCCACCTCAAGGACATGGGCGACTTGGTTGCCGGAGCGATTCGCGAAGCAGGCGGCGTTGCGAAGGAATTTAACACCATCGCTGTTGACGACGGCATCGCAATGGGTCACGACGGCATGCTCTACTCGCTGCCTTCACGTGAGGTAATCGCAGATTCGGTCGAGTACATGGTCAACGCTCACCGCGCCGATGCGCTGGTGTGTATCTCGAACTGCGACAAGATCACCCCCGGTATGCTCATCGCCGCCATGCGTTTGAACATCCCGACGATCTTCGTCTCGGGTGGCCCAATGGAATCCGGTGCCTCGATTGAAGGCGTTGTGGAACACCGCCTTGACCTCATTGATGCCATGGTCATGGCCGTTGATGACTCGGTCTCCGATGCTGAGCTGGCACGCGTCGAGGCGAATGCCTGCCCGACCTGTGGATCGTGCGCTGGAATGTTCACCGCAAACTCCATGAACTGCTTGAACGAGGCCATTGGCTTGGCGCTTCCCGGAAACGGCACCACCTTGGCCACCCAGGTTGAGCGTAAGAAGCTCTTCCTGGAAGCCGGTCACCGCATTGTTGATATGTGCCGTGCGTACTACGACAATGATGATGATTCGGTTCTGCCCCGTTCCATCGCTACCAAGCACGCCTTTGAGAACGCAATGAGCTTGGATGTTGCGATGGGTGGCTCGACCAACACCGTTCTTCACATTCTTGCGATTGCTCACGAGGCCGGGGTGGACTTCACCTTGGACGATATCGATGCGATTTCGCGTCGTGTTCCCTGCCTGTGCAAGGTGGCTCCGAACTCAACGAAATACCACATCGAGCACGTCCACCGCGCCGGTGGCATTCCCGCACTTCTGGGTGAGCTCAACCGTGCCGGTTTGCTGCAGCGCGATGTGCACTCCGTCCACGCTCCTTCCTTGGAGGAGTGGCTTGCCCAGTGGGATATCCGCAGTGGCAGCGCGAGTGACGAGGCCAAGCATCGTTACCTTGCGGCGCCCGGTGGTGTGCGCACGACCCACGCCTTCTCGACCGCAAACCTTTTCGAGTCCTTGGAAACTGACTCCGAGAATGGCTGCATCCGCGATGTTGAGCACGCATACACAAAGGACGGTGGACTTGCGGTCCTTTACGGCAACATCGCCGAGAAGGGCGCAGTCATTAAGAGCGCGGGTATCGATGAGTCGCTCTTCCACTTCGTTGGCCGTGCTTTCGTTGTCGAGTCTCAAGAAGAGGCTGTTGAATCGATTCTGAGCAAGAAGGTTCAGGAAGGCGACGTCGTCGTCATCACCTACGAGGGCCCCAAGGGCGGCCCGGGTATGCAGGAAATGCTTTACCCGACCTCGTACCTCAAGGGACTGGGTCTGGGCAAGAAGTGCGCACTGATCACTGATGGCCGTTTCTCTGGCGGCACCTCCGGTATCTCCATTGGTCACATTTCTCCCGAGGCCGCTGCCGGCGGTGCGATTGGCTTGGTCCGCACGGGCGATGAGATCGAGATCGACGTCAACAAGCGTCTGCTTCGCGTGAATGTCAGCGATGAGGAACTTGAGCGCCGTCGCGCGGAGATGGGCGCCACCCCGTGGAAGCCCTCCAAGCCTCGTTCGCGTCACGTCTCTGATGCCTTGAAGGTCTACGGAATGCTTGCAGCATCTGCCGATAAGGGCGGCGTGCGTATTCTGCCCGATTGGGCCTGAGCGCGTGAAGGATAAAGCGATGACCTTAGCGACCTTCGGCCGTTGGGCCTATCTGCTTGTTGCGATCGCCGCCTGGGTGGGTGTTGTTTTCACGCTGGTTATCACCGGTGTGGATGGATATTCTCGCGAGGCCGTGGCCCGGCCTGGGATGTTCGGTGGAGCTCCCTTTGGCTGGGCCGGCTTCGGCCAGCGAATGATTGAATGCCTGTCCTATTTCACTGAGTGGTCAAATATTCTGGTCGCCATTGTTGCGACTTTGATCGTGTGGAAAGGTCCTGACATCGGTTCGTGGGGACGTGCACTTCAGTTGTGTGCCCTCATGATGATCACCGTGACTGCGATCGTCTACCACTTCTTGATTCGCCCCACTGAAGTGCTTAGCGGCTGGTCGGTGTTCACGAACCCGCTCCAACACGTGGTTGTTCCGGCGCTGATGATTCTCACGGCTCTGGTCTGTGGGCCTCGTGGTGGGCTAGATGCATCGGTTGTGCTGAAAGCCCTGGTGATCCCAGTGATTTGGGTGGTCTACACCTTGATTCGCGGGGCTTTTGTCCACCAGTATCCGTACGATTTTGTGAACGTGAGCGTCCTGGGTTACCAGCAGGTGCTGATTAACATCGTTGCGATTTTGTGCGGTGCTCTGGTATTTCTTGCACTCATCGCCGGGATTGACTGGGGTGTGGGGAAGGCTCTACCCGCGCGCAACTAAGCGACGCGGACCAAAGACTGCGGTCCCTACACGGACGATTGTTGCACCTTCTGCGATCGCCCAATCCAAATCGTGACTCATCCCCATGGACAGTTCCAGCTTGTTTGCCGGGATTGCGAGTTGTTGCACGGCGCTGTCGCGGAGCTCTCGCAGGAGCGCGTAGCCGCGGCGAACATCTGCTTCAGCGGGGGAGTTCAAGCCAACGGTCATCAGGCCCGCGAGCCTGAGGTGCGTAGCGGCGGCGACGGCCTCCACAATGGACGAAAAATCAGCAGGAGAGCAACCGTGTTTGGTGTCTTCACCTGAGACATTGACTTCGATGAAAACCGGGAGTTCTATGCTCGCACGTGAATCGATTTTTTCTACTAGGGCAGCAGAATCAATCGATTCAATCGCGTCGACGCAGGAGAGCGCCTGATTGATCTTATTGGATTGGAGAGGCCCGATCAGGTGAATCTGAGCCCCCGGGACCTCACGGATCGCATCCACGGTTGCTTTTGCCTCTTGAACTCGGTTGTGTCCCAGCAGGATCGGCTGACCTAGGTCGCTCAGGGCCTGGGCCGCCTCGCGGCACTCCTCGGGGCTGCGCGTCTTCACTGCGAGCTCCAAGGCCACGCGATCGCTGCGGCCGGTGGCCTGGCGTGCACGCTCAATTCGGTCAAGGGCCTGGGCAATTGCAGACGGGATGCTCATAGCTCAAGTGTAGACGGCCAACTCAGGGATGAATCATGGGAAAATCAGGGCAAAAAGCGCAGCTGAATTTCGCGGTTACATGGCAGACTTGAGGTAACTCGAAAGTGAAGTGGATTAGCGAAAGGATGCACATGCGCTTCTTGCTGAATGTGATTTGGCTGGTTTTTGGTGGGTTCTGGCTGTTTGTGAACTATATTCTGGCCGGAATTATCGCCTGTATTTTCATCATCACCATCCCCGCAGGAGTCGCAAGTTTCCGAATCGCAAGCTACGTTTTGTGGCCCTTTGGGAAGCGTGTTGTTCCCATTCCTGGCGCGGGTGCGGGATCCGCGCTGATGAATTTCGTGTGGTTCATTATCGCAGGGTTCTGGCTGGCAATTGGGCATATCATCACCGCTTTCTTCCAGGCAATCAGCATCATCGGTATCCCCATGGCAATTGCCAATCTCAAGCTGATCCCGATCACCTGCTTCCCCTTCGGCAAGATGGTGATTGACGATCCGACCGCGTCCATCCTCTGACGCGTCCTACACTGGGGTCATGGCTCGCAAACACTCTAAAGATCACGCTTCAGGACCCACTCGTGCAATTGAGGAATTGAACGAGGCCGGGGTTCCTTTCGTTGTTCACGAGTACGAGCATGATCCTTCCGCGCGTGCCTACGGTGAAGAAACTGTTGAGAAATTGGGGATTGATCCCGCGATTGCTTTTAAGACCTTGATGGTCAAGCTCGAGCCAACAGGGGAGTATGTCGTGGGTTGTGTTCCCGCACTTGCGCACCTGTCAATGAAGCTCATTGCCAAAGCTGCCGGGGCGAAGAATGCTGCGATGGCTGATCCTGCCGTTGCGCAGCGTCGTACGGGCTATGTCGTTGGCGGGATTAGTCCTTTGGGGCAAACGACAAAACATCGAATCTTTATTGATTCCTCATGTTTGGATCATGAAACGATGCTGGTATCGGGAGGCCGCAGGGGAGTGAGCGTGGAGCTGAGTCCGCTTGACCTAGCGGAAATCGTTGGTGCCGAGGTCGTCGACCTTGCAGCCCAGGACTAATCGTCCGGAGTGGCGCACTTTTGCATTTTCATTGCGCTCTCTGACTGATATGACCGAGTTCACCTTCTGTATCCGGGCTGCCTGCTAGAGTGTGGCCATGACCTGTGAACCCGGGCTTGTTCCAGAACTTTCTGTCACCGATTACGAGGCCTCCCGGCATTTCTGGTGCGATTTGGTCGGTTTTTCTCTCCGCTATGAGCGACTCGAAGAGGGATTTGGGTACCTCGTCTTGGGCAATGCGCACCTGATGCTCGACCAGATCAACCGGGGGAGGACGTGGGAGACCGGCGCCCTTGAGCCACCGCTTGGTCGCGGGATCAACTTCGAGGTGCAGGTCGAGAACGTGGATACCGTATTGCGGCGTATCGAGAGCGCAGGGTGGCCAATCTTTGTTGAGCCCGAAGAGAAGTGGTATCGAGCAGGCGATATTGAGATCGGCGTCCGCCAGTTCTTGGTTCAGGACCCTGACGGCTACCTTCTACGTCTTCAGCAGGAGATTGGCGAGCGTCCTGTGAGGGAGAGCGCGCGCCGCAAACTATGAAGCTGCCGAGGCGGCAATTGAGAGCTATGTCGAAGCCAGAGGCGGTGCAGGTATCGAAGTAGGCACCTACCGCGCGTCGACCGTGAGCACGGTCAGAACCACCCGCTTTTCCTTGTCAGAGGCGCCCAAGTCCACGAGCGCGGCAATGCGCCAGTCCATATTGCCTTCAGGATCCGTGATGGTCTGGGTCGCCAGCCAGACTGAACCAGGTGGAGCTTCATCAACAGCCCGAGCAAAGGCCTCGAATCGACTGCGCTGATTGGCGTGATCCCGAGCGGAGAAGGGCATCAAGGCCAAGACATCTTCGCCGCTGACCTGTTCCTCCAATGCGCATAGCGCTTGAGAACGCGCACCTTGATTGATGTCGATCCAGTCATGTTCTGCCCAGTAGCGTTCCAGGGCATGATCCCAATCATCACCAGTCCATGGCGCCAGCTGAGCAAAGAGCCCGTCGTTATCTGCGGCCTGCGCAGTTGCTCGCTCGAGCCCATCGACATCATCACGACTCATCAGCTCAACAAAATTAAAGAGCGTCCGACGTACGGCATTGCGGAAGGCATGACGATTTGCGGTGAAAGCAACAACGCCGAACTCATCGGCTCCAAATGCGCGCTCAGCTCCAACGGTAGAAGGAGCTCCTTCGGCCTCGACCAATTCTTCCCCGTTCATCATTGCTTCCCACTCATCCAGAAGAGAAGAATCAACGCTACGGATCAGATCAGCCAGCCACGAAATCATGGACTCAAGTTCCTCGGTCATGATTTCTTCTGGGATCACTTGGCGCATCATTCGATAGGCATCACTGAGATAACGCAAGATAACGCCCTCTGAGCGCCCCACGTCGTAACGGGAAATGAGCTCGGTGAAGGTCATGGCGTTTTCGATCATCTCGCGAATGACAGACTTCGGTGAGAGTTCAAGATCTCCCACCCACGGATTTGAACGCGCATAGACACTAAAAGCTGGGGAGAGGAGTTCTTCCAAAGGCTTTGGCCACGAGATCTCTTCTAAGGCAGCCATGCGCTCGTCGTACTCCATGCCCTGCGCCTTCATGGACGCAACGGCCGCAGCCTTCGCCTGGTTTTCTTGCGCATACAGCAGGGGCCGGGGATCCTCAAGCACGGCCTCGACAATGGAAATCACGTCAAGGGCAAAGGTCGGCGAATCGGGGTCGAGCAACTCAAATGCAGCCAAAGCGAAGGGAGAAAGCGGCTGATTGAGCGCAAAATCATCCGGCAGGTCCGCAACCAACTGCAATCTAGAGACACCCAACTCCTGAGCACGGGAACTGGAGAGATGCTCAACAACCCCGGCTTGAAGCAGAGAAGTATAAATATCTGCAAGATGACGGATATGTGGATTAGCTGGAAGCGGCTGGTCATCATTGTGCAATGCCAAGTAGACAAGGTGCTCCGCAGGATCTCGCCCAGCATCTGCTGCGCCGCCCAACACGTTGAGAACAGTGGAGTGGGTCATCTCAAAGTGAGACTGCAATGCCTCGGGGTCAGCATCGCGCAGACGTTCAAAAGTCGAACGAGACCAGGTGATCTGGCCTTCCTTCGGACCGCTGCGCTTTTTGGACGCCTTCTTCTTTGCGCGTTTTGCTTCGCGCTCATCACGAGCAGCCTCTTGAGCAGCTGTTAAACGAGCGCGCTCGCGGGCCGTCTCCACTTCGTGCTCGGGGGCCAGAACTCGGACAAAACCAACGGTATCGAAACCCGCGCGCCCCGCGCGTCCGGCAATCTGGTGGAATTCACGCGAACGTAGGTGACGCATCTTGCTTCCATCGAACTTCACCAAGGAGGTCAGCAATACCGTGCGGATGGGGACATTGATTCCGACTCCAAGGGTGTCAGTTCCGCAGATAACCGGGAGCAAACCCTGCTGTGTTAGGCGCTCAACGAGGCGCCTGTAGCGCGGCAGCATCCCCGCGTGGTGAACGCCAATGCCGTGGGAGAGGAGTCCGCGCAGAGTCTGCCCAAAACCTTTCGTAAACGACACTGTCGAAATCTCGCGCGAAATCTGAGAACGAATTTCGGGTGAAACCAGCTTGCGGTCCATCAATGATGAGGCCGTATCAACCGCATCTTTTTGTGAGAAATGAACGATGTAGATCGGGTGGCGCCCCTCTGACAGTAGGCGCTCGACCGTGTCCTGAAGAGTGTCAACAACATAGTCGTATTCCAAGGGAACAGGGCGCTGTGCGTCGGTAATTTCTACCGTCGGCCGTCCCGTGCGTTCCGTCCATTGCTTGCGGAAAACAGTCGTATCTCCAAGCGTCGCGCTCATTGCAATGAACTGTGGGCGCGTGAGCTCAAGGAGTGGAACCTGCCATGCCCAGCCTCGTTGCGGATCAGCATAGAAATGGAACTCATCCATGACAATCATGTCCGCGTCGAGCGTCGGTCCTTCACGCAGGGACTGATTTGCCAGAATTTCCGCGGTGCAGCAAATGATCGGAGCGTCTGCGTTCAATGAGACATCGCCCGTCACCATTCCGACATTGTCGGCGCCGAACAGCGACACCAAGTCGAAAAACTTTTCTGAGACCAGTGCTTTCAAAGGCGCCGTGTAGTACGAGCGGCCACCATGTGCCATGGATACAAAATGCGCAGCCAAAGCAATCATCGACTTGCCAGAGCCAGTGGGCGTTGCTGCAATGACGTGGTTTCCAGACAAAATCTCAATCAAAGACTCATCTTGGTGTCGGTAGAGAGGACGCCCCGTTGATGATGCCCACGATGAAAATGCCTCATAGAGGGCATCATCGTCGGTCAGTAAACCGCGATCTTCCAGATCGTCGAGGAGTTCGTTTAACGGAGCGCTCATGCTTCTATCTTCCCAGACCTCCCTGCATTTGCGTCCAGTTTGCGGCTAAAAGCGAAGAAGATTGCCCCATCGCGATAGACTTCGAGGCGCTGACCCACAACCTTGTTGAAAGTAGATAGCGGAGGAACGAATGGCGGATCTGGCACAGTCCATCCAAAACATCGCAGACTGGATCACCTTGCACCTGACCGTGTGGATCTTGATTGGCACGGGACTTTACCTCACAGTGCGATCCCGATTCATGCAGATTCGTCAATTCCCCGAAATGATTCGCTCAATTTCGGGTTCTCGCGGTGGCGCAAAGGGTGGGATTTCCTCCTTCCAGGCATTCACGATTTCCTTGGCTGCACGCGTGGGCGTCGGTAACGTCTTTGGCGTGGCCGTTGCGCTGCTCATGGGCGGTCCAGGTGCGATCTTCTGGATGTGGGTCGTTGCCTTGGTCGGTATGTCGACCGCCTTTTTCGAGGCCACACTTGCGCAGATCTTCAAGGTTCGTTCGGCTGATGGAACCTTCCGCGGAGGCCCTGCCTACTACATTGCACGAGGCATGAAGAATAAGGTTTTGGCAAGCATTTTTGCTGTCATCACGGTTGTGACCTGTGCATTCGTCATCACCTCCGTACAGTCCAACGCGATCGCCACGACTCTTCTGGGCGCGCTCAGCCCCTCGAGCCGCGAGCCTCTTCCGGGACTTGGTGGCCTTTCCAGCGCACATCTGGTCATTGCGGCACTGCTCTTTGTGTTCTCCGCAATGGTGATCTTCGGCGGAATTAAGACCGTGGCTCGCGTGACCGAGTGGATGGCCCCGATTATGGCCACCGTCTACGTGATCATGGTTGCGGTGATTTGCGTAATGAACCTGCCCAAGTTCGGTTCTGTTCTGGGACAAATCTTCGCAAGTGCGTTTGCCCCGCAACCCACCCTTGCAGGCCTCGGCGGCGGGATTATCGCTGCGGTCATCAACGGTACGAAGCGTGGCCTCTTCTCCAACGAGGCCGGTCAGGGCACTGCTCCCAACGCCGCTGCAACCGCCACCGTCGCTCACCCTGTTCGTCAGGGCCTCATCCAGTCGCTGGGTGTTTTTGTTGACACGATCATCGTGTGTACTGCAACCGCTTTCGTCATCTTGATTGCCGGCGAAAAGGTCTGGTCAAACCCCGAGGCAAACCCCGCGAACCTCACGACACTTGCTGTGGCCGACCAGCTGGGGCAGTGGACGATCATGCCGATGTCGATTCTGATCTTCGTGCTTGCATACTCGTCGATCATTGCGGCCTACGTCTATTCCGAAATCAATCTGTCCTTTGTTGTCAAGTCGAAGGTTGCGACTTGGACTGTTCGAGTGATCTCCGTTGCCTCGGTCGTGATTGGTTCGTTGACAACTCTGGATCTTGTATGGAATTCCGTCGATATCGCGATGGCCATTATGACCTTGACGAACTTGGTCGCCTTGATCGTCCTTGCCCCGTGGGGCCTGGGCGCTCTTCGCGACTACGAGGCCCAGCGTCGTCGTGGCATCGCAGATCCTGTCTTCGTTGCGCAGGGTAATGATCTTCTTCCGGGCGACCTTCCCGGTGATATTTGGGCTGCAGAACCCGCTTCGCGTTAGGCTACTAGCAAGACTTAGGAGGTCGCGATGCGCATTGCTCGTTTCTCACAAGGAAGCTCTATTCACTACGGAGCTTTGGAGGATGAATCGACCCGGATTGTTGGTTTGAAGGGTGATCCTTTGTTCTCGCCGGTCGAACCCTCTGGCCAGATCTTCGAGCTGGATGAAGTTCGCTTGCTTTCTCCGGTGATCCCCCGATCGAAAGTTATCGGTCTGGGCGGAAACTACCCGGCGCCCGGTGAGCAGCGCAGTGAGGATCCGGCGCGTCCCTCCGTCTTCTTCAAGCCGAATACTGCCGTCATTGGCCCGGATGATCCGATCGTTTTCCCTTCGTGGGGGCAGGAAGTCTTTTACGAGGCCGAGCTTGCCGTGGTCATTAAGACGCTGGCCAAGGACGTCAGTGTAGAAGAAGCAAGTTCTGTGATCTTGGGTTACACCTGCGCGAATGACTTGACCGCTGCGGATGCAGCTCGCGATGACGGGGGAGCACTTGGTCGCGCGAAGAGCTGGGATACCGCGTGCCCGCTGGGTCCCTGGATCACTGTTGGCGGGGATTTTGATCCCGATAATGCCGAAATTTCGGTCCGCATCAATGGGGAAGAACGCGGGAGCGGAAGCACCAATCAAATGGGATATTCCGTTGCGCGGATTGTTTCCTATGTGTCGGGGATCTGCACACTTCTGCCCGGTGATGTCATCTTGACCGGTACTCCGGCCGGCGGACCGCTCAAGCACGGTGAACGCGTCGAGGTTGAGGTTGCAGGAATTGGGACGCTAACAAACCTGGCGATGTAGCAATTATTTCTACTCGTAGTTTTCTTTGGGGTGGCCGTTTAACACGGCCACCCCAAGGTTTTTAATGACCACATTGTGATGTCTAATCTGTTGAAATTTGGTCGAGAGTCACTCTGTGGATGTAGCGTAAAGCATGGCAGCTTTGTCGAGTTTGAGTCGATTCAAAAGACGCTACGTTTCGCTGAAGACAAGGGTGCCCGAGGAGGTGCCTGATGGACTTTGCTGATCGCCTCGCTGAGGTGCTTGATGGCGCCTGGGATATGAAGGTCGCTGGGAGCTTCGCCGCTACCGGTGGGCTTGTCTTCAACGCCGGAGTTTTTGCCGTTCCCCACGAAGAGGCCGATTACCAAGAGGGTAAATATTCCTTCTACTACTGCGAGCGCGCTTCCCGAGGTGCTCCTCTGTTCCAGACGACTAATCGGCACGTTTTCGACCACTGTGTCCTTCAGAACTATGGAAACACTCTGCGCATTCGATACGGTTTTCCCAAATTGACACTGGGAGACAGTGCTTCGATCCGTTCGGGGTGGACAATGGTTCACACGGGTTCTTCACTTCGACATGATTACCTTGGAATTCGCTCGGGCGATGGGAACTTCTATCCCTGCGAAACGAGCGATTTTCGCCTGCTCGCAGGTCTTTCTCACGTTGTTAAGTATTCGCCTTTGGATGTGTTGGAGTGTTATTTGCGTCCGGATGCAGGACCGCTTTTATCGCAGTGGCTTTCGAAGCCCGCAAGATGACATTTTCGTGGCATATGATGGGAAACATCTCGCGGAAAGGTGAAATACATGGATTCAACGATGACTCCAGAGCCTAAGGAACCGCAGGGTCCTTGGCGTTGGTTGATGGATAGTGAAGAGGTGAGTTCTTCACTGCTGCGTTCCAGCATTGAGCAGTTCGCCAGCCTGGAGGCCTACACCTCTAAGTACGGCGACATGGTCGATATGATCGGCTACCCCTATCTTTCGCGCGTGTGGCAGGTTGACCCGAACGGCAAGCCCTATTCTTTCCAGCAGCGCTGCCTGGTAATCACCGATGTTCACTCGCCCTACTACGCGTACACGATTGCGAAGCTTCCCGAATATGCGTTGATCGTCACCGGAGTGACTGCACCGAACTTCGGCGCGAAAGGCGGCGCGCGGGAGGTGCGTTTTTTCTACGGCGGCGAGCTACTCACGGTTGCCGAGTGCGTTGAACTGGGAATCTTGAAGGGACGGTCTCTGTCATGAGTACTACCAGTCAACTGATCGAATTCGCTAAGTCCTCCGGTGCTTTCTGGATGAAGCGCGGCACTGGTATTGCACTGACGTGGGATGGCGGTATTTACTGGCATAACTTGTGGACCGAGCACGATGATCAGGGAACTTTGCTGTACAAATACGGTCCCAGTGAGCGCTGGGAGGACCGCTCGACTTTCGTTGCCTCTCCCTTCGAGGATTGGACGGCGAAGGGTGCGATTATCCACGTCGGCGAGTTCGCCCGTAGCTATTTGGGATGGGATCCGATCATCATTCCGCAGGTTGATTCTGATCCCGTTGCTCATCCTTACGTCTATGTGCAATTCTTCCCGTGGGTTGGAGGGCTTGAGCTGGGTGGAAAAGTCCTGCCTTTGACCGTGCGCACAATGTTCCCGACCCATCGAGAACTCACTGCGTTCGCGCATATTGCGACTCTTGATTCGCAGATGCTCCTTGATGCGTATATGTCTGAAGATGGTGGTGCCTTGCGGAATTGGGTTCGCCATAGTTAGTTTCTCGATTTTCGAGGCCGAGGCAGCCGGGTGGACATGTTGAGTTCGCCCGGCTGCTTTTTCGTCCTGTGAAGGTCTTTTGGACCTTCTTTTGAATCTTGAGATTGTGGGGGCGTGGTTGTAGCGTGGGAGCATGGACGAGAGCTTTGGTTCGGACCGTGTTGGAGGTCCGAATGGAAAGTTTCTTGGCGCTGTAGAGGACGGGCATGTTGCTTCGTTTGAGGAACGTGGGCTTCCCCCTGCCTCAGTGCATCAACCTTACTATCAGTATGTTTTTACCGGCCATATGCCTGAAGGATGGCAGATTGAGCACGGGATCGCCGCATCGTGGGAAAGTGAATGCGGTGGGGTACGCCAGCTGCGAGTCCTTGATCAAACTGAACGACCCATAAAAATATCAGAACTGATTGAAGCTGGTGTTCTAAAAGGAGCGGAGGTGCCTGTTGGGTTTTAGTGAGCGTCTTGGTCAGGTGATGCATGAGGTCTGGGGATGTGACGTGGTGGGTGATCTGGAAAAGGATGGTTATTTCGAGTTCTTTCCCAGGGACATGGTCTCTGAACCGAAGGTAGTGCATCGTAAGGAGGGTTTGTTCGCCTATTACGAGTATGAGCGCGGCAATATCGGGGCACCGGTTTTTCAGTCGAGTAGTTTGCATGTGATGGAGCATTGTTTAACTCTGTGCTATGGGAATCCTCTTCGTGAAAGTTTGGGGTTTCAGCCTCTTCGTCTTGTTCGTAATTTGTCTATGCGTCCGGGATGGTCGTTGGTTCCGGTGGATTCAAAGCCTTGGCATGGATTTTTGGGTATACGAAATAGTGAAGGCGTATTTTTCTCATGTAAGACCTGGGAAGACTATCTTCTTTCGGCGTTGTCGTATGTTGTTGAGTTTTCACCTTTGGATGTGTTGGAGTGCTACCTACGCCCGGATGCTGGTCCGCTCCTGAGTCAGTGGGTTGATCGTGAGTGGACGCCTGAGGAGGATGAATAGGGCTTCTTTATTGAGGGGACAGTTTTCTTAGCGTGGAGGTGCCCGTTGGACTTTAGCGAGCGTTTCTCTCACGCCAACGCACTATCTCTTCCTTCCAAGGTGTGGGCAATCCCTCGAAGCATTTTCGTGAGCATCTGCCCTTCGCCTGCTTGCTTTCCCTATAGTTCATAGTGTGGATTGAACGCCACATGAACTGCGGTAACACGAATGCAGAGGAGCATTGTTCATGAGTGAGACCACTCAGGTTTCGTCTGGTCTAAACATCGAGATGGCCGGCCTAGATGTGATCCCCGAATCCGAAAGAAAAGGCACGCCATCGTCCTTATTCATGCCTTGGTTTGCCGCTAATATCTCTGTCCTCGGTATTTCCTGGGGTTCGTGGGTGTTGGGCTTTGGCCTTTCACTCACGCAGGCGATCCTTGTGAGCGTGGTTGGCGTTGCACTCTCATTCCTTCTGTGCGGACTGATCGCTATCGCCGGCAAGCGAGGATCTGCACCAACCCTAGTGCTCTCTCGCGCGGCATTCGGATATAACGGAAACCGTATCTCCGCAGCAATCTCCTGGATCCTCACTGTTGGGTGGGAGACCTTCCTTGCCATCATGGCGGTTCAGGCAACCGCGACCGTCATGGGAGCGCTTGGTTTTAGCAACCACCTGCTTGCACAGATCATCGCCTTGGTCGTCGTTGTTGTCCTTGCAGCAGGAGCGGGCATCCTCGGATTTGAAGCGATCATGAAGGTCCAGACGTGGATCACCTGGGCGACGGCAATCCTCACGATCGTCTACCTTCTGCTCTCGGCCTCGACAATCAACTTCGCGGTCCTTTCTGCGCGTCCCGCGGCTCCCTTCGCAATGCTCCTGGGGGCGATGTGCATGCTCATGGTTGGTTTTGGTTTTGGATGGATTAACGCAGCAGCGGACTATTCACGCTACCTTCCTCGCAAGGCCTCAACCGCCGGCGTCGTCGGCTGGACGACCGCAGGTGCTGCGCTGCCCGTCATTATCTTGGTGATCTTCGGTGTGCTGCTAGTTGGTTCCAACTACGACACTCTCTCTGAAGCCATCGGCAACGACCCGATCGGCGCACTGACAACAATTCTTCCGACTTGGTTCCTGATCCCCTTTGCGATCGTTGCAATCCTTGGTCTTGTTGGTGGAATTGTTATGGACATCTATTCCTCTGGCCTCTCGCTCTTGGCAACTGGCGTTCCGGTTACCCGCCCCGTGGCCACCGCAATTGACGGCACCATCATGACCATCGGAACGATCGTCGTTGTCTTCTTCGCCGATTCTTTCCTCACGCCTTTCACTGCCTTCCTCACAACTCTTGGCGTGGTCATTGCCACCTGGGGCGGCGTCATGCTTGCTGACATCGCGCTCCGTCATCAGGACTACGACGAGCCCTCACTCTTCACATCAACGGGACGCTACGGTTCCGTTAACTGGGGAGCAATCGTCACGCTCGCTGTCGGTTCCTTCGTTGGCTGGGGCTTTGTTGTCAATGCGAATGCCTCGTGGCTTGCGTGGCAAGGCTATCTCCTTGGCCCGCTCGGAGGGCGAGAGGGAGATTGGGCCGGTTCCAACATCGGAATCCTTCTTGCCCTTCTCGTAGGCTTCTGCGGATATTGGCTGACCAGTGCGCGTCGCGTTCGTGCGCAGGAAGCCACGCCTTCCCACACGCTCGGCTAACAGTTGAGGAAGGTGTGCTTTGACAGCTGATCCCCGTTTTTCTTCTGTTCTTTTTGATCCCGAGGCCACTGCCGCCGCGGAACAGATTCGCGCCCTTTGCGGGGGAGTTCCCTTCGCATTGGTCGTCTTGGGATCGGGCTTAGCTGACGCGCTAAACGACCAGTGGGGAGAGCCATTGGCCTCGCAGCCTTTGGGGTCACTTCCCGGTGTGAGCGCCCCGGTTGCGGATGGACACCTTAATGAACTTCGTGTCTACATGCGCGAATGCGGCCCCGTTCTGGTCGCAACCGGACGAACTCACCTGTATGAGGGACACGGGCCTCTTGCTGTCACCGCGCTGATCCGTGCGGCTGCGTGCGCGGGTATCCAACGCGCAATTGTCACCAATGCGAACGGATGCCTGCGCGACTGGTCCTTGGGTGATGTCATGATCATTACGGATCACATGAATCTCAGCGGTTCCTCGCCATTTGATGGGCCCCTGTTTGTTGATATCTCACAGGTTTGGGACAGTGAGATGAGCAAGAGGATGCGTGAACACTGCAGTCGAGAGGGGACTTACGCCTTCCTTCGTGGGCCTGAGTATCAAACAGGTGCAGAAAGTCGAGCCTTATCACAATTGGGCGTTGATTGCGTTGGGATGTCGACCGTTCTTGAGGCAATAACCGCCCACGCACTGGGACTCCGTGTTGCCGGTATGTCTGTTGTCTCTGACCTGTCTTTCGCTCAGGCGCAAACCGACCCGCAAGACGTTGTGGACGCCGCGCGAAAGGCATCCACAACGGTTGTTGCCGGTATCGAGGCCGCTCTGGACGCGGAGTGAACGACTGGCGCAGGCTGTGGGGAAAGGCCTAAAGAACGCCTAGAACCCTTGAAACCAATTCTTCAGTAACCTGCGGGGAACACGCCAGGTTCACACGCACCCACTTCGAGTAGCGCTCACCCAGGGTGATTCCTTCGTTCGTCGCGATGTGTGCGCGTTGGAGCAGAGTCTTGGAAGGGTTGGGGCCCAACTCTGGGTAGGCCTCAAAACCCCACCATGTCAGGTAGGTTGCCTGCGGGGGACGGAAGTCGATCTCGGTGGGGGTCAGTGCCTCGTTAACGGTGCGGATATTGCCTTCGATAACGGAAAGGACCTCGTGCTGCCAGTCATCACCGTTTGTGTAGGCCTCGATTGTGCCTAGTGCACCAATTGTTGAGGTCGAATGGGGGAGCTTCTCCTGGCACAGGCGATCCCAACGCGTGCGCAATTCCTGATCGGGAACGATGACCTGAGCATTCGGTAGCCCGGCAATATTCCAGCCCTTTGTTGCCGCAGTTGCGGTGATCGTATGTGCTGCAAATTCTGCTCCCAGCCGCGCATAGGAGGTGAAGCCTCGGCCACCCAAAACCAGAGGGGAGTGGATTTCATCCGCAAAGACCAAAGCGTCGTACTGAGACACCAGCATCTGCAAAGCGCGCATCTCGGACTCTGTTAACACGCGCCCCACGGGGTTCCACGGATTGCAGAGAATCACCAGGCCAGCCCCGGCCTCGAGACCCGCCTTAATTCCCTCAAGATCAAGGGTCCAGCCGCCCGGGTACGCGTCATCGTGCAACGAGGGCACGTCGATGACCGGGTGTCCCAGCGCGGGAGGAATCGTCAAGAATGGCATGTACGCGGGAGTCGGCACGATAACCGGTGATCCGGGACGCACCATGTGCTGAATCATTACTTCCAAGGCCGGAAGGACAGCGGGTGCCATGCGAATTGAATCGACTTCAAGGTCCCAGCCGAAGCGCTTCTTCTGGAAGTGAGCGGTAGCTTGGGCAACCTCCGGCTCAAGCCAACGGGGGTTGTAACCCAGCAAACCTTCGCGAATCGCGCGGGTCATTCGCTCCTCGACACAAGGAGCGGTACCGAAATCCATCTCTGCAACCCAGGCGCCCAAGACGTCACTGCCGTCCGCGGGCTTAACTCCCGTCCACTTCAGTGAACCAATGCGACGGAGTTCCTCAGCGCTGCAAAAATCCATGCGAAAACTTCTTTCCAAACGTGCCCCAAAGAGCAAAGTGTGTGAGCTACCTCCCAGTGTAAGGGGAGTGGTGATAATTCGGAATTCGCCTTCATGGTCTGAGCGAAGGTAACAGTGCGGGCATCCTGAAATGGGGGAGAGCGCGTGCTCAGTCCTCGCACTCCCATTGAATTGACGCGGGTGCAATAAGAAGGGGGCTAAACTAGGGGATTATGAGTGTGACTACTGCAAGTGGCGCCGATGTTCGCGTCCGATTCTGCCCCTCGCCAACTGGAACCCCCCACGTGGGAATGGTCCGTACCTGCCTCTTCAACTGGGCATACGCGCGCCATACCGGAGGCACCTTCGTCTTCCGTATCGAAGACACTGATGCTGCCCGCGATTCTCAAGAATCTTTCGATCAGATTCTTGACTCGCTGAGCTGGCTGGGACTGGACTGGGATGAAGGCGTCGGTAAGGGCGGCCCGCACCCGCCGTACCGCCAGAGCGAGCGCATGGACATCTACCGCGATGTCGCCGCGAAGCTGCTTGAAGCCGGTTACGCCTACGAATCCTTCTCAACTCCAGAAGAGGTTGAGGCTCGTCACCTGGCCAAGGGTGAAGACCCCAAGCTCGGCTACGACGGTTTTGACCGCGACCTCAGTGAAGAGCAAATTGCTGCCTATCGCGCTGAAGGTCGTCAGCCGGTTCTGCGCCTGCGCATGCCCGACGAGGACATCACCTTCACCGACCTGATCCGCGGTGAGATCACCTTCAAGGCCGGCTCGGTCCCGGACTACGTGATTGTTCGCGCGAACGGCCACCCGCTGTACACCCTGGTCAACCCTGTTGATGACGCGCTCATGGAAATCACGCACGTCCTGCGTGGTGAAGATCTGCTCTCATCGACCCCACGTCAGATCGTTCTCTACCGTGCGCTGGAAGAACTGGGCATTGCCAAGTTCATGCCTCGATTCGGCCACCTGCCCTACGTGATGGGTGAAGGAAATAAGAAGCTGTCTAAGCGTGACCCCGAATCGAACCTGCTTCTGCATCGCGAAGCCGGAATGATTCCCGAAGGCTTGAACAACTACCTGGCCCTGCTGGGGTGGTCGATTAGCCCCGATAATGACGTCTTCTCCATGGAGGAGATGGCCGCGGCCTTCGATATCACCGATGTGAACCCGAACCCGGCACGCTTCGACCATAAGAAGTGCATCGCGATTAACGCCGAGCATATTCGTCTGCTTGCTCCGGATGATTTCCGAGGCCGCATTATCCCCTTCCTTCACCGTGAGGGACTGGTTTCGGCTGACTCCTACGAGGAGCTGACCGCTGGCGAACAGAAGATCATGCAGCACGCCTCTCCGCTCATCCAGACCCGCATCCAGTTGCTGGGTGAGGCTCCTGGAATGCTGGGATTCCTCTTCACTGAAGACGACGCGCTTGTGCTGGATGAGAAGTCCGTGGCGAAGCTCAAGGAGAATGCTCCCGAGGTTTTGGATGCGACGATCCATTACATCGAGAACTATGACGGTCCCTTTACGACTGAGGCTCTTGAGCATGCCCTTCGTGAACTGATCGTTGAGGGGATGGATATTAAACCTCGCGTGGCCTTTGGCCCGATTCGTGTGGCTGTCACCGGTCGCCAGGTTTCCCCGCCGCTGTTTGAGTCCATGGAGATCCTGGGCCGCGAAAGCGTGTTGAACCGTCTGCACGCTCTGCGTAACCAGCTGGGCTGAGCCTTTAACTGACTCCTGATCGCAGGCACGTGGCACTCATCAAATATGATCAGTGCCACGTGCCTGCGATTTGGCATCTGAAGCGCATTTGAGTATTCTTTTCTCTTGTCGCCGCCGTGGGTTTAGACCTAAGCGGATTGCGCCATGGGGTATGGTGTAATTGGCAGCACGAGTGATTCTGGTTCATTTAGTCTAGGTTCGAGTCCTGGTACCCCAGCCATCGCAAGACTTCTTGCGAGTTGAAAGGCCCCCATCGTCTAGCGGCCTAGGACGACGCCCTCTCACGGCGTTAACACCGGTTCAAATCCGGTTGGGGGTACAAATCCTGTTCATGCCTCGGTATGACGGGAATAGCGCACGTAGTGGCGCGCCGCCCCCATCGTCTAGCGGCCTAGGACGACGCCCTCTCACGGCGTTAACACCGGTTCAAATCCGGTTGGGGGTACAGATACCAGCAGGGCTTCGGCCCTGCTTTTTTGTTAGCTGCGCTGCTGCCCTTGGCATCTGCAAGAATAAAAGCATGCGCATTGTTTTGGTCTCTGACACCTTCAGCCCGACTATGGGGGGAATTGAAACCCAGGTCGGTGCTCTTGCCGACCATCTTCATGCCCGAGGCCACGATATCGTCGTTCTGACCTGCACTCCCGAAGGTGATTCACCCTCCACGTGCCCCTATCCGGTGCTGCGTTCCTCGTGGCGCAATCCTTTCAACGCGCCGATTGATCCCAAAGCACCCCGTCGCTTCACCGACTTCATTCGCCGTTTCAATCCCGATGTCGTTCACTATCACATGGGGGAGCTGACCCCGGTTGTTCAGTCGGTTCTACTGAACCTCAAGGATTCGAGGATTCCGCAGGTCGTCACCGTTCATTCCCTGTGGGATCCCCGCGTGACAATCCCTGCCTTCCGTGCCATCGCAAGACGTACAGGGCTGGCGCAGGCCCCGATTATGTGGACGGGCGTCTCTGAGCTGGTCAATGAGCAAATTCGCCAAGTCTTGGAGTCAGATATCTGTGTTTCGACTTTGCATAATGGCGTAGATGTTGCGCCGTGGCAGCGCCCGCCTGTTTCCCACCAAGGCATTGTCGTGGTGACCGCCACGCGTTTTGCGCCGCGTAAGCGCGTGGACGCCCTGATCGATATCCTTTCTGAAACTCGCCGCCGCTGGGATTCTTATTCCCGAGGCCACTCCGGTGATTTCCCCCTGCGTGCAGTAGTTGCGGGTGAAGGTCCGCTTTTCGACGGTGTTCAGCGCCGCGTTGAGCGCAGTGGGCTGGGGGATTGGTTGCTTCTACCGGGACGCCTGAGTGCGACGCAGCTCCAGGACCTGTATTCGCGTTCGGATATTTTCCTTGCGCCTTCGGTGAAGGAATCTGCTTCTATTGCTGGACGTGAGGCCTTGGCCTCGGGGCTTGCAGTAATGACACGTTCGCAGTCTGGACTTGCAGAAGTCGTTGAAAATGGTCTCAACGGTTGGTGCCTTGACAACGATGACGAGATGATCGAAGCGCTCTTATCCGTGCTTGAGGCTCCTGCACAGCTTGAGCGTATTCACGAGCACAATCGCAGTGAAGATTTCCCCTTCACGTGGGCGAAGGTCATTGAAGCGACGGAAAGCTACTACCGCCAAGCTCAGGAACTGGCCTCGACGGGAGCTTAGTCTTCCATTCCTTCTGCGGAGCGCAAGAAATCGGAGAGCCTATTAGCTGCGGCAACGGCAGAAGGGCCGTGCTGACGGCCGGGCTGACGTCCCATGCGCTCAACAGGACCCGAAATGGTCACTGCGGCCAGCACGCGACCCGAAGGGCCACGAACGGGGGCTGAAACTGAAGCAACGCCGGGCTCGCGTTCTGCAACCGACTGCGCCCAGCCTCGGCGACGAACTTGAGCAAGCATTGTCGCGTTGAAGGAGGCGCCGTAGAGGCCTCGGTGAAGGCGATCGGGTTCTTCCCATGCAAGAAGCACTTGGGCAGCGGAACCGGCCTTCATGGTTAATGTCGCGCCTACGGGAATGGAGTCGCGAAGGCCCATCTCGCGTTCGGAAGCTGCAACGCAGACTCGGAAGTCGCCTTGGCGGCGGAAAAGCTGGGTGGATTCCTTCGTGTGGTTGCGAAGCGCAACGAGGACTGGCATTGCAGCTGCAAGAAGACGATCTTCACCCGCAGAGGAAGCAAGTTCTTGAAGGCGAGGTCCTAAGACGAAACGTCCCTGCATATCGCGTGCAACGAAACGGTGATATTCCAGTGCAACTGCGAGGCGGTGCGCAGTGGGGCGCGCCAAACCTGTTGTTGCAACCAATTGGGCCAGGGGGGCCGGGCCTGCTTCAAGTGCGCTCAAAACCAGTGCAGCTTTATCCAGAACGCCGACACCACTTCCAAAGGCTTCTGAGTCCTCCATGAATACATTTTCACATCTCAGTAAATGAGATATCAAGTCCAACTCTCCAGGAAGTGTCAATCATGGGAAGAAAGAAGTCGATGAAGGAGCGGGAAATGAGCGGAACGCTGGCCGAAAAGGTTTGGGCTGATCACGTCGTAGTACACGGTGAAAACGGTGCGCCCGATCTTCTGTACATCGACCTGCACCTAGTCCACGAGGTGACCAGTCCGCAGGCCTTCGATGGTCTGCGTATGGCCGGACGCCAGGTCCGTCGCCCTGACCTCACGATCGCAACCGAGGACCACAACACTCCTACGGTCAATATCGACTTGCCGATCGCTGATATCACCAGTCGCACACAGATCGACACCCTGCGAAAGAATGCCAAGGAATTCGGTATCCGCCTGCATTCGCTGGGCGATGCCGACCAAGGAATCGTTCACGTCGTTGGCCCCCAATTGGGCCTCACTCAGCCCGGTATGACCATTGTTTGCGGTGACTCGCATACATCAACCCACGGAGCATTCGGTGCGCTGGCAATGGGCATTGGCACCAGCCAGGTCGAACATGTTCTGGCGACTCAAACACTGCCGATGGCTCCCTTTAAGACCATGGCTATCACCGTCAATGGGTCGCTCCCAAAGGGCGCAACTGCGAAGGACATCATCCTTGCCGTGATCGCGAAGATCGGAACCGGTGGGGGACAGGGATACGTCCTTGAGTACCGTGGCCAGGCAATCCGTGAGCTCTCGATGGAAGGTCGCATGACGATCTGCAACATGTCCATCGAAGCGGGCGCTCGAGCCGGAATGGTTGCCCCCGATGAAACAACCTTCGAATACCTGAAGGGACGTCCGCACGCACCCGAAGGTGAAGAATGGGATCGTGCCCTGGAGTACTGGAAGACCTTGCACTCTGATGAAGATGCAGTCTTCGACGCTGAGGTGGTCCTGAATGCTGAGGATCTGGAGCCCTTTGTTACCTGGGGGACAAACCCCGGACAGGGAGTCCCACTCTCAGGCAGCGTTCCCAACCCGGATGACTTTGAAGACGAAATCAAGCGAGCCGCAGCGCAGAAGGCTCTGGATTACATGGGGCTCGAGGCCGGCACCCCCATGCGCGATATCAAGATTGACACAGTTTTCTTGGGATCGTGCACCAATGGACGCATTGAAGACCTGCGTGCAGCTGCAAAGGTTATTGAGGGCCACACCAAGGCTCCGGGGCTGAGGATGCTGGTTGTCCCAGGCTCTGCTCGCGTACGTCTGCAAGCCGAAGCTGAAGGCCTGGACAAGATCTTCACTGAGTTCGGTGCGGAATGGCGTAATGCCGGCTGCTCGATGTGCCTGGGAATGAATCCCGACCAGCTTGCTCCTCAGGAACGCTCGGCCTCGACGTCAAACCGAAACTTTGAGGGCCGTCAAGGAAAACTTTCGCGGACCCACCTGGTCTCTCCTCTGGTCGCGGCAGCCACCGCTATTCGCGGCACCCTGTCCTCTCCGGCAGACCTGGACGACTAAGAATTCGCTGATACACATTCGAAGGAAAACTCATGGAAAAGTTCATTTCGCACACGGGTATTGGCGTTCCGCTGCGCCGTTCAAATGTTGACACCGACCAGATCATCCCCGCGGTTTTCTTGAAGCGCGTGACCAAGACGGGATTTGATGACGCGCTGTTCTACGCGTGGCGTCGCGATCCGGAGTTCATCTTGAACCGTGAACCCTACAACCAGGGCAGTGTTTTGGTTGCTGGACCTGATTTCGGCACCGGCTCCTCTCGTGAACACGCGGTCTGGGCGCTGCGTGACTACGGCTTCAAGGTCGTTCTGGCGCCGAAGTTTGCCGATATTTTCCGCGGAAACGCAGGAAAACAGGGCCTGGTGACAGGAATTATCAGCGAAGCAGACTGTGAAAAGCTTTGGGATCTGCTCGATGCCAATCCCGGTGCTGAAATCACTGTTTCGCTTGAGGACAAGACCGCGACCCTGGGTGACTTCACCTGCACTTTCGACATTGATGACTATGTGCGTTGGACGCTCATGGAAGGTTTGGACGATATTGCCCTGACCCTTCGTCACGAGGCCGAGATTACCGCTTACGAAGAGCATCGTCCTTCCTTTAAACCGAGGACTCTGCCGGCCAAGACTTTGCCTTCGAAGCAGGTCGTTTCCGCGCGTCCCGCCGAAGGTGAGTAATTCGCCACGCGCTCAAGATGCGTTAAGCGCACGCAGATGAGGGCGTGCTGCTCTAAAGTGGTCACAGAAGTCGACAGCTAGGAGAGCATCACTATGTCCTCGAAACTTCGAGTTGAAGGTGGCCACCCCCTTGAGGGAACCATTACCGTCCGCGGGGCGAAGAACTTTGTCCCCAAAGCAATGGTTGCGTCGCTGCTCGCAGATACTCCCTCCGAGCTGTACAACGTCCCCTTGATTCGTGACGTCGATGTCGTGTCTGACCTTCTTTCCCTTCACGGTGTCAAGGTTGATTACGATCAAGAGCGCGGTTCGCTGCGAATGGATCCTTCGCAGGTTCGCATTGCCTCGCGTTCAGATATCGACACCCTTGCCGGGGCCTCGCGCATCCCGATCTTGTTCTGCGGCCCGCTTCTTCACCAGCTGGGTGAAGCCTTCATTCCCGAGCTGGGCGGCTGCGCAATTGGTGGCCGTCCCATCGACTTCCACCTGGAAACCCTGCGTAAGTTCGGCGCAATCGTTGATAAGCAGCCTGAAGGCGTCCATATCAAGCGCCCCACATCCGGTCTTCACGGCGCGATTATTGAGCTGCCCTTCCCCTCCGTTGGTGCAACCGAGCAGACTCTTCTGACCGCGGTTCGCAATGATGGAATTACCACGCTGAAGGGCGCCGCTATCGAGCCAGAAATCATGGACCTCATCAATGTTTTGCAGAAGATGGGCGCCATTATTTCTGTCGACACTGACCGCACCATCCGCATTGAGGGTGTGGAGTCCTTGAACGGGTATCGTCACACCGCTTTGCCCGATCGTATTGAGGCTGCCTCTTGGGGTGCTGCAGCCCTTGCGACCGGCGGTGATATTTACGTTCGCGGTGCGCATCAGCCTGATATGACGACCTTCCTCAACACCTTCCGAAAGGTCGGAGGCGCATTTGATATCGATTCAGAAGGTATTCGTTTCTACCACCCCGGTGGCGAACTCAATTCCATCGCTTTGGAAACCGCGGTTCACCCCGGCTTCATGACCGACTGGCAGCAACCGCTAGTTGTCGCTCTCACTCAGGCAGAGGGCCTGTCTATTGTCCACGAAACGGTGTATGAAAACCGTTTCGGTTTCACCTCCGCACTGCGTCAAATGGGTGCGAACATCCAGGTGTATCGCGAGTGCTTGGGTGGAACCCCCTGTCGTTTCGGTCAGAAGAATTACTACCACTCAGCAGTTATCTCGGGACCGACTCCTCTGCATGCAGCAGATATTGTCGTTCCGGACCTGCGTGGCGGATTCTCACACCTGATTGCAGCATTGACCGCAACCGGTACATCGACTGTGTCAGGGATTGATGTCATTTCTCGCGGCTACGAGCACTTCATTCGCAAGCTTCGTGAGCTCAATGCTCGCGTGGAATACGAAGACTGACGACCCTCTCGAAGGCCACAGTCGTGGATCAGCCATCCCAACCCAAACTGAAACTATTTGTTTCTGCGCTTTCCGGGAAAGGTCGCGCGTTACGTCGAGCCCCCAAGGTAGCGGCACTTTTACGCTCCCAAGGGTGGAATGTTGATGTTCGAGTCACTCACCGCTCGGATGATCCGGCAGCTTTGGCGGCGGCATGCACCAATCACTGGGTTGCAGTTTTAGGCGGCGATGGCTACATCGCTCGCATTGCCACCCAAGTTGGCGCGCGCGGGGGAGTGGTGATTCCGCTTCCCGGAGGAAGAGGAAATGATCTGTGCCGTTGCCTCGGAATCGGAACGGACGCGGTCGCGCATGTGCGAAGTCTGCCAACGGCCTCGGAAATCTGTGCTGAAGGCGCGGGGGAGCATCCTCGGATCAGAGGCGTCGACGCAATGCAGGTGCGCGCGCTCAATGGGGTAAATGAAGGGCAAGACGCCACTGGGCAGCGACCAGCGTCGCCGGCCAAGGACCTCGAAGAAAACCCGGCTCAGGTACTGGGAATTGTTTCTTTTGGCTTGGATGCCTTGGCCAACCAAATCGCAAATGACACCTCTTTTGCGTCGGGTACTCTCGCTTACGCCTGGGGTGCCTTGCGGGCCCTTCAGCAGTTCCAGCCCACAACAATGGAAATTGAGGTCGACGGGGAGCGAAAGCGAATCCGAGGATGGCTTGTCTCGGTCTCTAATTCCGGATGGTTCGGTGGCGGGATCAATATTGTTCCCAGCTCCAACCCCAGTGACGGACGTCTGGAACTTCTCACTGTGGACCCGGTACCGAAGCATCACGCGATCCGTGTTCTTGCACGGGTTCTTGCGATGCGTAAAGTCGATGATCCGATCCTTCACGTCGAACAGGTAACCAGCGTCAAGATTTTGGATAGTGCCGGCTTAGTTGCAATGGGAGATGGCGACCAAGTAGGAGAAGGACCGCTTGAAATCTCGGTTAGTCCTGAGGTATTCCGCGTCTTTGTCTAAAGCGGTCGTAGTTAGCGCGAACCTCTAGCTTGTTCCAGCGCTCTCTTGTTGATCTTTGGCCCCAGCACCTTGCTTGGATAAACTACACACATGACTCACCGACTCACAGGTTTCTACCGTTTCGCGCGAGGCGTTTTCCGCAGCTTTATGGTCCCGTGGATGAAGATTGACGTCCAAGGTCTTGAAAATCTTCCCAAGGACCGCGGATACCTGCTGGTATGTAACCACCTGTCAAACATTGATGCGGTCTGCTTGCTGTGGGTCATGATGAAAGCGGATGTTCCCGTGCGCATTATGGCTAAGTCAGAGCTATTCAAGGTCCCGCTCTTGGGTGGGGCCATGCGTCGGATGCAACTGCTTCCGGTCGATCGAAAGTCGAAGGAACCCGGGGCAATCTTGGCCTCGGCTGCGAAGGCGCTTCGCGATGGCGAGTGCGTGGCAATTTACCCCGAAGGCACCTTGACGACTGACCCCGAAGAATGGCCGATGCGCATTAAGACCGGTGCTGCGCGTCTTGCTCTGGACACAGGGGTTGATGTTATTCCCTTCATTCACTGGGGGGAGCAAAAAATTATGCGCTCGGGATCTGCGCTGATCGATTTTCATCCCCAACGCAAAGTGAGCGTCCGTATTGGCCAACCAATCGACCTGGATGACCTTCGCCACGACACCGGTTCTGCTGATCATCACGCTGTTGATGAAGCAACCACACGCATTCAGCGCACAATGATTGATCAGGTTGCCGCTCTTCGCGGCGAAGACGCCCCGCAGGGCGTGTGGGATCGCAAACTGAAGAAGCGAGTGGAGATCTAAGCCCCGTACTTCTTACTTCGCGATATCAACCACCACGCGCGAGGGGTTACTCAACGCGCTCAAAGTCACCTCGCGCTTGTGATCCATTCCGATCACGATGTGCGTATTGGCCTCAAAGCTTCCATCTTCGCGTACGCGAATGGGGCCGACTTCCTTGGTTCTTTCGCCCTTGTAGTAGTCCTTTTGGAGTTCTTCGCTCACTGGCATGGCTCCGCCTTCCAAGGCCAACTCAAGGTAAATCGGCGTCCCTAGATCAATTGGATCGCCTTTACCCTGGGTCGCTGGGGAAGTGGTCCACCCTCCTTGCCATCCCACATCGTCGTTTCCGGTGAACTCAACGACGACCCTGTAAAAAGTCTCGTGTTCGCCAACGCGTAGGTCGTGGAAGACGGGTGCGTGATTAGCGTCCTCTTTGCCCTGCGTCAGGGATGCCTTCCGCGAGGGAATTTCTTCCCGATTCTCAAGACTTGGGGTGGAAGAGGGGGTGGCCTCGGGGG
>PPYE01186298.1_pt1 | contig 43804 bp, 40 predicted proteins | sample 1559881 | NCBI WGS metagenome assembly PPYE01 (sample SAMN08240022, study PRJNA423297) | Human gut metagenome, whole genome shotgun sequencing project.
ATCATGTGCCGCGTCAAAACCGCCGTCCAAATACAGTGCGCCGATCACCGCCTCCATCACGTCCGAGGTAATCGAATCGCGGTTGCGTCCACCGGTCGCCTCCTCGCCCTTTCCAAGCAACATGTAGCGTCCCAGCTCGATATCCCGTGCGCAGTACGCAAGCGCTGGCTCACAGACCATCGAGGAACGCAGTTTCGTAAGCTTTCCTTCCGGCATCTGCGGATTCTCATGGAAAAGAAAATCGCTGGAAATCAGCTCCAGCACAGCATCTCCCAAAAACTCCAGCCGCTCGTAGTCCTTTAATTTGTTGATTCTCTGTTCATTGGCAAAAGAGCTGTGAGTAAGAGCCTGTTTTAACAGACTCTTATCCCGGAACTGATATCCAATCTTTTTTTCCAGCTCACCTATCGTATATTCCTCAGTCATATTGTTCACTCGTTCCTTGTCTTTCTGATCAGCTCTACCGCTTCTCCGACGGTTTTGATCTTTTCTGCCTCTTCTTCTGGTATTGCAATTTCAAACGTCTCTTCAATTTCCTGAATGACCTGGTAAAGATCCAGGGAATCCGCACACAGATCGTCGATAAAATTCGTCTCTTCCGTCAGTTCCCGCGGATCTACGCTCAAAATCTCTGCCACGATCTGTTTCAGCTTTTCAAACTCCATACCCCTTATCCTTCTTCCTTTGCAGCTGCAATGCTGGCTGTAATTTTTCCAACAACATCCTGCTCCTGGAACGTGATGCACTGCAGAATCGTATTTTTAATTTCTACTGATTTGGAGCTTCCGTGGGTCTTTACAACAAGTCCCTTCAAGCCAAGCAGCGGCGCGCCGCCATACTCTTCCAGATCAAATGCCTTTAGGGTCTGCTTCAGTGCAGGTTTTACCAAAAGTGCGCCAATCTTTGAACGCAGGTTTGTCATCATGCCGCCCTTTACTTTTTTGATCAGGGTTGCGCCGACACCCTCGTATAATTTCAGGATTACATTACCGACAAACGCTTCACACACAACGACGTCTGCCTTTCCTGCCGGGATATCACGTGCTTCGATACTTCCGATAAAATTGATATCTTTGCATTCTTTCAGCATCGGATAGGTTTCTTTTACCAGCGCATTGCCTTTTTCTTCTTCCACACCGATATTGACGATGGCAACTGTCGGGTTCTTTACTCCCATGACATTTTCCATGTAGATCGACCCCATTCTTGCAAACTGCACCAGCTGAGAAGGTCTTGCATCCACGTTTGCGCCACAGTCAATCAGCAAAGAACAGCCATTTTCTGTCGGGATAAGCGGAGCCAGAGGCGGACGCTCCACGCCCTTTGCCCTACCGACTAACACCTGTCCGCCAACTAAAACCGCGCCGGTGCTTCCCGCAGATACAAACGCGTCGCATTCGCCGTTTTTCACCAGACCTAAACCTTTTACAATGGAGGAATCCTTTTTGCCGCGGATCGCATTGACCGGAGGCTCGCCCGTCTCGATCACTTCGGAAGCGTGTACGACTTCAATCCGCTCTGCCGGATAGGAATAGGCTGCGAGTTCCTTTTTCACAACGTCCTCCTGTCCTACCAGAAAAACCTTCACGCGTTCATCTGCATGAACTGCCTCTACAACACCTTTTATAATCTCTGTCGGCGCGTTGTCTCCGCCCATCGCGTCCACAGCAACTCTGACCAGCTCTGCCATCTTAAAGCACCTGCCCTTTCTTGTTTTTGTTACAGTTCGTTCGTGCCTTTTTGCAAATGGCGTGGGTGAACTGTAACATCTTTTACTATACTAAAATACCGTAGAAAAGTCAATTTTCCTGACGTTTTCAGGCAAAAAAATGAGGCTCCCGGAAGATTCCGGAAGCCCTTTTGTTTGCTCGTCTGTTATTCATAACAATAGAATCTCGCAGAGTGTGATTCTATTATTTAAGCCTCAACCTTAACGATTTCGCGCTTGTTGTAAGAACCGCAGGCCTTGCAGACTCTGTGAGGCATCATCAGTGCGCCGCATTTGCTGCACTTCACCAGAGTGGGTGCGCTCATTTTCCAATTTGCCCGTCTCTTATCTCTTCTGGACTTGGAAGACTTATTCTTAGGACAGATAGACATCGTTACACCTCCTTATTCGCGTTAAAGACATCCATGATTGCCGCCATCCTCGGATCGGGAACAAAAGTATCGCAGCCGCATGCTCCCGTGTTCAAATCCTTCCCGCAGACAGGACACAGTCCCTTGCAGTCTGGTCTGCACAACACCTTCATAGGCCAGCTTGTCGTAATCTCATTATCGATCAGACTATCTATATTCAGCGAGTAACCTTCCATAAAAGCTTCCTGCTCTTCCAAAGCATCCTGATCAGCACGGTCAGGTGCCACCAGCTTCTGTACGATGGAAAGATCAAACGGAACTTCTACTTCTTCCAAGCATCTGTCACAGGGAATTCCTGCCACAAACTGCAGCTTTGCTTCCACAAGTGCTTCGCCCTGCGCGGTATTCGTCAGCTTCAGCAAAAGCTTACTGCTGCTCTTTACCGGATAAGAGCTTCCATCATGTGTAATCTCTGCAGTCTCCCACGCAAACTCCTGCGTAAGAACTTTGCCTTCGGATGTAAAAACATCTGTCACATTCACTAACATAGTATACTCCTAACGACATGGCAAAATCCAAACGGACTTCGTCCATACTCATACGATTATACAGACGCCTTTTGCCTTTGTCAAGATAATTTTCACTAATTCTTTCTGCTTACTTTTTTACGATTCCGTGTTCCATCAAGAAATTCTCCCAGACCTGATAATATTTCGCTTTCAGGTGGATCTGGTCGAATGTCCAATCCGCGTATAAATTGCCGTTTTCATCGCAGACCGCTTCGTTGACGTCAATATAAAAAATATCCTTTCCATTTGCGAGTGTTTCGATTTCCACATTGCGGATATTGATGTTTGTGTTATTAAATACTGGATCGGAAGCGTTTTTCTGCCCCGCCACGCGCATGATTCCCTGCACGAAAATAATCGCGTCCGGCTGCAGCTCCCGAATCTTATATACCGTCCTCGCATAGGCTTCAAAAAATGATTCCGGCGTTCCCGTGCCCATCTCGTTGATGCCGATCATCAGATAGACTTTTTTGAACTGGTGTCTGGAAAGCGCCTGCTCCAGCGTCAGCTTTTCATCACCTTCCCGGATAAAATCCTTCGGTTTTTCAAATAAATTATAGACCGTCAGAGATGTCTTGCTGTAAAAGGTCGCCACATCTGCCAGGTTGCTGTACTCGTAGAGTCCCTGTGTCCGGGAATCCCCGATAAACACGGCGTCCGCAAAATACTCCTTGTCCACATGGGTAAATTCAAGCGGCTCCTCCTCTGCTTCCTGCGTCTCTTCTGCCGCCTTGCCTGGCACAGCATTTTCGCTTACGCCTGCCTCATTTTTGTCTCCGGTTCCGTTTTTATGATCTGCATCCCGGTCAGCATTCGCCATCTGTCCGGCTTTTTCTCCCCCGTTTTCTTCATTCGTCTGCCCGCCGGTTTCCTCCGTTATTCTGTCTTTTTGCACATCTGCAGCATCCATCGCCGCCGTCTGTACGCTCCTGTCACTCCACGGATAAACGCCTTGCTTTAAATCTATAAAAACAGACGCCAACGCAGGCTGCTTCCAGCTCGCCGGATTTTCTATTTCGCCGGATTTTACCCCATTGGCAACCCCGGCTCCCTCTATCACCAGTCCGCTGACAATCACTGCGGCCAACAGTGGACATTTTTTCCAAAAGCTCATATTTTCTCCATTCTGCAGGTGCTGCCGCGCCAATGAACCCGCACACAATCCTATCTTTTTTAAAAGTTCGCATACATGAACGGGTTGTTCGCCGCATTCGCCATCCGATATACGCTGTACCAGAAAACAACAAACAGTGCAGCGACTACTATCACATTTTTCCTGTGTTTTTCACACCACCGGTAAACCTGCGGGATGCAAAGCAAAATGCCGCCGACAAGCTCCGGAATAAACAGTGTCAGTTCTTTTGCGAAATCCCCGGGATTGACCGCGCTGCCCACGCCAAAGAACGGGAACAGCCGTGCGAAATAAACACCGATTTCCGGCAGGGTCGAAATTGCAAACACCATCCAGGTCAGTGGAATCACGAACAGTACATATACATGGGATAAAATTTTGCTCTTTTTCAGCCATTTTCCGATCCACAGCTTTTCTATCACAACCAGTAATCCCAAAATCATCCCCCACAGGATAAAATGCAGTCCGCCGCCATGCCAGAAGCCGGTCACCGCCCATACAAGCAATAGGTTGAATACCGTGCGCAGCGTTCCCTTCCGGTTGCCTCCCAGCGGAATATAGAGATAGTCCCGAAACCACGAGCCGAGCGTCATGTGCCAGCGACGGTAAAATTCGCTGACAGAGCGGGACGAATACGGCTGGTCAAAGTTTTTGATCGCCGGAAGCCCGATCATCCTGCCGATTCCGACTGCAATCAGGGAATACCCCGCGAAATCAAAATAGAGCTCCATCGAATAGGCTGCCGCGCCCAGCCATGCAAGCGGCGTCGAAATGCTTTCAAAGCCGATCGTCTGGATATCGTTCCACAAAAAGCCCAGCCGATCCGCCAGCAGCACCTTCATGCCCAGTCCGGCAATGATATATTTCAGCCCGTCTTCTGCCCTTGCCGCCTTCCAGACACCGAACTGCTGCGCCTGTTCCATCTCGCCATATCGCATAATCGGTCCCGAAACGATCTGCGGGAAACAACACAAATATGCGCCAAACCGGAGAAATGAACGCTCCGCGTGCCCGCTTCTGTACACATCAATCAAATAGGAAATGCTTTTAAACGTATAAAAACTAATTCCCACCGGAAGCAGCATATTTTCCTCGAACACATTGGAAAGCTTGAAAAAGATCAGAAGCGACGCGTTGCACAAAACGCTGACAGCCAGCCAGAATTTGCGCTTCTTGACAGTTTGGGGGCTGGCCGTGTTTCTATAGGGCTCCTCTTTCCTCTGATCTACGGTTTCCTCGAAAATCTGCAGTTCGCTCCAGTTTATGGTTTTCCTGCGAAGCCCCCTCACACCCGGATGCTCCTTTTTTCTATGAAGCCCCGACATTCTTTTGCCGTCTGCATCCGGCTCCGTCGCCAGACCGTACCCGAACAGCCAGTTGACAACCGACATTCCGAGCAAAATCAGCACATGTACAGGATCCCCGAGGGCATACAAAATCAAGCTAAACGCAAACAGCACAAACATCCGAAACCGCTTCGGAACCGCATAAAAAAGGATCAGGAAAAGCGGCAGATATCGAAACAGAAATTCCAGACTGCTGAATACTAAGGTATGCAAACTTTCTAAATTTCCGATTTCAATTCCTGACATTTTTCCTGATCCCGTCCTTTATTTTCTGACTGGACGCCTTATTTGCCCTTTACAATCGCAAGGGTATGTCTGGCAATCTCCAGTTCTTCATTTGTCGGAATCACAAGCACTTTGGTCTTTGCAGATGGCGTCGAAACGATTCTCTCTTTGCCCCGGATATTGTTGGCTTCCTTATCCAGCTCTACGCCAAGATGTTCCAGATACGGGCTGCAGATCAGATCACGGATAACCGGGCTGTTTTCGCCGATTCCCGCTGTAAAGCAGATCGCATCCGCACCATTTAATTCTGCCGCATATGCACCGATATATTTTGCAACCCGAAGGACAAACGCTTTGATCGCCCTTGTCGCAGCCGGATTATTTCCTTCCAGATAAGCGTCTTCCAGATCTCTGAAATCAGAGGAAAAACCATCTGAAAGTCCAAGCACACCGGATTCCTTGTTCAAAATTCTCACTACTTCGTGGATGTTCTTACCATCCTTACCTGCCATCATTTCCAGTACACCCGGATCTACATCACCGCTTCTGGTGCCCATAATCAGACCTTCCAGCGGAGTCAGTCCCATGGAGGTATCTATACATCTGCCGTCCTTGATCGCAGATACGGACGCACCGTTTCCAAGGTGGCAGATAATCAGTTTTAACGATTCATACGGCTTGCCCAGGATATCCGCCGCACGTCTGGAAACGTACTGGTGGCTCGTGCCGTGGAAACCGTATCTTCTGATTCCAAACTGTTTGTAATAACGGTAAGGAATCGCATATAAATAAGCCTCTTCATCCATCGTCTGATGAAAGGCAGTATCAAATACCGCTACCTGAGGAACACCCGGCAGCTGTAACTCACAATCTTCAATTCCCTGCAGGTTCGCCGGATTATGAAGAGGCGCCAGTACGGTACATTCCATAATCGCTTCTTTTACCTGCGGTGTGATCAGGGTTGCTTCTGAAAAATGCTCGCCGCCGTGTACAACACGGTGTCCGACTGCACCGATCTCGGACAGTTCTTTTACCGCGCCGTCTTCCGGATTCGTCAGTGTCTGCAGCATCAGACGGACAGCATCCTTATGATCTGCCATCGGAGCGTCCCATTTACGCTTTTCATGACCGGTCAGTGTGTAGCTGATCCGGCTGCCAGCGATACCAATTCTCTCACATAATCCTTTCGCTGTCAATTCTTCTGTTTCCGAATCGATTAACTGGAATTTCAGCGAAGAACTTCCGCAATTTATGACAAGAATTTTCATTTTTGTATACCCCCGTTCGTGTTATTTGAATCTCACCTCTCCATAATAACAAAAACCATCCCAATTTACAACTAAAACCGAGACGGTTTGCACAATTTTATTCCCAGCAGGCTGTTAGATTCACGGGCTCGCACCGGCACACTTTACTTCCTGCTGCGCAGGCTGCCCGTTCGTTCATGATGCAAGAAAAACAAATGCCGCCCTATACGGGCGGCGTTTATTTTTCTATTGTATCAATTATGTCGTGAGCATAGCTCACTCGGTAACTTCGCCGTTCTTCAATCATGCAAGCATGCTGACTCACTTGCGCGCGTTACATGAGCTGTGCCTGAACAGCAGTTAATGCTACTACTCCGACGATGTCTTCCCAGGAACAGCCTCTGGACAGGTCGTTTACGGGCTTTGCGATACCCTGCAGCATTGGCCCATAGGCTTCCGCCTTTGCCAGTCTCTGTACCAGCTTGTAGCCGATATTGCCGCAATCCAGGTTCGGGAAGATCAGAACGTTTGCCTTACCTGCAACTTCGCTGCCGGGCGCTTTGGATTTTGCAACAGAAGGCACAATCGCTGCGTCAGTCTGCAGTTCGCCGTCCAATGTCAGTCCGGGATACTGTTCGTGTGCAATTTCTACCGCTTTTACAACCTTATCTACCAGAGGATGCTTTGCGCTTCCCTTGGTGGAATGGGACAGCATCGCGATAATCGGTTTTGCGCCGACAAGGGTCTTAAAGCTCTTTGCACTGGTGTCTGCAATCGCTGCAAGCTCTTCAGCGGTCGGATCCTGATTCAGGCCACAATCTGCAAACAGGAACGTACCGTGCTCGCCGTATTCACAGTTGGGTACATCCAGAATAAAGAAACCGGATACCAGCTTTACACCGGGTGCGGTCTTTAAAATCTGCAGCGCCGGACGCAGGGTATCTGCGGTTGCATGGCATGCACCCGCCACCATTCCGTCTGCATCATTTGCTTTTACCATGATAACACCAAAGGTCATGTTATCGGTCAGCAGAATCTGACGTGCCTTTTCGGGCGTCATTCCCTTATGCTTTCTCGTTTCATATAATAACTGAACGTATTCGTCCAGCTTCTCACATTTCGTAGGATCGATCACGCGCACACCGGTCAGATCAACTTCCAGCCATCCTGCACCATCCATGATCTTTTCTTCATTGCCAACCATAATAATGTTGGCAATCCCCTCTTCGATAATATGGGATGCTGCGATCAGCGTTCTCTTGTCATTCGTCTCCGGAAGTACGATCGTCTTTCTGTCCGATCTGGCTTTTTCTTTGATGATGTCAATATAAGACATTCTGCTTCTCCTTTCATTTTCTGATTTTCACGTTTTCGTTCTCGATGTCTGATAGATAAATTATAACATTTTCCCCATTCGAGACAAGGCAAATTTCTCAAATCTTTGTATAAAATGAAGGACACAGTTCACTCGTAGATCTCTATAAGCAGATTTCATGCTTGCATGAAAAGATGCTTGTAGAGCTCTACGAAGGGAGCGCCATTTCATGAGCAAAAAGGAACTGCGCAGCAGCGAAAAAGCAGCGAAGCTGCGTTTTTTGCAAATGATGTGACGCGGGCGAACTGGGCAAACCAGCTCCGGACACAAAAAACTGCCGCCGGCAAAACCTGCCGGCAGCAGTTTTTCATGTTTCTTATAAAAGTTTGTGCAGCTTACATCATACCCATGCCGCCTGCACCGCCGGCGGGCATTGCAGGAGTGTCTTCCTTAATGCTTGCAACAACGGATTCGGTTGTCAGCAATGTGCTTGCAACGCTGGTTGCGTTCTGCAGAGCGCTTCTGGTAACCTTTGCAGGGTCCAGAATACCTGCGTCGATCATATTTACATAAGTCTCATTCAGGGCATCGAAACCGAAGCCAATCGGGGACTCTTTTACCTTGTTGATGATAACGCTGCCTTCCAGGCCTGCGTTTGCTGCGATATAGTACAGAGGAGCTTCCAGAGCCTTCAGTACAATCTTCGCGCCGGTCTTCTCATCGCCTTCCAGTGTATTTGCCAGAGCTTCTACATCCTTTGCAGCGTGGATATATGCAGAACCGCCGCCTGCGATGATACCTTCTTCTACTGCTGCACGGGTAGCTGCCAGAGCATCTTCCATACGCAGTTTTGCTTCTTTCATCTCAGTTTCCGTTGCAGCGCCGACACGGATCACTGCTACGCCGCCAGCCAGCTTGGCAAGTCTCTCCTGCAGCTTTTCTCTGTCGAAATCAGAAGTGGTCTCTTCGATCTGCTTCTTGATCTGTGCAACTCTCGCTGCGATTGCAGCCTTGTCGCCTTCCCCGTCAACAATGATGGTGTTCTCTTTCTGAACCTTAACAGATTTTGCACGGCCGAGCATATCCATTGTGGTCTCTTTTAATTCCAGGCCGAGTTCGGAGCTGATCACCTGTCCGCCGGTCAGGATCGCGATATCCTCCAGCATAGCCTTTCTTCTGTCGCCATAGCCAGGAGCTTTAACAGCTACTACATTGAAAGTGCCGCGCAGCTTGTTGACGATCAGGGTGGTCAGAGCCTCGCCCTCTACATCCTCAGCGATGATCAGCAGCTTTGCGCCGGACTGAACGATCTGCTCCAGTAAAGGCAGGATCTCCTGAATGTTAGAAATCTTCTTATCGGTAATCAGGATATACGGATTGTCCAGAACTGCTTCCATCTTATCCATATCAGTAGCCATGTATGCAGAGATATAACCTCTGTCAAACTGCATACCTTCTACCAGATCCAGCTCTGTCTTCATGGTCTTGCTTTCCTCGATGGTGATAACGCCATCGTTGGAAACCTTTTCCATCGCATCTGCAACCATCTGACCAACTTCATCGCTTGCTGCAGAAATCGCTGCAACTCTTGCAATGTGGTTCTTACCGTTGACCTTCTGGCTCATCTTCTGAATGGAATCTACGGCACACTCGGTTGCCTTCTGCATACCTTTTCTTAAAATGATCGGATTTGCACCTGCTGCCAGGTTGCTCATGCCAGCGCCGATCATTGCCTGTGCCAGAACAGTTGCGGTTGTGGTGCCGTCACCTGCAACGTCATTGGTCTTTGTTGCAACTTCTTTTACCAGCTGTGCACCCATGTTCTCGAATGCATCTTCCAGCTCGATCTCTTTTGCGATGGTCACACCATCGTTGGTGATCAGCGGAGCACCGTAGGATTTATCCAGTGCTACGTTACGTCCCTTGGGTCCAAGGGTTACTCTGACGGTATTTGCCAGCTTATCAACGCCGGCTTCCAGTGCTGCACGCGCTTCTGCGCCGTATTTAATTTCCTTTGCCATAATAAATCAGCCTCCTAATTCAAGTTTAAACTTACGCTTCGATTACTGCCAGAATGTCTGACTGCTTTACAACGATATATTCTTCGTCATCCAGTTTCACATCAGTACCTGCGTACTTGGAGTAAATGACCTGATCGCCAACCTTAACTTCCATTTTCACTTCTTTGCCGTCCACCACTCCGCCGGGGCCAACTGCAATGACTTCTGCCTGCTGGGGCTTCTCTTTATTCTGTCCGGGAAGAACAATTCCGGATTTGGTTGTCTCTTCTGCAACCAGCTGCTTTAATACAACTCTGTCACCTAACGGTACTAACTTCATGATAACTGCCTCCTTATATGAAAATTCATACTTTCGTATTTACTGTTAGCACTCATTTGTCCTGAGTGCTAAACACTATATGTATATTATGTTTCTTCGGTCGATTATGCAACACAGCTGAGCGCCGTTCATGTTCTATTTTCTTTTATTTTCTTTTATTTTCTCGTTATTTCTTTCATTTTCATATCAGGTTTATGAAAGTAGAATTTCATACTTTTTTTAGAATTTCACTCTGCCGCAGCAGGATCCCCACAGAGTATTTTGCATCGCATGGGAAATTTCATTTCTTATACACAAAAAATCTATACACAAAAAGGCACATGCAAAAGCTGTTACCCTTTTCCATGTGCCCTGTATTTTCATTCCTGACAACAGAAAGATCGTAGAACATGCATTCTATTGTTTCAGATTTCGAAAGCTGCTTCCCCTATAAAGAAGCTGCAGCCTACCGATAAACCAGCCTGTCCAATATCGCCAGAACTTATACTCTGGACAGATATTCACCGGTTCTGGTGTCGATCTTGATGACATCGCCTTCGTTTACGAACAGCGGTACATAAACCTGTGCGCCGGTCTCAACGGTAGCAGGCTTATTTGCGCCAGTAGCGGTATCGCCCTTAAAGCCAGGCTCGGTCTCAGTAATTGCCAGCTCTACGAACAGAGGGGGCTCCACTGCGAATACGCTGCCGTTATGAGAACAGATCTTGCAGACTTCATTCTCTTTTACGAACTTCAGAGCATCGCCGATTGCATCCTGGTTCAGAGAGATCTGGTCATAGGTTTCCATATCCATGAAAGTATACAGATCGCCGTCGTTGTACAGGTACTGCATATCTCTTCTCTCGATACGGGCAGTAGGACATTTCTCAGTAGGACGGAAAGTCTTCTCAACAACACCGCCGCTCTTAATATTCTTTAACTTGGTTCTAACGAAAGCAGCGCCTTTACCAGGTTTAACGTGCTGGAACTCAATAATCTGGTAAATATTGCCCTCAAACTCAATGGTAACGCCGTTTCTGAAATCACCTGCAGAAATCATATAAAATCTTCCTCCTAAATAATCACGGTTTCAATACTATACAAGTGTATCCTAAAAAACCTCATATTTCAACTGTTTTTTTCAGAAATTGCAGGGGTAATCTCCGATTCTTCCCCGGCAAGCTCCAGTTCAAACCAGAACCTAACGCCGTTTTCGTAATTGATTACGCCGTATTTCTGGTTCATCGACTCCATAATTGCCTTGACGATCGACAGTCCGATACCGCTTCCGCCGTATTCCCTCGTTCTCGCCTTGTCCACCTTGTAAAACTTCTCCCACAGATGCGGCAGGGAATCCTCCGGGATCGGCATACCGGTATTGAACACCGAAACTCTGGCATGTCCGTCCATTTCCTCGATCTTTACCTCGATAACCTTTTCTTTTTCGCAATGGTTGACTGCATTGGAAAAATAGTTCATCAGGACTTCTTCGATCTTGAATTCATCGCCCCAGACATAGATCTCCTTCGTCTGATCCATATGGACGGAAATGCCGTTCTGCTTCGCAAGAAGATCTGCGGACTGCAGATAATTGTGCACAAGTGCCGTGATATCAAAGCGCTCCATCGAAACAACGTCGTTGCCGGATTCGAGCTGGTTGAGCGTCAGAAGCTTTTTGACCATGTTGTTCATCTTCGCCGCTTCGTCCACAATGACGTCGCAGTAAAATTTCCGGCTCTCCGGATCGGAATTGACGTCCTCCAAAAGTCCCTCCGCATAGCCCTGGATCAGTGCGATCGGCGTTTTTAACTCATGGGAAACGTTCGACAGAAACTCCCGACGCATCTGGTCGATCTCTTCTTTTTTCTGGATGTCCTTTTTTAATTCATTGTTCGCCGTTTTCAACTTTGAAATCGTATGCTCCAGCGTATCGGAAAGCTGATTGATATTCTCGCCGAGAATGCCGATTTCGTTTTTGCTGTTTCCGCTGTAACGGGCTTCAAAATCCAGATGGCACATCCGTTCCGAAATGTCCGCCAGCTGCAGAATCGGCGTCGTCACCCTGCGGGAAACAATCCAGATCACAATACCGCTGATAATTGCTGAGAAAATACCGACGCTTGCAAGGAACGTATTCGCAATTTTCGCGCTGTCCCGGATTCCTTCCAGCGCACTTCTTACTATAAAAAAGTATCCGCCCGTCAGAATGCCCCAGCTTTCTATATATTCCATTTGCGCCCGACTGTCTGAAACGCGTGCGACAATATAATTATTGCCGTTTTCCATAATCTCGTACTTCTCGCCGCTTAGTGCAAACAGATGCTGTAAAAGCTGCTGCTTCAAAAATTCAGAACCGCCGCCGGAGTCCGCAACCACTTCGGAATTCGCATTAAGCACGAGCAGAGACAAATTATACTTCGAGCACTGCTGCTGGAGAGAAAGCTGATATTCGTCCGTATCAATCTCGCCGTTTGCAACCGCCTCTCCCAGTTCCTCATACATCCGCATCAGAACTGCTTTTTTATTCGAGATATAATATTTCTGCAAAAAACCGCTGTTTAAAAACCAGCAAAGCAGAATCGTCCCCGCCATCAAACCGATAAAAATCCCTGCAAACTGTTTGCGAATGGACGTCCGCTTTGCGGTCTTTTTCTCTTTTTTATGCATCGAGCTTATACCCCATTCCCCAGATGGTCTTGATCAGTTCGCCTTTATCGCCCAGCTTGCTGCGCAGCTTTTTTACATGCGTGTCAATCGTACGGGCATCGCCGAAATAGTCATAATTCCATACGTTATTCAGTATCTTTTCTCTCGAAAGAGCGATTCCTCTGTTTTCCATAAAATAAGTCAGCAGTTCAAATTCCTTATAGCTTAAATCGACGCTTCTGCCGTCGATCTCCACCATATGCGCCGCTTTGTCCAGATGGATTCCTCCAACGTCCAATACCTCATTTTCCTGTGCGCTTTTACCGGTGCGGCGCAGAATCGCCTCTACTCTCGCTACCAGAATCTTCGGGCTGAACGGCTTGGAAATATATTCATCCACGCCCAGTTCAAAGCCCTGCAGCTCATCCTTTTCATCGCTTCTCGCCGTCAGCATGATAATCGGCACTTTGGAATAGGACCTGATCTCCCGGCATACCTGCCAGCCGTCCATCTTCGGCATCATCACATCCAGAATTATCAGCGCGATATCCTGATGGGCAAAAAAGACATCCAGTGCCTCGCTTCCGTCTCCTGCTTCCAGTACCTCAAAATTTTCTCTCTGTAAAAAGTCTTTTACCAGTTTGCGCATTCTGTTCTCATCGTCTACCACAAGAATCTTCTGTCTGTCCATATAGCCTCCTCATCTGCCGCAGCGCGGCAACTGTCATCACTCATCTATCCGCAGTGTAGCAGAAAAATATGTCAGAAATGTGAACTTGTGATGCCAGGGGCAAAAAGTCGGAAATCCGATGTAGGCTTGCTTACAGGAGGTTTCCTGATCTTTGTTCCGGTATCACCAAACCGCTTACAGCTGCTCCCGTTTCCCGGCAAAGAAATCTTCCACCCGCCGCATGACATACAGATACGCCGGAATCAGGAACAGATCTGCAAACAGCCATGCCAGCGGATTTGCAACGCACGCGCCCAGAAATCCGAACATCGGAACGAGCACGAAGCCTGCAATACTACGGGCGATCATTTCACTCACACCGGAGAAAATTGCCAGCGTGCTGAAGCCGATTCCCTGAATCAGGAAGCGGACATTGTTGACCAGAATCAGGAACGTATAGCTTCCGCTGTTGATAAGAAGCATCTGCTGAATCCGGTTCATCAGCTCCGGGTCTGTCCCGTCCACAAACAAAAGCGCCATATACTTACCGGCAGCTGCCAGGATACCGAATGCAATAAGTGCATACACGATTCCGTAAATATTTGCCATCCGAAGTCCTTCACGGATTCGTTTCGGCTTCTTCGCGCCCATATTCTGCCCTGCCCAGGTCGCCATCGTCGCACCCAGCGCATCAGACGGGCAGACGAAAAATCCGCTGATTCTCCCGAAGGCCGTAACCGCTGCAACCGCAGTGGAACCGAGCGTATTGACCGCGCTCTGCAAAATAACGCTGCCGATCGCCGTAACGGAATACTGCAATCCCATCGGAACACCCATTCCTGTCAGACGAAGCATCAGTTCCGGGTCAGCCTTTCCTTCTGTTCCCTGCATCCGCAGAATTTCGTATTTGCGGATCATATAGACCAGACAGCAGATACCGGAAATTGCCTGAGAAATCACGGTTGCCAGCGCTGCGCCCGCAACACCCATTTTCAGTACCAGAATGCAGAACAGATCGAGTACAATATTTAACAGCGCCGACATCACCAGAAAATAAACCGGTGTTTTGGAATCTCCCATCGCACGGATAATCGCTGAAGTCAGATTGTAGAGAATTGTCACAGGAATTCCCGCAAAAATGATGACGATATACATCCATGCATCGTCAATGATATTTTCCGGTGTCCGCATCCACTGCAGGATATTTCTGCACAGAAGCACCGTCACGATCGTGAGCACCACTGCAAAGATCACAGATACCCATGCACTGTTGGCTACACAGCGGCGCATTCCGCTCTCGTCCTTTGCTCCAAACCTCTGCGCAATCGGAATCGCAAACCCGTTGCAGATTCCCATACAGAACCCGATAATCAAAAAGTTGATCGAGCCGGTGGAACCTACCGCCGCCAGCTGATCCACGCCCAGAAACTTTCCAACGATCGCAGTATCCACCAGACTGTAAAACTGCTGGAATAAATTTCCCATTAAAAGAGGGATAGCAAATTCCAGAATCAGTCTTCCGGGCTTGCCTTCTGTCATATCCTTTACCATAAAAAATCCCCTTTCCTTTGTAAATTACTCTGTGTAGTATATACCACAGACAATTTCAAAAGCAATGGGGATTTTTGCATTTTACATGGAAAAAAATGATCCTTGTATTTTGTGGCACCAGACGGCGCTGCACATTAGATTACACGTCATGATCCGATCCGTTTCCAGACCTGTACCGCAAAATCGGCTGCCGCTGCCTCATCTGCCCGATCCGGATGCAGCATCGCCCGGTCGAAATTTCGGATCATAGCCTGAATCTGTTCGGTATTTTGTCCGCTCTTTGCCATTTCCTCGTAGCGTCTGCGCACCTGAATCGGCATCTTACCCTGGCAGAGAAATGCATCCATATATTCATTATCTTCCGGAATCCATGTCTTTACCCGGTCGATCACCTTCTGGTAATAGGCTGGATCGTTTCCCATCCCGCAGGTTCCGAACAGGGCGATCTTTTTGCCATGCAGACCTGAAAGCAGTTCTACTGTCTTTTCGTCACAGTCGCCTCGATCCACCCAAAAACCGACAAAATAAAGCTCTGCGTCCTTTTCCCGATATTCGTCAATATTTTTTAAGTCCTTGGAATCGCCAGGAATCGCCGCAAAAATCTGTGTTGCAAGCTTTCTGGTATTTCCTGTCTGACTGGAGTAAATCACAATTGTCTGCATAAAGTATCTCCTTTCTCAACAATAGAATGCACGCTCTGCAGCATTCTATTGTCATAAATGATATCCTGCCGGCATACCGCCGCAGCATAATCCCCCACCTCCACAGCAGAGGTTGCAGATCAGGTTTGCCAGACACAGCTTCCAGCAAAATCCGCTGCCGCCGGATACCGGCATTCCACCATACTGCGTCTGTCGTCCGGTATACCAACTGCCGCCGGACTCCATCCGCTGCCGCCAGCCTGCGTATTCTGCGTTCTGCGGTTCCATCTCCGTCGCCTTTTTCGCCTGTTCCAGCGCCGCCGCATTATTTCCAAGTCCCTGATTTGCGATGGAGCTGTAATAATACCACTGCGCGCTGTGCTGCGGAATATTGTTCAGCACATTCAACGCTTCTTTATAATGTCCACTGCTGATATAGTTAAGCGCAGCCCTGAAATAAACGGATTCTTCGTCGTCCGCACCGGTGTTTGACCGTCCATAGCCATTCTGTCCATAGCCGCCCGCTGAACTAAAGCCGCCAAAGCCAAAGCCGCCGAAAAAATCATCGAACCCGCCAAAATCACTATAACCTCCGTAGCCATTCTGTGCATTCCCGCCATTTCCATAGCCGTTGTTCCCGTAGCCATAGCCCTGATTGCCGTAAGGACTGCTGCCCTGCTCGCGCTGCTTCATGATCTGCTGGTACGCCTGCTGGATTTCTTTAAATTTTTCTTCCGCCTGCGCCTTGTTCGGATTGTTGATATTGGCATCCGGATGATACATCCGGCTCAGTTTCCGATATGCCTTTTTGATTTCTTCCTCCGACGCATCCTGAGACACGCCAAGTACCTGATAAGGGTCACGCATCCTTTTGTTTCCTCTTCTTCTGTATCATCTCATAACGGCACCATACGCCGGAATACAGGATGTTGCGTAAAATTTCCGCATGCTCCAGTATCGGAAGCTTTTCAAATATTCTGGAGCACTCCGCCATCATCATCTGCAGAATCTGATAGGCTTCCTGTTCGAATGCTTCGTCATCGGAAAGCTTCTTCCTGCGCAGTAAAAATACGTTGTAATTGCCGTCTTTTTCGTCCTTTTCCATATCCTCGTAGGCATCCATCAGATAAATAAACTTTCCGAGGAAAAATCCCATCCTGCGCAGGTCGTCTTCCCATTCATCCTTCCGACAGGCGAGGATTTCGCCCATAATTTCGCCAAAACAGCCGCTCGCCAGATCCACGTCAGGCTCCTGCGCCTTTTCGTACAGATGGATGTGCTCCAACAAGGTATAAATATGCTCCGCTTTCTCCGGATAGCGCGCTTCCACCATTTTGTCACGGCCGCGCAGCGCTGCCGCCCGCAGACGCCCTTTCCATTTGCGTTCGTCCGTCCAGTCGTCCAGACATTTATAATAAGACAGTAATAGATTCATATCCGCCGCGTAATCGGTAAACACGCTCCGACTCGTCGCATGCGCTTCAAACGGATGCGCCACGCATTTGCAGGTGGAGCTTTCCACCGGCTCGTCATACAGCGCAGACAAAAGCAGCGCAACAAACGTCATGTCGTAGCTTAACGTCAGCTGTCCGCGTCTGCCGAAGCGTTCTTTCAGGCTCTGGCAAAGCCCGCAATAATAGGACTGATATACGTCAAATTCCTGAAATTTCAATTCTTGCTTATTTACGATAATATATCCAAACATAGGCTTCTTAACTCTTCTTTACAAATCTGGTATTGCATTTAGGACAGCGGATTTCGATTTTACCGCGCCCCCTGGGCACACGGATTTTCTGTTTGCAGCCAGGGCATCTGTAAATATGGTAAATTTTGCGCTGTGCAAGCTGGGATTTCCAGGAAGCAAGCTTTCTCCGGATTCCCGCCGTCATCTTCAGATATTTCTGGTTTTCCGCGTAGCGCTTTGAAATATTTTTGGAAAACATCCGAAAATAATTGTAGACGATTCCGATCACCGCCAGCAAGAACCATGCCTGATTTCTGGAAAACAGGGAAATGATCAGAAACACCATGCTGACTGCCGAAAGCATCTGTCCCATCTGATCTGCCCCGTAGCGTCCCTGCATAAACTGCATCATTTTATTTTTCCAATTGTTTTTCATGCTGCCTCTCATTCCGCCGCCGGTTTGCGGCTTTCTCTTCTGATACCAGTCTATCTTACTGCATTCCGCCCAAAATGCAATATACCAGTCGGGAATTAAATATTAAAAAAGGATAAACTTTCCTCCGGCATCCCGTTTTTCACACTGCTGCGCACCGCCCATCCTCAGTCAACATGCGCCGCACGCTACGCTTCCTATATAGAAAAAAAACTGGCTGCCGCCCCACAGCGTCGCCCGTTACATTTCCCCCAGCATGGAAAACAGCAGCGCAGTCCCGGCGCCCGCTGCCAGGCAAATCAGGCTCACTGCCGATGTTTCCGGATTTTCAAGCGCAGAAAACGGCACAATTACCAGCGTCGCCGCCAAAACAATCCCGATGATCCCATGAAACACGACCGAGTAATGTCGTTCCAAAAGCCGCGTGATCTGTTTTGCCAGAAGCACCATCGTCACGCCTGCGCTCAGCACCGCCGGAACAACTGCAGGCAGGTACGCTGCTCCGACGTCTTCCATAAACGGCGTATAGAGCCCAAGCGGCATCAAAAGCGCAGAAAAACTCATTCCGGGCGCAATGATGCTGAGCGCCACACAAAAGCCGCAGAACAGATTTCCAAAAAGCCCCTGCGGAATCGAAACGCTGATCCGGCGCACGAGACTCAAAAGGATCAGTACCGTAAAAAACGCCCCCGCCAGCGCATACAGATCCCACCTGCTCCTTCCTTTTTCTCCTGCCTCCCTAAACATCGACGGCAGCATTCCGACGATCAGCCCGACAAACAGGCACACCGACAAAACTTCATAGCGTGTCAGGAAAAATCCGATCGCACGCGCAGAGAGCAAAAATCCGCCCGCTGCCCCCAGGAGCACCGGAAGCAAAAGTCTGCCGTATTGTGAAAGCGCCTCCCTGGGGTTTGACAAAAATGCCATAATCGGTTCGTAAATGCCAAACACTACGCTTAAAACACCGCCTGAAATTCCCGGAAGCACTGCCCCGATCCCGATCATCGCGCCCTGCAGCAAATGCAGCACAAACTTTTGCAGCTCCGATCGGTCTGTCAAACTGCGACGGCACTCCGGATTGCTTTTCTCTACGCTTTTCTTTTTTATCATCTGACCTCCTGATCCGTACAAACAATTCTTGCTGGAACGTTACAAGTTCACACGCAGCATTTCATTCGTAATATTATTTTATGGGGAAAAAGGTATAAATATGCGTTAAATCGAAGCAGCAAAGGCATTGACATGCCGTCTGTAAACCTTTATAATAATTCTGATCAAGGGCTAGTCAAGGTTTCGACAGGGGTCTTGCAGCTGGAGAAGCTATCCGCAGGTGATGCGTCAAATCACAAATTAAATACAAACGCTAACAACGAATTAGCATACGCTGCCTAATGGCAGCTGTCCGACTTAGAGCACTCACACTTTAAGACCCGGGCATCAACTATGTGAGAAACGATGCAGGTTAAGCTTTGTCCCTGCAGGCGTATCATGAAGCTACCGAATGGATCAGGGTGTCTGCTCCCGGATTCAGGAGGGAACGTGCCGGAGCAAGACCGGCGGCAAATAGACAGACTATGATAGTAGAAGGACAGGGAATGGGCTTTTGGACACGGGTTCGACTCCCGTCTAGTCCACTAAAACGGAATAATCCGCAGACATCAATGTCGGGTACTTTTGCCCCCGACATTATTCATGACAATAGAATGCTCGCAGAGCGTGCATTCTATTGTTTTTATCATATCGGAAACTTCCATTCTTTTTTATAACATCATTTGGATATGAATTTATGAATGCTAAACTTCACTTAATCATGCTCTTCAATATAAATTCAGGATAACTTTTTTCCGTTTTCCCAATTTGAAACCGTTTGTCGAGTGACATGAAATAATCTGCCAAACTCCTCTTGCGTTAATTGTTTTTCTTACCGAATGTTCAATATTTGATTTCCGATGTTCATAATGTCGCATCCCTTTCTCTGTTATCATAATATTTCTGTCTTCGTCCTACGAATATTATTATTCTAAAAATAATGTTCAATGTAAAGCAATCGTCGCCTTACATTGGAGATATCGTTGCGCAAAGATTCTTTGACAGGTGTTTTTCTCTATAAATTTCGATTATATGGCAGTTTTACAAAAAAGGCATGTGAAACGAAACAATCGTTTCCACACGCCTTTTTATAAATAACTGTTTAAACCGCGCCGATCATGCTCAGGTAATACTGATACAGCACCAGATTGGTGTCATCCTTATAATGTACTCCGTCCGATGCATGGACGCCGACGCCCATCAGGTAATCGTGGCTGTCCAGCCAGATAATCTGCGGAATCAGCTGTCCTTTTAAGCGGTCGTTGAACAATTTTACGCGTTCTTCCGTCATCCCATAGCTGTTTGCCCAGACCGGATTGACAGACGCATAATAAATCTGCGCACCCCTTGCGCTCCAGACTGCCGCCCAGTAATTGACGTCCTTTGCATATTTATCCGCATCGGAAAGATCGTTGACGCCCATGTTGATGACAACCCTGCTGCCTTTGCCGATGATCTTGTCCGCCTGCGGAATCCCAGTGTCGTGCAGCCATTCGTGCCGGCTTCCGTTTTTGGCAACGACTGCTGCCGCGCAGCTGCCCAAGTTGCGCTCTACCGCATCCTTGAGCGTCACCATCCGGGAATCCCCAATGAAGACAATTCCTGCCGCCACTGCCGGCTGATTTGCAGCTGCTGCCGCGATCTGCGCCTGCTGGGCCGCCTGAGCCTGCGCTGCTGCGGCTTGTTGCGCTGCTGTGGCTGCCTGAGCCTGTATCGCAGTGATCTGATCCTGCGTCGCATACGCTGCCGCTTCATAACGGACATAGCCAATCTGGCTGCCAACCTGTACAAAATACCAACCGGTGTTGGTCTGGCCCCAGCCCCAAACGGTATTTCCTGCCGTCACGGACGTAAGCTTTTCCGCGTTATGGTCCGGCAGCGTCCGGACAACGGCATTTTTTGTCACATTCATCAATCTCGGCGCGCTGAACTGCTCCACCACAAAGCCCGGCATCTGAATCTGCACAGATGTCTGTGTCTCTGCCGCCTGCAGCGTCGTCTCCGGCACGCATACCCCAAGCGCTGCCGCCAGAACTACAGCCAGAATTTTTGCCGTTTTTTTATTTCTTTTTTTCATGCTCCCTCTCATTTCCGCCCTGCGTGTAGGACTGGTGGTTTTTATGTCTTCTGTATTGTATATCCATCATACCAAATATCGACGAAAAGCAAAAGCGATTTTGTTGCTATAGCATAAATCTGTCCCGGAAGCTTATTCCATCTCCTGCACCATATGATAAAATACACCTTCCCCGGCTGACGTCGTCTGACGGATCGGCTCACCTTTGATCACAAAGCCCGCCTTTTGATAGCAGCTGACCGCTCTTTTATTCCATGTCCGAACCTCCAGATACAGCGTCTTTGTTCCAAACAGTACTTTCGATATTTCACAGGCAGTTTTCGTCATCTGCTGCCCATAGCCTTCGCTGCAGCAGTCAGGATTTACGCCGATTCCGAAAAAGATTTCTGTTTTCTCTTCGTATAAATTTATAAAACCGACCAGCTTTGTTTCATCATAAAAAGAGTAAAAATGGTTCGCAGGATTGGCAAACCCAAAGCCTCTTTTTTTCTGTTCCTCATACGGTACGGAATTATAAACCGCATATTCACCGGGATATTTCCATTCCGTGATAAAGCATTTTTCCTTTTCGGTTGTTTTATGATAGGTAAGCATATTTTTCTCCACACTCATTTTTTTGATAGTTTCTTCTGAATCATCCACATGACAAGCAACATCAAAAGCACAATGATTAGGGTAACGACGCCCGACAGCAAAATGCTCGTATACCACGGCGCAGAGTTAGATGCATACAAGCCCGGGCGGGCATAATAATCATAGCATTGATAAATACTTTGTCCCACAAATATCCCGATTGCACACCACAGAAAAATTTTCAGTATCCTGTATAACTTTTCCATCCTGTCTCCTCCTGCCTCTCCAAAAGTGCTTTCCATCCGCATAACCTCACCACTGCCAGCGTATACTATAGTAGACGGAGGTAACTGCGGTATGTTAGCCTGGATTTCTTATCTGATTTTAAAATGTAAAAGCTTTTTTAATGGCTCCCGGGGGAATTGATAGATATATTCTCACAATGTATTGTTATTTCTGAAAATTTGCATTTCAAGAAAAACTGATACTCCGGATGGTCAAAATTATTTTCATACTCTTCCCGTATGACTTTTCTCAGCCAAGCTTCACCTTTTTGTATAAATTTCTCATATCGGACTATTTTTATGAGTCCTTTTTCCTCTGCAAGCAATAGTTCCGTATACGCATCCTCAATATATTCGCAAAAATCCACCTTTACAGGAACCGATGAAACATATACATCCGGAATGCCGATATTTCCCTTTTCACATTTTTCCAAATGATTACAAGAATATATGTATCCTGATACTCCCTTATAAGTATCCGCTAACGCATTCGGATAATATTCCTCATATTGCAGCCTGCCATCCTGTGTAAATCCATAAGATCCCCACTTGTGCCAGATTCCCGTATACTGAAAATTTTTCTCTTTACACGTTTTTTCGACTGCATTGCTAAGATATACCAATACATTTTCTCTCTTGCCCGAAAAATAAATCAACGGCAAATTGTGATTGGAAATTCTCGGTTCGAGAACCTGTATCCCCTTTATTTGTGAAGCATGAAAAAAAGTCATATACCCTCCCAAACTGTATGGCAAGCATCCGATGCAACTGTCTTTACAGAAAAATGCTCCATCTGCGCACTTTGTATTTACCATTACATATTTTCCAGAAAATGGTTGCTGTACCTGTTCCAGTATTCTTTATAAATAAAATCGTCATTTCCATCCAAATTGAACTGATACATCCGAAATATCACAGAAATGTTTTTCGGCTGCCATTGTTCTTCATAGGAATAGGGAATAGCAATAGCTCATGCCGAGCTGCGCGTCCCGCTTCTGTCACAATCCCGTTATGCCAGAATTCTTTCCGAAGCTGGCATTCCTGCCGTCCGGCACGCGCATCACATACATCTGCCCTCATCTCCCACTCAGCGCAGCCGCCGCTTTCCATAACAGATCAAACAGCATGTGGATTACCCAGGCGAGCACAACTGCAATTGTGACGGCAGCCACAATCTGCACAACGTTTTCCTGCTGCGGCAGCCAGTCATTAACAACGCGGTAAAACACAAACATATGGCACAGATACAGCTCCAGCGAAAAGCTGCCCACTGCTTCCAACCACCGGATTTTCTCATGCAAAAATGCGCAGCCCTGCACCATCAGATACGTCCAGATCAGCCCTGCAAGCAGACCGCTGCGGATTTTTTCTTCCAGCGGAGGGATCACGGTATAGCCTTCCAGCCCCGTTTTGATGACAAAATACATTCCGACCGCCAGTGCCAGAAGCTGTAACGGATACAAAAACCCCGCCGCCTTTAACAGCTGCCTTTCGTACTGCGCAAGCAGCATTCCAAACAAAAATGTAACATTGGAAATGTACCAGAACAGCGCGCGTCCCTGCCAGATCAGCAGTCCGGAATACGCCGTCAGGCAGACCGCCATCAAAAGCATCCGCACCCACGATCTGTCAGAAAGCCGGTAAACAACGTAAAACGCCAGATAAAAGACCAGAATATTTCGGATATACCAATACTCTGCCCCGGTCAGGAACGAAACCCATCCTGTCATTCCCGAAATTCCACCGTCATAGACCGTAATCAGTCCCACAATCAGAAGATACGGTAAATAGACAGTTTTAAAACGTTTCCACAAAAATGTTCCGTTGATTCTCTTTTTTCCAACACTTTTGACCAGCCCGTAGCCGGACACTGCAAAAAATAAATCCACACCGTAAACACCGAACCTGCCCAGCCCATATTCCAGCAGATCACTGTGAAATATCTCCCCAATCCACACTGCATAATGGCTAATCAGAACCAGGAAAATGGCAATTCCGCGCAGCATCAGGCTCTGTTCCTTCGTAAGAAAAGCTTTTCTCTGAGTCATTGTTTTCTTCTTTCATTTATTCCTTTCAAATACAGAAAAATTCAGGTTTTAAAATCGCAATGCTGCCCGGATCGTTTCATATAACGCCGGGTTTCCGGTCTGCAGGTTGATGCTGCCGTCCTTATTGACCAAAATCAGAAACAACACCGCTGCCTGAAAGAAAATCGCTGCCTTCAGCCAGGCGACATACAGGCCATAGACCTTTTTCTGCCGCGCCGCTTTCGCTGCCCCAAGCACTGCCACAACCGCCGCCAAAAAGATGCCAAAGGACACGTCGCAGCCATAGCGAATCAAAATTCCCGCGCCGTTTGCATCCACACAGCCAATCACAAGCGCTGCTGCAAGGGAAACGCAGCAAAACCACGTCAGTTCTTTGGAAAGTACACCGTTTTTTTTGAGTCTGCCGAGCAAAAAAATCCCCCAGGTCAGCATACTGCAGGCGAAAATCCCGCCAAACCAGCTTTCCGTTACCAGTTTTCCGAGATAATCCGTCGCAATCGACGCACTCTGCAAATACGGAAACTTTCCTTCCAGCTGCATCGGCTCGAACAGGAAATACCAGATTCCATACAAAATCCGCTCCAAATTCGTGCCACGGTGTGTCATATCGTTGCTCGTCATGCTATAGGACGCACCAAAATCAAAGGGGGAGCCAAACCGCAGCGCATTATACGCCATCAGTCCGGCCGCAATCAGTACATAGGGCACAACAAGCGCAGCTGTCTGTCTCCAGCCCTTCTTTGAAAACAGCTCTCTTTTTACAAAGACCCTCTCCCAGAACAAAACAACCGCCAGTGCTGCAAACAGGATAAACTGGGGTCGGCATCCTGCCGTGAGAGCCATACAGAAAGAGCCAAACGCATACAGCCCCACCGCTTTTTTCGGACGGTTCAGCCCTGCTAGATACAGCCAGAGTCCCCCTGTTGCAAACATCGCGGACGCAACAATCGGCACATGGTAAAGATCCGGTCGAATTAACAGATAAAACATCGAATAGCTTCCGACGAGCATCCCGGTTCCTACCGCCCACAGATAAAAGGGCTGCTCCTTAAAATACCGTTTCATCAGTTCATAGACAAACCCAGCCGCCGCAATGATAAATCCTGCAAAAAAGACAAATACCGCCACATAGTTTTGCAGCGCGCCTCCTGTCAGCAGATAATAGGGCAAATATAATAGCAGCACCGGGACAATGCCGAAATACACATAATATTTCCCATCGTGATAGGCATAGTCCGCCCGATAGCCGATTCCTGCCGCCTGCAGTGCGATGGTATCATAGGGATTTTTCACCGCTAAAAGCGCTTTTTCCGCATCTCCGACACTGACCTTCCCCTCTGAAAGCGCTTCCGCCAGCTCCTGGTACTGCGCATGATGCACTGCCAAGTTCTGTCGACATGCCGGATTGATGCGGACGAAGAAAAATGCCCCTGCCAGCAATATTGCAGTAACCCCCAATACGACTACAAACCGCTTTTGACGACCGCGCGCATCCTGCGCGTCAAAGCTGATCTGATGCAGCCTGCTGTCTTTTTTCAGCAAAAGCATTCCAAACACAACCGCCCACAAAACCACAAAGCGTCCCGCCCGAAAGTGGAATGGAATCGTTCCATTTGTAGACAAACCATGATATTTTACAACCAGCTCGCCATAGCTTCCTGCGGCAGCATTTCCAGAGGCGTCCGCCGTCTGGATGCGGATATAGAAATCCGACACCTTTCCATACGGATACACCTTTAAATACCGATTTTCCGGAACCGACTGCAGCAAAATTCGCCCGTCGCCCAGGCTATAAGGATAGCTGTTTCCCTCGTCCCGTGCAAATACCTCTGCCAGAACAGGCTGATCATACAAAAAATCCAGATTCAAAAAAATCCGTTGCAGCGAGCCTTTATAATTTTTTACCCGCAGCGTCAGGCTGCCGTCCGGGACGTGCAGATAGCCCGCGTCATCCAGGTAGCTGCCGTCAAGCAGGTACAGTGCGCTGCCGCCTTCCGTTGTCTGATCGCCTGGCGTTGCCGCAGCGCCGCTCGCCACGTCCTGATCCAGCTCCTCGATCGCCGTATAACCCGCGAGAATTTCCGCCCGCGCAGTCAGATCCTCTGTTTTTTTTGCCACCGTCGTCCAGAACGAGAACTGACACGGTATCAGTTCCAGTAAAAGGGCTGCCAGCAATGCTGCAGCCGCCTTTTTTATCCATTCAGAGCGCATCTTGCCTCTCCCTGCTTTCTGATTTTTCTCCTGCCTGCCATACCAATATCCCATATGTCATAAAAATCTCCATTCCGCAGGCGCTTTGCGCCGAAGGAATCGCGAGCAGAACTTCCAGTTCTGTTCTGCGATAATAGCTACTTTGTGACGCCTGCGGCACAAATAGCTGTGTGAAAAATAAGCGATCACGCTTATTTTTCACACTAGGCTCTTGTTTCAGTGTAGCATAAAAAAAAGAAAGTGAAAAGCTCTGCATTTTTCATGCAGAGCTTTCACTTTCTTATGAGGGGGGAGATAGTGAGTTGTTCTACTATCTGAAATCTATGATACCCGAAAATTGTGAGCATTTTGTGTACAGTTTCTAAAAAGCTTCTTAAAAGTTATAAACTGCGTCTAAAATCCATTTCGCGTTGTCAAAAAATATCAGCTTTTCGCCACCATCGCGCGGCTCTGTTACCGGTACTGCTGCATCACAAGCTGCAGCTTCGTATTTCCCTGCCAGGTATTGACGCCCGGATAATACACGACGTCAAAATACAGAGGACTGCCTTTTCCGCTGTACAGTCCGTCCAGCGCAGTCTGTCCGTATTTTTCCGCCGCATAGGCTTCGAAATTGTCCTTTCCGCCAAAATACATCATCTCCCAGCGTTTTTGCTCGCTGTCCTCCACCGTAAAACGAAGCACATTTCCTGCTTTGCCGAGCGCACGAGCCGAAACAAACTTCAGATCTTTTTGTGCAAATACCGGCTTCGGATTGCCTGTTCCAAAGGGCTCCAGCAATTCCAGCTCCTCCACCAGCCTAAACGATACATAGGATACCGGCATTGGAACATCGATATGGATTTTTTCCTGCAGATCGTCCTCCGTCAGCGTACATATTTCATTGATCTTCTGACGGAACGGCTCCACATCCTCTTCCCGCATGGAAAGCCCCGCCGCCATCTTATGCCCGCCATATTTGGTGAAAAAGCTGCTGCATTTCGTCATTTCTTCATAAATATGATAACCTTCAATCGAACGCGCGCTGCCTTTTACACCCTCTTCGCCTCGGGTCAGCACAAAGGTCGGGCGATAATAGCGTTCCCGGATTCTTCCTGCGATGATACCGGCGATGCTCTCATGGCAGTCCGGCAGGAAAACAACCAGAACACGGTCGTCCTTTAAGGGGCCGGATTCGATCATCTCTACCGCTATTTTGACATATTCCTCTGTCATTTCTTTCCGGCTGTCGTTTAACTGCTTCAAAAATGCTGCCTGCGCTACCGCAGCTTCTCTTGTTTTGCTGTCCAAAAGCTCCATCGCGCGCTGCGCGCTGTCCAGACGCCCGGAGGCGTTCAGGCACGGACCGAGCACAAAGCCGATATGAAATGCCCCCAGCTTTCCATCCTGCCAGGGTAAAATCTGGTTGACCTCCATCAGCGCATGCAATCCGACATTCTGCGTCTGTTTCATCAGCTCCAGCCCGTGCCGCACCAAAATCCGGTTTTCCTCCCGCAACGGCATAACGTCGCAAATCGTTGCAAACGCCGCAAATTCCAGCAGTTCATCCAACAGGCTTCTTTTTCCGGATGTCAAATCTGTTGAAATCCCGTCAAAACCGAACTCTGCAAATAAAAGCTGCATCAGCTTAAATGCAACGACCGCACCACAGATCTCCTGGAACGGATAAGTGTCTCCCGGCTGCTTCGGGTCGATGACCACATCCGCAGGCGGAATTTTATACCGCCGTCTGGATGTCTCTCCTGTTTCCGGATCCGGCTCTGCAAGGGGTTCTTCCTCATATGGAATTTCATGGTGATCCGTAATAATCACAGTCATTCCGTATTTTTTTGCCTGCTCAATCTGTGCATACGCTGCAATGCCGTTATCGCAGGTCAGAATCGTGTCGATCCCATCTGCGTAAGCTTCGTCTACCAGATGTTCGTTTAAACCATAACCATCCTTCATGCGGTGTGGAATCATCGTATCCACCACCGCGCCGCAGGCTTCCAGACCGCGCTTCAAGATATAAGAAGAACAGATGCCGTCCGCATCATAATCTCCGATGACGCGGATCGGCATCTGTCCTTTGATTTTATCCTTCAGCAGCAGCACCGCCTCACGGCTTCCTTTTAAAAATGCCGGATCATACAGATCCCGGATCGTGCCGTGGAGATATTTTTCAATTGCTTCATCTCCTTCGATGTCCCGGTTTCGTATGACGCGGGCCAGCACCGGGCTGATGGAAAACCTCTGCCCGATGCCATTAAAATCCGCCTTTTTTGCGGCAACGTACCATTTTGCCATTATTTTGCTGCCTTTTTATCCTTCTCTGCTTTCTTTCCGCCTACTCTGGTACGCAGCAGATACCAGAACGCGCTCGCCAGGCAGATGGAGGAATAAGTACCGCATGCAATGCCGACCATCAGGGGCAGTGCAAACTCTTTGATACTGGACACGCCCAGGATGTACAGCACTGCAACCATAATAAAGGTCGTCAGGGATGTGAAAATACTTCTGGACAGTGTCTGGGAAATACTGCGGTTTACAATCGCCGCAAGCTCTTCCTTTGTCTTATAAGAGGTCATGTTCTCACGGATACGGTCGAAGATAACGATGGTCGCATTGATCGAATAACCGACAATCGTCAGCATGCATGCAATGAAAGTATTGCCGACAGAAACTCTTGCCGCCGCATAGAACGCAAGTACAACCAGTACGTCGTGTACCAGTGCTGCTACACTGCTGGCACCGAATCTGACATCCTTGAAACGGAACCATACATACAGAAGCATCAACACGGTAGATACCACAACCGCAGATACTGCGCCGGTACGCATTTCAGAGCTGATGGTAGAGCTGATGGTCTCTGCTGTGATCTTTTCCGGATCTACACCAAATTCCTCTTCCAGTCTGGAATTTAATTCTTCTCTCTGGGAAACATCCAGCGTTGCAGACTTGAAGATAACCTGATTGGAGCCCTGCACCTTCTGGGTCTGTACGTTTGCATCCTTGCTGATTTCCTCGATGATCGGAACGACCTTTTCATCCAGCTCTTCGATGCTCATATCTTCGTTAAACTCTACACTGGTAGAAGTACCGCCCTTGAACTCCAGGCTGTAGTTTAACGCATCGCCGCCATTGCCCTTATGCACGCCCATCGTCACAAAGCCCGCAATGATGACAACTGCAGACAGGATGAAGAAAATCTTCTTTTTGCCCAGGAAATCGATTACCTTTGTCTCTTTTGCACGGCCATAGAATTTCTCATTACGGATACCCATCGCATAAAATGCGTTCAGGATCAGCTTGGTTACAACCAGCGCAGTAAACAGGGAAACGACGATACCGAGCGCCAGGGTCTGGGCAAAGCCCTTGACGGTACCGGTACCCATAAAGTACAGTACTACCGCTGCGATCAGCGTCGTTACGTTGCCGTCGATAATCGCGGACAGCGCTTTCTTAAAACCGATCTGAATCGCAGATTTTACAGTTTTGCCAGTTGCGATTTCTTCCCGGATTCTGGCGAAAATAATAACGTTTGCATCGACTGCCATACCGATCGACAGGATGATACCTGCGATACCGGACAGGGTCAGGGTAACATCAAAGCCATTCAGCAGCAGAACAACCAGCACCGTGTAAATGCACAGCGCGATGGAGCTTGCAACACCGGGAATCCAGTAAACAGCGATCATGAAAACAATAACAATCGCAAGACCAATTGCACCGGCGATCAGGCTTGTACGGACCGCTGCAGATCCGAGCTGTGCGCCTACTACGTTGGAACGCAGCTCCTCCAGCTCCAGTTTCAAACCGCCGATACGGATGGTAGAAGCAAGGTTTTCCGCCTCTTCAAAGGAGCTCATGCCATTGATGACTGCCTTGCCGTCTGTGATCTCCGCCTGTACAGACGGTGCGCTGATCACCTGATTGTCATAAACGATGTAAATAACATCATGGTTCGGATATGCTGCCTTTGTCGCATCAGCGAACTTTTTGGTTCCATCTGCAGTCATAGTCAGAGATACAACAGGCTCCTGATTATTCATACTATTGGTCTGATAGGCTGCCTGTGCATCTGCTACATCCGTACCGCTTAATACTTCCTTACCGTCCTTATCCAGGAAGGTTAAGGAACCGGGCTTACCCAGTTCTTCCAGAATCGCATTTGCGTCAGTTACTCCGGGAATTTCAATATTGATCCGGTCGGAGCCCTCCTGATATACCTGCGCCTCTGTGGAATAATTGTCTACACGCTGCTGGAGCTTATATATGGTATCTGCCATATCCTCCGAGCTGGGTGCTTCGTCTCCCACCACCTGATAGGTGATGCTTACGCCGCCTGCCAGATCAAGTCCCTGCTTAATGTTTGCAGCGGAGCCTGTCTTTGCGCTATCCAGTCCGAATACCGCAGTCCAGGTACCTGCCAGCAGAAACGCGATCACACAGACAAGTGTAATGATGCCTTTCTTCTTGCTCATTTTGCGTACTCCTTATTCTTCTTCGTCGGCCAGTGCCGCTTTTATCATAATCGCGCATTCCACGCGCTTTTTCTGAAGCTCACAGCCAAGCTCGTAGACGTCGTCGATCTTTCCGTGACAATTATAGGAATTGGCAGCACAGCCACCGCTGCAGTAAAACTTTGCAAAACAGCTTCTGCACTTTTCTTTGGCGTAAACGTTACAGCATTTGAACTCGTCCACGATGTCAGGACGCACAATGCCTTCGTCCACGTTGCCCATCAGGAACTTCTCGTTGCCGACGAACTGATGGCAGGGATAAAAATCGCCCCAAGGTGTTACCGCCAGATACTCTGTACCCGAGCCGCAGCCGGAAAGGCGCTTTGCCACACACGGGCCGCCGCTTAAATCGATCATAAAGTGGAAGAAGTTGACGCCTCTGCCCTCTTTCTGACGCTTTAACAGCTCGACTGCCAGCTTGTCATATTCCTCAAGCAGCTGCGGAACATCTTCCGGACGCAATGCATAGGGCTCTTTGGGGTCTGTCACAACCGGTTCTACCGAGATCTGTTCAAAACCAAGGTCTGCCAGATGCTTGACATCCTCGGAAAAATCCAGATTATTATGGGTAAAGGTACCGCGTACATAATAATTGGTCTGGTGACGGCTCTCTGCCAGCTTCTGGAACTTCGGTACAATCAGATCATAGCTGCCCTGTCCACCCCTAAACGGGCGCATTCTGTCATGTACCTCTTTCCGACCGTCGATACTCAAAACGACATTGCTCATCTCTTTATTCAGAAATTCCATAATTTCATCATTTAAAAGCACGCCGTTGGTCGTCAGGGTAAAGCGGAATTTTTTGTTATGAGGCTCCTCCAGGCTTCTGCCATATGCAACCAGATCCTTAACAACCTGCCAGTTCATCAGCGGTTCTCCGCCGAAAAAGTCTACCTCAAGATTTACTCTGCTGCCGGAGTTGGCTACCAGGAAATCCAGCGCCTTCTTGCCGACTTCAAAGCTCATCAGCGCTCTTCTGCCATGATATTCGCCCTCTTCTGCAAAGCAGTACTGACAGGCGAGGTTACAGTCATGGGCAATGTGCAGGCACAATGCCTTGACTACAGTCTGGCGCTGTTTGAAATTGCCGATATATTTTTCATAGATGTCTTCTGTAAACAGGACATTATCCTGCGCCAGCTCCAGAATCTCCTCTACCGCCTCACGCACCTCGTCGTGGCTGTAGGTCAGCTTCTGACAGGCTTCCACTGCCGCTGTCACGGTATCCACATCCCGAATGCCGCCGGAAACAAGCTGTTCCGCCAGAGGGATTACATCATAAACCACATCGTCTACAATATGCACGCTGCCGCTGTTGACGTCCATAACGATATTGTAGCCGTTGTTCTTATACTGGTGTATCACTTTCCAAAATCCTTTCGTTTCTCGTATTCCTCTTAAACGCATAATAAGCAGCGATATGCATCGCTGCTTATATCTCGTCGCGTCGTCTGCTTATTTCATCTTCTCGCAGCTCTGATTGCCAACCGTGCAGGATGTCTTACATGCGGACTGGCAGGATGTCTGACACTCGCCGCATCCGCCCTTCTTCATGGATTCCTTCAGGTTTCTTGTTGTTAATGTCTTGATGTGCTTCATCTCACATAACCTCCTTATGTGTCACGCCAAAAAAGGCGCCGTCTTTTCGAAATTTAATTTATTATAGCATAGATTTTTCTATAGGGGAAGTGTTTTTTTCAAAATGAGCCGCAAAGCGGCAGAACTCATGTTACCGTTTACCCGCGCCATTCGCAATACAATAGAATGCACGCTCCGCGAACATTCTATTGTCATGAACCGCGTCTTTGCCCTTCTCCCGGCGTCAGCTGAGCATCCCGCCCAGCATTCCCGCGCCGCTGCAGATCATCAGTGTAGTAAAAAAGTGATTACCGACATCCTGAAGACCGTGATTGACTATCAAAGTCAAAGCTGCCAGCACACAAAAATACAGACTCCCGGTCAAAAGTCCCCATAAAAAGCGCCGATCCTGCATTCCTTTTCCGGCAAGCCAACCGGAAAGTCCCGCTGTCACCGCATAAATTACAAGAATTCCGATCGACACTGCCTGTGCGGAAAGCTGCATCCGATACAGCAACAGTGCCAGAAGTAATAACAGCACCCCGGCCATAAGATACGACACCAACAGGCTTTTTAACAAGACAACCGGCATTCGCGCACCGGTTTGTGAAATTCCGGTTTTCTTTTTTTCCATGGACATGCCTCCTGCTGCATACCGCCTGCCAGACGGCAGACAGTGCTTTGCATTTCTTCATGTCCCATGTATATTCCCCGTCAGCTAAAAACTTTCCGATAAGAGAAATTTTTTATAAAAACTTCCGGCGTTTCAAGGCTTTCCCGGGCAATATCCGCACAGAAACCATCACACCTCTTCCGGGCAGCTGCAGGCGGATAAAAAATAATCCTCCAAAACCGGGTATTCACAAAACCTCGATCCCCAACTGGGCCGGTCTGCTTCCTCGACCCTGTTTTGGTTCCAGTCTACCATCAGTGCACGCAAATCTCTCGAAAGCCCGGTTCCGGTCAGCTTGACATAGCTTTCCTTGACTGTCCATTCCCGTAAAAATCGCTCCGTCTCTGCTTCTGACAGGAACAGTTCTTCCTTCTTGTCAAACTGTTTCTTCCAGGCCTCCAGCTGTTCCTGTAGATAAAACTTCTGCAAAACGCTGCGCCGGATCTTTGTTCTTTGCTGAAGATCCACGCCCACCGGGCAGTCAGAAAAAGCGCACACCGCATAATCTCCCGAATGGGAAAGGCTCAAAAATGCCCGTCTTCCATCCTGTATAAAAAGATACGGCTGCCCGTTTTTGGTATAACACACCGGGCAGCCGTCAAATCCGTTTCTGCGTTTCGCCTCTTCTGCCAAAAGACCTGCCGTCAGACTTGCCGCACGCTGTTTTGTCTGTCTGCACGACAGTGCTTTTTGTCTGCGAACCTCATCCAGCTGTGCGAGCGCCTTTTTCTGCATCGTCTCATCAAAGAGCGGCCGGATATCCGCCAGATAAATTTTTACTTTTCCGTTTTGAACCATCCGGTCGCTCCTTTCTGTCTACAAAAGCATCCTGCGGCAAAGTGGAAGTTTATCCCCTTCCCTGCCGCTGATAAAAAGCTTTTCGAGCCGCGCTTTACAGCAGATGTGCGCGCAGGTCTTCTGCACTTCTGGAAGAAAGATAAGCCGGAGCGATATCAAATACAGTCTTGCAGCCGCTCATGCCCTCTTTGCTCATGCGATAAGCGGCTCTTGCATAAGCTACGATAACAGAACCGGTAAATTCCGGGTTGGAATCCAGCTTTAAGTTGTATTCGATCACATGCTTATGCTCGTTGTCCATTCCGGTCACGCCGGTACGAATGACACAGCCGCCGTGGGGAAGTCCGCTGTGATCTCTCTTCATCTCTTCCTCAGAAATGAAATGTACGGTTGTATCATAGTCTGCAAAATAGTTCGGCATGGTCTTGATCTCTTCTTCGATCTTTGCAAGATCTGCGCCCTCTTTGGCAACAACGAAGCACTCTCTCGTATGCTTCTGTCTGGTGGTCAGTTCAGGATTTTTGCCGCTTCTGACCGCATCGAGTGCCTCCGGTACCGGAATGGTATACTGTCTGGCATCCTTTACGCCCTCAATCCGGCGAACCGCATCGGAATGACCCTGACTGACACCCTTGCCCCAGAAGGTATAATCCTGTCCTTCCGGCAGAATACAGTTTGCATATAAGCGGTTTAAGGAGAACATTCCAGGATCCCAGCCACAGGAAATAATGCCGATTTTGCCGCCTTTTTTTGCAGCAGCGTCAACGTCTGCGAAATGCTCCGGGATTCTTGCGTGGGTATCAAAGCTGTCTACAACGTTGTAATCCGCTGCATATTTGGGGGTCTGAGCCGGCAGATCCGTCGCGCTTCCGCCGCAGAGAACCAGCACGTCGATCTGATCCTGCATATGCTCCAGCTCAGAAGCTTCCAGCACCTTTACGCCTGCAGTGCGTACCTTTACGTTTTCCGGATTTCTTCTGGTAAATACTCCGACCAACTCCATATCCTCATTATGGGCGATTGCGCTCTCTACGCCTCTGCCCAGATTTCCGTATCCTAAAATTCCGATTCTGATGCTCATTTTTTCTCCTTACCCGCTATTATGTCTGTGCGATTTTTTTGTCGCGTTTATTTTAGCACAAACCGTTTTCATAGAAAACCTTTTTTTAGACTTTTTCCCCACTAATATAGTCGGAAAGATCCTGTTTTAACTGTTCCCAGGCATCCTCATGCTCCGCATAATACAGCGGACAGAGCTTTCCGCCCGCATCATAATGGCGTTTTACATCCGAAACATCCAGATTGTATTCCTCCATCAGCCAGCCCAAAAGCTTTAGCAGGGACTGATAGGTTGCATCCGTAAATTTTCCGTCCTGGTCCAAATAGCAGCATTCAATGGAAATCGAGTGATCGTTTTCCCCAATCACCGCATATGCCATCTCATTTAACGGAATACACTGGACAATCTCGCCCTCATATCCAATCACAAAATGTGCGGATGCTGATGTCAGCCCGGTCTGTGCCAGTCCTTCGAAATAGTCCCGGTTCTGCCGTGCAGATGTCCCGGGATTCGCCGTATAATGCACATACAGCTGCGTAACCGTCGAAAGCGCATCCTGCGGTCTGGAGTATGGATTCGGTGTCAGGAACGCTTCTTCCATCGGCGGTTTCTCGCACTTTTTTTGTTCCAGAATCTGGGTAATCCGGGAAATCGCCCCGGTTTCCGTACTCTGATTCTTCGAAATGCTGACGAATTTCCAAACCGCAAACGCCGCCAGCACTAAAAACAGCAACGCAGCAATATAAACCGCAATGCTTTGCAATTCTTTCTGCAGGCTGGTTCGACGACGGCAGCTCCTTTTCCTGCGCGCAGCAGGCGATACACAACGACGCCTGGCAGGAGCTTCATATTGTACAGCAGCACGACGGCGGATGGACGGTTCGTACTGCGTAGCGGATGGACGGCGTGCCGGCAAGTCGCTGTAGCTCTGGCAATCCCGCGCACGCGCCGTTTTTTGCTCCATACGGTTATCCCAGTCATCGAACAGCGGCCGTTCTTCGCCCCATAAAAGATCCAGTTGTCCTGTTTTTCTGTTCTTCGTATATTTTTTCGTCGTCCCCGGGCTATCCCACAATTTCAGCTCCGGTTCCGAACCTCTTTTTTCTTTTGTCATATAAAAAACCGCTCCCTTATATCCTGTCCGGCAGTTTGCCATACTTGTCAGGATATCACAGGGAACGGTTTCTTTTCAGAAAATTTTCCTAAGATTTTCTTAAATCATCCAATGCCGCCTCAAACAGACCCGCAGCGCTTTGACACAATTATTCATGACAATAGAATGCTCGCAGAGCGTGTATTCTATTGTTTTTCGATCGGGTTTTTATAAAACTCTACGAAATCCGTGTAGCCCTCTTTGGTCAGCTGTTCCTTCTGGAACTTCTTGTTTTTGTTCATGCGCGCAACCAGAATCTGATCGCCGTTCTTTCTCGCCTCCTGTGCCTGTGCGATCACTTCACAAAGGCGGTCGCCGGATACACCTTTTTCGATCAGGTATGCGATCTTTTTCGGCTGTCCGGGGATCTGGAAGCCGTTTTCCATCATCAGCAGGATGATACGCTCAAAGCCGATAGAAAATCCGCACGCCGGAACGTCTTTTCCGGTAAATTTGCCTACCATCTTGTCGTAACGACCACCGCCTCCGCAGCTTCCGCCAAACTGAGGGATGGCAATTTCGAAAATGGTTCCGGTATAGTAGGACATACCGCGCACCAGAGTCGGATCAAAGGTGATCTCAAATTCAGACGCCTTTGTGGCGCGGACGCTGTCAATGATCTCAGAAAGGTTCTGAGAAACCTCAGGCTCGAGGAAATCCCCCAGCTTTTCTGCCAGCCATGCTACGCTGTTTCCGTTTGCAGTCAGCTCATCAAACAGAGACATATATTTGTCTGCCGCTTCTGCTGCGAAACCGCTCTCTACCAGCTCAGCCTTTACGCCATCTGCGCCGATCTTGTCCATCTTGTCCAGAATGATGAATACCGTATCATAATCCTCTTCTGCAAAGCCGCTGTAGGCTGCCATCGCTTTTAGGATTCTTCTTTCATTGATGCGGATGACGAAATCCTGAAAGCCGAGCTTGCCAAGAGTCGTAGTCGTTGCCAGAATCAGCTCGATCTCCGCCAGGTTGGAAGGCTCGCCCAGAATATCAATATCACACTGCATAAACTGACGATACCGGCCTCTCTGCGGACGGTCAGCTCTCCATACATTGCCGATCTGAAGCGCTTTAAACGGGGACGGAAGCTCGTTTGCATGATTTGCATAAAAACGAACCAGCGGAACCGTCAGGTCATAACGCAGACCGCCGTCTACCAGATCCATCTCCTCTTTTGCTTCCGCAAGATTTAATTTCTCGCCGCGTTTTAAAATTTTAAAAATCAGTTTTTCATTTTCGCCACCCTGCTTGCTGTTTAAGTTGACAATGGATTCCACACAGGGTGTTTCAATAGAAGTAAATCCAAATTTTCCGTAGGTTTCCTTAATCACGTTGATGCAGTAATCCCGCAGCTGCATTTCTGCAGGCAGAATATCTTTCATACCGGTGACAGGCTTTTTATTCAGTGCCATTTTACCGTTCTCCTTTGTTCGCAGTCCTATCGTTTCCGATTTTATACTATTTGAACGCTTTTTACAAGTAATAAATCGCTCCTGTTTCCGCACACAGGCACGCCAGCCGCGCGTTTGCCCGAACAGTACGGTAAGAGCAGCCGCAGTCGATATCATAATACAGACAGTTCTTCTGCGGATCATAATGCTGGTAAACCAGACCGCCGTTATACATCATGTAATCCTTGGACAGCGTCGGCGTATGCCCCGCAACGATCATCCCGTTTTCGATTCCCCCTGCCAGATACGCATCTTCCCGCGCGCGGAGATAAAAATCTTCGACACAGGTATATTTTCCGGTCAGACCTGCTGTCGGAAACTGTTCCAGGTATCCGGCATGTACCACTACACATTCCCTCTCCGGCAGGGAAAATCTGCAAAAATAGGGCATTGCTTCCATCCTGACTGCCCACCGCCGCAGATCTGCCATGGAAATACACTGTTCTGTGATCAGCTCCTCCAGCGTCCCATAATGATCGAACACCCGGATTTGCTCTGTCTGTCGGTTATGCTGCTCTATCAGGTTCTTTGTCTCCTGATAGAGATGCTCCAGATCTTTGCTGCTGCTTTCATCGATCACAAGCTGCCGCTTCTCCTGCACTGCCAAAAGCAGCTCCAGATAACATAAAAACTCTTCCTCATGATTGCCGCGCAGCAGCAGAATATTTTGAGGAACCTGCTCCATCCAGCATAGCATTTCATAGTTTTGACTTCCACGGTCAATATAATCTCCCGCCAGGATCAGCTTATCCTGATCCGAAAAGCCGATCTTTGCAAGCATCGCATTCAGCTCGTCAAAGCAGCCGTGCAGATCGCTCATGATATAGGTATATCCAGCTTCTGTTTTGCCTGTTTTGGGGGACAGCTTTTTACCTGGTATCTTTTTTTTGAACCACCTTGTCCAGTGTTTTAAATTGGTCATATCTCTCTTTCCTGAACTACTTCTCTACGCAGATCAGATTCTTATAGAATTGCACCGCGCCGGGCAGGCAGTTATATTCTATGCACTCGTTCAGACCATGCATGCCCTTCATCTGCTCCGGTCCGAAGACCACAGGTGCAAAGCGGATGCAGTTGTCACATACCGGACTATAGAACTGTGCATCGGTAGCCCCGGTCATTACATAAGGGCTGGATGGCAGTCCCGGAAAGGTCTGTGCAATTACCTGTTCCATCAGACGATACCCCTCACCATGGATATCTACAGGCTTTGTATAGTCATTGGAATGGATAATTTCCGTCTCTAAACCGTATTTGGAAGCCAGATTCCTGATAATTTCAAGACTTTCCTTTTCTCCCTGATGAGGAATAAAACGCATATTGGCTCCAAGGGTTGCTTCCTGCGGAATCACATTATATGCATCGGAACCGGACTGCATGGTAAATGCAATTGTCGTCTGCAGCATAGCTCCTGCCTGTGCGCTGATCTTCGGAAGTACCGCTTTTAAGAGCGGCTTAAACAGCCACATATTTCCAAGCACCAGCTTTAACCCGAAAGAGGCATATGGTGCCAAAGAAGTAAACATGGCAGAAACCTCCGGAAGCATCTTCTTTTGGAACGGTGAATGTTTCTCTACTTCGGTTACAAAAGCACAAAGGCGTGCAATCGGTGTTCCCTTAGACGGCGCGCTGGCGTGTCCTCCATTACTTTTTGCAGTAAACTTCACGTCGGCCTTGCCCTTCTCAAAGACACCCACCATTGCAAAGTTTCCAGGAATTCCTCCAACGGGTTCCGTAATGATGGCTCCACCCTCGTCACACAGAAGGAACAGCCGGATTCCTCTTTTCTGCAGTTCCTTTACGAGCTTCGGCGCTCCGTCTCCTGCCCATTCTTCGGTACAGGAGGATGCCAGATACACGTCCGTCGGCGGCACAAAGCCTTCCGCAAGCAGTTCTTCCACGGCCTCCAGAAAAGCCATTACCGTACACTTCGTATCCGCCGTGCCTCGTCCCCATACCTTACCATCTGCAATATCTCCGGAAAAAGGAGCATGAATCCACTCTCCCTCTGCCGGAACGACATCCTGATGACTCATCAGAAGGATCGGCTTTTCGGACGATTTTCCCTTCCAATAATATAACAGGTTTCCGTCTATTTCAGTTTTCTGAAGCTCTTTATGTACCAACGGGAAAAGCTCTTCTAAAACCTTATGAAATTCAAGATATTTCTCTACTTCCGTCTCTCCGGCATGTGAGGTTGTGTCACACTGTACCATCTTGGAAAGCTTTTCGGCAAGCCGAAGTGCCTCTTTTTCCTCTGCTTCCGGCTTATAATCCGAAGTTTTCTTCGGCATCAAAAGTGTCCGGACTATTGCAATCAGCAACAATAAAATGATAATCAAAAGGATTCCCAGTAAAACCAATCCTACATATTTCATGATTTTCTCTCCTTCTTTCCCTTCTTAAAGAAAATCCACGCTACCAGAATGGCAACTGCACCAGACGGGATAATCATAAAGCTGGTTGATCCGATCAGTCCCGGCGCAAAAATAAACAGCGCACTCATCAACACAAGCGGAAATACGGCTATATGCATATTCTTACGGTAATATTTATATGCCATCGCTCCAAATAACGCCGGAACCACGTTTTCAAATGCCGGCTGCAATACTTCACTCTGTAAAACCGGCTGCAGCGGAACCATCAAAAGAACGCCGACTGCCAAAACCAGAATCGTAACAAGGGATGAGGTTGCAATGGAAATCGTAGAAATGATTTCATTTTCCGGTGTTCCGGTCTTTGCTCCAACCATATCACGCGCATTGACTGCACACGGGATCTTCATATTAATCAGATTACCGGTAATAAATGCAAGGTATCCGCCACCGGAACCCAGCATCGGTGTGTAGATCAAAAACTCTGCCACACTGCTCACCAGCCATACCAGTCCTACGGACAAAAAAGCTCTTGCCACCGCTCCAAGATCCGGATAAGCTCCTAAAATTTTCCCCATCAAAAACGGTGCCCCTACCAGCATAACCAGTGTCACGGCACTTACTACTCTTCCGATTACATGCGTGCGTTTCCGGTATTCTTCCCACGTACTTGTTTTATTTTCTTCCATAATTCTCCTGTCCCTTTCTTAAAATTGTGATCCACTTCTATGTATCTGCTTTTCTTCATCTATCTTATCAGATCAGCCCGACAATCACAGCGGCTGTCATACCGGCAATCATACTTCCCGCAATGGAAAAGCTGTCTACCCAGCCAAGCTTTTTCTTTTCAGACAGAAATACGAAGATTCCCATTACCAGTGCAGAAACCACCATAACCACAAGCGGAATGATATCACCATGAAAGGTAAAGAGACCATTTTCAGAAATAAAGCCTCCGATGTAACGGCCAATGTAGGTACTTACAAGTCCAATGAACATTGCCGTCATCGCAAGATCCGCAAAACCGGCTGATCCCGACTTGCCGGAAGAAGAATTCTTCGTGAGCTTCTGTGTATACTTCTTATTTAAGAAAATCGACAATACCATGCCCCACATAATACAGATACTCATCAACAGAGCAATCGTAGAAAATGACGTTGCTGTCATTTCAGATGCAGAAAGTGTCGTCATTCCCACCTGCTCCGCTGCTGCCTGCGCTACCTGTGTCTCATAATGAAGCGCTCCAATCACGGAAAGACGAAGCCACGGCCACGGTGTTCCCAGACTTCCGGAAAGTGCAATGACTCCCAGCAAAATTCCAATACTCGGCAGTACCGAAAAGGTTGCACTTGAAATAATGGTCCGTTTCATTTTTGTTTCATCCATTCCCAGTGCCTTGCCCGCCCGATAAGCCCTGATGAGAAAAATCACACAGACGACTGCCACAAATGCAATGATCCCGCCGCAAATGAGGTACATGGGCGCGCTGTTCAACTGATTTAAAATCGTCATAACTCTACACTCCTCTACTTTTATGGATTTAATCTCCCTAAGATTATGCCACATCAACTCCAAAAGTTCCACCCGTTCTTTTCTAAAGAGCGGACCGGGAATTAAAATCAGATTGTCATGCCAATCGTTTTTTATCACTTTTCTCAAAAAGGCAAAAATAGAACGTATAGTTTATTTCCATACGCTCTATCTCACATTTCATATTATTTTTTTCTTCCATTACATCCAAATCAAAAGAATGCCGGATTACTATCTTCCTTATTTGCAGTTTAATACTTGCAACTATAACCAAATCCTGTCCCTACACAAACATCAATCTTTGTCTTGCATACAATACCTTCTTCATCCTGCCTTGACGTGATGCCATAAAATTTCTCCTTTCCGTAACGATTGGAGAAGTTCTCATAGATGCTGCTCTTTTTCGTCTAACAATTTTGCAACACCTTCCTGCATCACTTGTGTAATGGTTTTGTTAGAGGATTCAGCATATCTCTTAACTTTCGCATAATCCTCTGGCTTCATTCTTATACTTACTACTTTTTCTTTTTTTACATCTGCCTTTGGACGTCCCGCCTTTGACATACCTATTCCTCCTTACCGCCATTATATTTTTGTATGACAAAAATATCAACAAGCAAATTAGAACAAAAAGATTATTTTAACTGTGCCTCTCAAGTCTGAATGCTCTAATATAAATTGTAAATATTCTTTGCTTGAAGACATGTTTTATCCTTTCAAATACCTACATTTTTCCACTATACTGTAATCTCAATTTGATTATCCTCAACCGCAACAATGCAGCTTTCGTAATATCCATCACCCGTAGTACGTGGTCCACTAATAACCTCATAACCATCTGCTTTTAATTCTGCTGTCAATTCATCCACTTTTTCTATGCTTCCCACGCTAAAAGCTATATGTGAATATCCAGTACGAGCTGGTTTCTTCGGTAAATCAGCCATTTCCGGTATGTTCATGATTATCACCCCCGTTTCGTGGCGCGAACGCAACGTCTTCATATACAGTTGACATAAATAACTGGCTGTCTGAATCCTGAAACACATACCCCAGCTTTGCGCGAATCTGCGGCAGATACTGTTTGCTTACCGGATATTCCCCAACCTGAATCGTCCCTGAGTAATCCATATTCAACCCTACCATGCAGACGAGCGGCAGAACAACACGCAGTCGCCGCAGGCACTTACCAAACGATAATTCTGCCAGCAGAAATCCTGCAATCAGATAGACAGCCATCCCCAACAGACCAATCAGATCATATTTTGGAAATGACACAGCCGCCGAGCAAGCATACATCGTACCTGCCACAGCCGGAGTGACCAGCGCATCTGCCATGTGCATAAAAATTCCCCCCTGAGACTTCGTTTTTTCTGTACCTACTTTACCATAGAACTGAAAAACCACAAGCCCCAGGGGGGGTGTTTGTCAGCCAGACACCGTCATCCCATTACTGTTTAATCATGCCTCATTCCAGTAACGTATTTCCAACAGCCGTTACTTCTTCTCGTTTACGGTTACGGTCATTCTTATGACCTTTGAGCGACCGTTTTGCAGTCTGACAACCGCCTTGACGACTGTCTTTCCGGGCTTCAGACCCGTGATCCTGCCATTTGAGCTAACGCGCGCCACATCCGGATCGAGGACCGAAAAAGTCACTTTATCAACATTGAACCAGTTGACCCCCTTCTCAAACCAGAAGTACGTCCCCTGCTTCTCGCGGATGGTGGCTGATTGTTTCGTGGCTTTGATCGACCGCAGTATCTGTTTCGTGAGTGCTTCTTCCTCATCGGCTGTCACTAACTCATAGATTCCGTGACCCAGCTCATTATGATCCAGTTCAACGCTTCCATCTGCCGCTACCCTGAAAGGCATTTTACTGACTACAAGCTTCTCACCTGTTTCAGGATCTATCTCAATGATCTTCATTTTTTTAGGTCTCACGGTTCTTTTCAGAAGCGTATTTACATTGACCGTCACTTCCCGGATGACCCAGTCGTTTTTCGTGAGCATCTTGATCGTGGTCTTTACATTTTTCGTACCTGCTGCCTTTACGATCTCTGAAAGTGCTTCCCCGGAGATCTTCACATTGCCAAAACCTCTATCAAGAATTTCTGCGGTAGCTGAAGTGATCTTACCTTTGGCATTCTTCGATACATTGACCACTATATTCATTCCTGTCTTTTCATTTCTGATCTCGGTCCTGATCTGTACGGAACCGTCCTCTGCCCGGATTTCAGTCGTGGTCACAACTGTACCATCTTCTCTGGTTTCGGTCTTAGTCTTAGTCGTAGTCTTGTCCTTGTTATCGTCCTGTGGCGGAGCAGTTTCAGATCCGCTGTCGGTAGAACCGCCTGATGAACTGCTGCCGGAGCTGCTGCCACTGTCCGAGCTACTGCCGGAACTGCTTCCACCGGAAGCGCCCCCATCCGAACTACTGCCGCCGGATGATTCTTTCGTAAATGTCATTCCGACCACATCACTCATGATATGACCATCTTCTATCGCAATTGCCTGGATCGTAGTCGTCTCTGTCAGCGTAATC
>PPYE01482893.1_pt1 | contig 43741 bp, 43 predicted proteins | sample 1559881 | NCBI WGS metagenome assembly PPYE01 (sample SAMN08240022, study PRJNA423297) | Human gut metagenome, whole genome shotgun sequencing project.
TTACTATATACGACACTATTTGTGCTATATCTTATTTTAAGCAAGGAAATAAGCCAATATAAATCTCTTTTCCACTCCTTTGTGCGTAAATAATAAGAGAAATGCTTTATTTATTAGACTATCCCAAAATACAAAAATGGGAATGGTTAGTTTTATCTGCTACGTTCATATTCTATCCATTTCTTGTATTTATACTTGCTTTTTTCTATTTAGAAAAAAAATGGGCGAAGATATGTATTTTACTATTTACTGTAATATATGGTTACAATGTAACAGCTGGCAATAATCAAGGACTAGATTTATATAGATATCTTTTAGCTTTGAAAGACGTTCATCAACTACCTCTTAGTGATATTTGGGGTGTTATGACTGGAAAAATAATAATATCAGGAACTGATAGTGCCGACTTGTATCGGACATTAATGATGTTCATCGTTTCAAGGTTCACAGACAATGGTCATATATTGATGGCAGCATTCTCATTAGTATATGGATTATTATATATTTATTGCATAAAAATCTTTTTAAATATAGGTTTTAAAAAAGATTTAGTTTCATATCTTATACTATTATGTTTTTCAGTTGCTTGGGGATTAAGCGGAATTGCATTTGTAAGATTTCCAACTGCTTGTTTATTATTTTTTATAGCAGCATATAAAGTCTTTGAAAATCCTGCATGTAAAAAGTATTGGATTTTAATGTCTTCCGTTTTGGCTGTTCATTTCGGTTTAATGGCTGCTGTAGTCATGGTCGTTTTCTACTTTCTGCTAAAAGAGAATAAATATGCTGTGTATATTCTTTTGGTAATTTCAATCATTTTACCAGAGATTTTTTCATCCCAAATACCTTTATTGGGAAGTTATTTTGGAGGCACTTTACAGGAGAGAATAGAAATATACACTCGTGGATCCTATATCGAGCAGACACTACAAGAACGAAGCAGCTTAAACTGGTATATATCTTTGGTTCCCAAAATGGTTCAATTTTACGCCTACATTATTATAGGATACGTCACATTCTTTTCAAAAAGAATAACACTGGATAAGCAAGCTAATCGACTATTCCTATTCTCCATAATTCTATTGTCAGTTTCCAATATAACAATGGATATACCATCATTCGGTGATAGATATTTGAATCTTTTTATTTTATTCTTGACGGCATTTGTATATAAGCTTTACAAATTAAATTGGAATAACAAATGGATTTATTATCTATCAATCAGTTGTGTAATATTTTTTGCATTTAAAATCTCATACGACTTTAGATGTATTCTTAACTATTCTACTATTGAACTTTACACCAGTAATTTATTTGATATAATCCTAACACCATCAGACAATACTGTTTGGTCGTTAATTAACTGATTATGATTAGAAAGATCGTACACAATTTGTACAACATACCCGGATGGCGTACCAATCGCCATTTGGTAGTAATAGAATCGGATGATTGGGGAGCTATTCGTATGCCTTCAAAAGAAGTGTATGAACAATTCTTGAAAGAGGGTATTCGAGTGGATAACGACCCCTATTGCAGATACGATAGCTTGGCCACAAAAGATGACTTGGAAATCCTGTTTGAAGCACTGCAATCGGTAAAAGATAAAAATGGAAAACCGGCAGTTTTCACTGCTAATGCTGTGGTTGCCAATCCTGATTTTGAAAAAATCAAAGAATCGGATTTTCAAGAATATTACTACGAGCCTATTACAACTACAATGAATAAAAGCCCGAACCACACTAATGTTTTTGATACATGGAAAACGGGTATTGATGCTGGGATATTTCACCCACAATTTCATGGGAGAGAGCATTTGAATGTTAAAAAATGGCTTCGGGTACTTCGTGAAGGTAAAGACCCGATAACTCGTCGGGCGTTTGAATTAGGCACATTTGGGCTAACTTCAAAGGTTTCATCCGAAATCCAAGGAACTTATATGGGCGCATTTGATTCGGCTCTCGAAGAGGATATTCAGGGCTATGCTAAAATCATCCAAGAAGGGTTAGATATTTTCGAAAAGCTCTTTGGTTATAGGTCGCGTTCATTCATAGCGACGACATACACATGGCATCCTCTTATTGAAATTAGTTTAAAAGATAATGGAGTTGAATTCTTACAAGGACTCGTTACACAACATATTCCCGTAGATGATGGTAATAATTACTACTATAAAAGAACAAATTTTCAAGGATGTTTTAGTTCTGAGAATTTATTATATTTAATGAGAAACTGTTTTTTTGAGCCAACACAATTTAAGAATTATTGCAATGTCGTGGATGAATGTATGTCAAGAATTAAGTTGGCTTTTCGCTGGAATAAAGCTGCTGTAATTTGTTCCCATAGGTTAAATTTTATAGGAAATCTTGATTCTTTTAACCGAGATAGAAACATTCATTTATTCACCCAATTATTGAATGAAATTGTAAAGAGGTGGCCCGATGTCGAATTTGTTAGTTCTGATGAGTTGGGAAACATAATAAAGAAAACGAGATTAGGATACGGCTCTAAAGATGACCATATCCTCTGAGCTTAAAGAAAGCTGAATATGTTTCGGGAGTTCCCGTTGTCATCATCAAAAAGAAAAATATCTGACTACTACACATGAAACGGATACTTATAGTAGCACCTTATAACAGAGGCACGATAGGTCTCTGTTCACTAAATATCTATAAGGCATTGCAGAAACATAGTGATGTCACTGTGAAATGCGTGATAGTTCATAAGTACAAAAATGGATATGCAGAATTTGAAGAGTGCGAGGGTTGTACTGAGAGTGCATCTTCCGGGCTGAAAAGGGTTCTTGCCGGTTATTTGCAGACAAAGTGGCTACGCAATATAAAAAAAGAATATAGACCAGACATCACCATTTCAACATTGTTTGGCTGTACGACTATCAGCATTCTTGCTGGTGGGCATGATAAAAAAATCGGTATTTTCCATTCACCCCATACACAGGTGAAAGGAACGGGATGGATAAATTATCAGGTGACTTTGTTGCTATATAAATATCTTTATCCACGTTTGGATGGCATATATTGCGTCAGCAACGAAGTGAAACGTTCTATCATTGAATCGTTCAAGAGGATATCACCATCCAAGGTGAAGGTGGTATATAACATACATGACAAGAATACAATCAGGGCTAAGTCGATGGAACCGTTATCCACTGAAGAACAAAGTGTATTCTCCAAACCTGTCATTTTGTATTGTGGACGTTTGGATAAGAACAAAGCCCCCGACCGATTACTGAAAGCCTTTGCCATGCAAAAGAAAAAAATGGAAGATCTGCAATTAGTGATCATAGGCAATGACTTTGATGGACTCTGGGGGCAATTGGAGCAATACGCTAAACAGGCTGGCATATCGGACAGTGTGCATTATTGGGGGCGGCAAGCAAATCCTTATAAATACATGAAACATGCCCAAGCACTGGTGTCATGCTCTTATAGCGAGGGGTTGCCAGGGGTACTGATTGAATCACTGCTTCTTAACACCCCTGTCATAACAACCAATTCATCCGAAGGTGTGTGGGAGATATTAAGTTGCGATGATGACTACCAGCCTCAATTAAAAAATATTTATGTTGCCGGCAAAGGCATCATCACATCAAATCTCTCTTGTAAAGATCAAAACGAATACGAGAACGATATTCAAGCCCTAAGCAATGCAATAGAGCAAATTATGATTCCTGGCACATGCACCGCTCCTTTCTTTTTTGAAGAGAAAATATCAGCGGAGAATGTTGTGAAAAAGTATGTTTAGCCATCATATCAGCAAATAGAAAATTCGATTATGAGATTGAAACAAGCCATTAAGAAAGCAGTATATGCTTTCAAGCCATCTTTTGTGAAAGTAACAGTTGCCCAAATACAATCCTGCGAAATCCTTAGAGGCAAGAAAATTGTAATTACTGGTGGAAGCCGTGGATTGGGTCGTGCCATGGCTGAAAAGTTTATTACAGAAGGTGCCACGGTATTGATAACAGGAAAGAAACCCGAAAATCTTGAAAAAGCTAAAGCTGAAATCAACAATCCTTTATTGCATGTAAAAGCTTTTGATGCAGAAGACATCGCGGATATTCCTGCATTCTTTGAATATTGTTATGAGCAGTTGGGGACAATTGATATTTTGGTGTCAAATGCAGGAATTTCACGGCACGAAGGCAGTATATTGAATGTCACCCCCGATGGCTTTGATAAGACCATAACCACAAACCTAAAATCGCATTACTTTATGGCAAAGACCTTCTTAGAACAGAAAGTCAAGAAAAATGAGGAAGGAGTTTTGTTATTTATCACTTCAAAAGATGGTTATGTGTGCAATGAAATTCCATACGGGCTGACCAAAGCGAGCGTAAACAGTTTAGTGGGAGGCTTATCGGCTAAATACTATCGCTGTGGCATTCGTGTTAATGCCATTGCTCCCGGCGTTACGCTCACAGACATGACCCGATATGCAAAAAGTACTGACGGTAATATGGCGGCAGCTAACTATGCAGGGAGAAATTTCTTGCCAGAAGAGGTTGCTGAAGTAGCTTGTTTCTTGGTAAGTGATGCTTCAAAGTGCATTAGCGGTCAGATTATCTTTACCGACGGTGGCGACCACATTAAATCTAATGCCGAAATCTTATAACTGACTTTTTTAACTAACATGATATGAAACAAGAGTTTTATACCGATGATAAAGGCACTTTGATCCTAATTGCCCTGCTGAAACAATATGGCATAAAGCGTGTCATTGCTTCACCGGGAACAGGAAATATGGCATTGGTGGTGAGTATGCAGCATGACCCGTATTTTGAGATGTATTCTTGTGTGGATGAACGATCCGCAGCCTATATGGCTTGTGGAATGGCAGCGGAGTCGAATGAGCCTGTGGTAATAACGTGTACCGAAGCTACGGCATCGAGGAACTACTTACCCGGACTGACAGAAGCTTTCTATCGTAAACTTCCTGTGTTGGCGGTAATGACAGGTCGAGGCGAGAATCGCACTGGGTGCTACGAACCTCAGACAATAGACAACAGGGTATTACCTAATGATGTAACAAAGTATAAAGTAAATATTCCCCTTTGCAAAAGTCATGCTGATGAAAGGCGTGTTACTACTCGCCTAAACGAAGCAATCAATAATCTTTACACAGATGGAGGCGGCCCTGTGTGCGTAGTAATGGAATCGTATGCGGGCTTAGGCTTTACCGTAAAAGAATTACCCGAAGTAAGAATAGTCAAAACATATAGTAGAAAGGAAGAACTTCCGCCTTTGCCAGAAGGAAAGATTGTGATTTTAGCCGCAGCCCACCACAAATGGAGTAATAAAATGGTGGAAATTGTGGATGACTTCTGCGAAAAGAATAATGCAGCTGTGCTTTGCGACTTATCAAGCAACTATACAGGGAAATATCGAGTGAACTATTCTATTGTCACCTCACAAGAAGGATATGACAAGATCGTACCCAAAATCCGACTTCTAATCTACGTTGGAACAGTCTGCGGTGACTATTATACATCAGAAGTCATGCGTTTTGCCAAAGAGTGGTGGATGATAAATGAGGACGGAGTTTATCACGATCGCTTCTCGAAGCTGACCGCAGTGATAAAACTATGCGAGACAGAATTTTTTGAAAACTACACCAACGGAGATGCGAAACCAACAACTTTTTATGAAGAATTGAACAAGCAATGCGAAACGTTGCTTGCATCAATCCCCGAGTTGCCATTTTCCAATCTTTGGATAGCCCAGAATGCTTCCAAAGCAATACCAGAAAATTGTGTGATACACGCAGCCATCAACAATTCATTTCGTTCTTGGAATTTTTTCCCTTTGCCGCAAAGTGTGACGGGAAGTTGCAATGTTGGAGGATTCGGTATTGATGGCGGTTTATCTACATTAATAGGAGCGTCATTGGTGCATCCCGAGAAGTTGTATTTTGGAATCATCGGAGACCTTGCCTTCTTTTACGACATGAATGTATTGGGTAACAGACATATAGGTAATAATATCCGATTGCTTGTCGTAAACAATGGGAAGGGACAAGAATTTAGGAATTATCAGCATCCGGCATCGCTTTTAGGTGATGATGCCGACAAATTTGTAGCAGCCGGTGGACACTATGGCAAACAGTCGTCTGTGTTGGTAAAGAATTATGCTGAAAGTTTAGGTTTTGACTATCTCACAGCATCCAACAAAGAAGAATTTCTCGCAATATATAAAGACTTTTTCACGGAAAGTTCTTCTGAACGTCCGATGCTTTTTGAAGTATTTACCGACAATGAGCATGAAAATGAAGCACTTCATACAATACGTTTTATGGTAAAACCATCTTTCACAGTCAAAAGGCTTGCCAAAGAAGTGATTTCCAAAGGAATTATTGGTGAAAAGGGGATTGGCATTATAAAAAGCATTAAGAACAGCTTGGAATAAATGAAAATACATACCATAACATCTCATGATGTTTATAATTATGGAGCATCCTTGCAAGCATACGCTTTAATGCATTATTTGCAAGGACTCGGTAACGAGGTAAGTATCATTGACTACAAACCTGAATATTCGAAGGCACGTTATAACTTTTGGTACATTTCACCTCAATATCGATGGCGGAAAAATCCGCTTCTGCGCTTTTTGGCCTGTCTTGTATTGGTACCCAAACGATTCTATACATACAGGCGGAAAGAAGCTTTTGACGCATTCAAGTCGGAGTATCTTGATTTGACTCAAAGGTTTTCAACTTTGACAGAATTGGAGCATACTCAGTGGAATGCACAAATGTTCATCGCAGGAAGTGATCAAATTTGGAATACCGACCATGAAAATGGGAAAGATCCTGCCAACTATTTAAGCTTTGTACCATTCGGGAAAAAAAGGATGTCATACGCTGCCAGTTTTGGAATAGATTGTATTAAGCCAGAGTTCCAAGATATGGTAAAGCGTAATTTGAAACACTTTCAGCAGATTACAGTGAGAGAAAAACAAGGGGTGTACATCTTGAAACAATTAGGCTTGTCGGCTGTGCAAGTGGTGGATCCCGTGTTCTTGCTTTCCAAAAATGAATGGGAAGATTTGTCTGTATCTCCTAAGGTTAAAGGGAAATATATCCTTGTTTATGACTTTGGACGCAATAAAATGATGCAAGAATTTGCTGTCAGATATGCCAAGAAGTATCAATTGAGGATTTTTTCGCTTAATGACTTTGTGTCGCATTCGTATGCCGACTGCAACATTAACGACGCAGGACCGAGAGAATTTTTAGGTCTAATTAAAAATGCTGAATGCTTTATCTCAAACTCTTTTCATGGAACGGCATTCTCCATCATTTTTGAGAAACAATTCTTTGTTTTTAACCGAAAAGATGCTGTGAATTCTCGCATGGAAAGCTTGATGGAGATGGCTGGCCTTCAGGATAGGTTGATTATGAACCAAGCTGATTTCATTAAGATGGATTCCCTTATTGATTATGAAGCCGTCAATAGCAGAATGGGCGAATATATAACCAAGTCAAAAGATGTTTTAGCTAAAAATATATTGTGATGCCAACTGTCTGTCAGATAAACACAACCTTGAATTCGGGAAGCACGGGACGCATAGCGGAAGACATTGGGATAACCGCCATGCAAAACGGGTGGCAATCTTACATTGCATATGGTAAAATATCAAGTGGTTCACAATCCCATGCAATACATATAGGAAACGAGTGGGATATGAAATTCCATGCTTTGGCTACACGTATATTTGATAATCATGGTTTCGCTTCTGTGCATGCAACTCGTAGGTTTATTAATGAATTGGATGAGATTAATCCTGATATTATCCATCTGCACAACATACATGGGTATTATTTGAATGCAGAGGTGCTATTCGAGTATATCAAGAAGAAAGGCATCCCTGTGGTATGGACGTTGCATGACTGCTGGCCTTTGACAGGACATTGCTCCTACTTTGATTACGTGAATTGCGAGAAATGGAAAACTGGTTGCTGCTTTTGTCCGAATAAGAAAGGTTACCCGGCATCTTTATTCTTAGACCGATCCAAACAGAATTATATACGAAAAAAAGAGCTATTCACTTCTGTGCGGAATATAACATTCGTCACTCCTTCACATTGGCTAAAAGACATAGTAGAAAAATCATTTTTTCATGCTTACCCTGTGCAAACAATCTATAATGGAGTGGATTTGTCTGTGTTCCGGCCTATAGAAGATGATTCTATCAGGATGAAATATGATTTAAAATCTGGCAAAAGAATCATATTGGGTGTTGCCAGCACTTGGGATAGGAGAAAAGGACTTGCCGACTTTATTGAGCTAAACAAGTTAATTCCCTCCGACATGCAAATTGTTTTAGTTGGTCTTAATGCGGAACAAATTCATGCCTTACCTGAAAAGATAAAGGGCATCAGACGGACAGAAAACATCAAAGAACTTGCTAAACTATATTCTATAGCCGATGTTTTTGTAAATCCCACTTGGGTGGATAATTTTCCTACGACCAATGTAGAAGCCTTGGCTTGCGGCACTCCTGTGGTGACCTATTACACAGGAGGAAGTCCGGAGGCTGTTTCTTCAAATACAGGTATTGTAATAGAAAAAGGAAATATATCCCAACTTTATGAAGCCATACAAGGAATTATAAACAAAGGAAAAGAATTGTATCAACAACCTTGCAGACAACGTGCCGAAATGCTTTTCGACAAAAATGCTCGTTATCAAGACTATATCGAATTATATAAATCGTTATTGTAATCATGTATAGAAGCACATTGAAATCTTTGCTATCGGTGCATGCCAGTAACTTACCCGGTTGGCGCACGAATCGCAAAATTGTTGTAATTGAATCGGATGACTGGGGCAGCATTCGAATGTCCTCATTGGAGGCTTTTAACAATTTGTTGAAAGCAGGAATGAGGGAAGACCGCAATCACTATAACACATTCGACTCTTTGGAAAGCAACAAAGATTTAGAATGCCTATTTGAAACTCTGAGTAAATTCAAAGATAAAAATGATCGTCATCCTGTTATGACCGGTGTCAATGTAGTGGCTAATCCTAACTTTGAGAAAATCAAGGAAAATGGTTATACGCATTATGTATACGAGCCATATACCGAAACATTAAAGCGTTATCCAGCGCATGACAGAGTGTACGAATTGTGGAAAGAGGGGATAGAAAAACGATTATTTGTTCCTATCTTCCATGGGCGTGAACATTTGAATGTACAACGTTGGCTTCGTGCATTAAGAAGTGGTCACCGTTCTACACTATTAGCGTTCGATAATTGTGTCACTGGCATATATAATGGAATAAATGGGGAAAAAATTCCTGAATTCCAAGCTGCGTTTGATATCGATACGCCTGAAGACCTTCCGTATTTAAAAGAAGTACTTATCACAGGGCTTGACTTGTTCAAAGAACTATATGGTTATAAATCTTCTTATTTCGTTCCAACAAACGGTCCGTTCAATAATTCATTAGAAAGCGTATTAGAAAAAAAGGGAGTCAAGTATATTAATTCTGGAAAAATCCAGAGAGAACCACTTGGAAATGGACAATTCAGAAAAAACATCCGCTTTTTAGGGAAAAAGAATGAATTGGGGCAAATTTACTTGACTAGAAATTGCTTCTTTGAACCATCGAGTATGGAAAGTCCAGCTAATACTGATTGGATTGGGAATTGCCTAAAAGAAATCGAAATAGCTTTTATGTGGCATAAACCGGCTACCATCAGTACTCACCGAGTAAACTATGTAGGTTTTCTTCATCCGGAAAATAGGGAAAGAACACTGCGTAAGTTTGAAGAATTGCTGAGAACTATGTTGAAAAAATGGCCAGACATCGAATTCATGACTTCGATGGAATTGGGCGACCTAATATCTATGAAATGAAAAAGAATGTAGTGCTTATCAATCAAAGTACAGGATACTTAATGATTGACATTGTAAACGCATACGCAGCACAGTATGACCAGGTGGCATTGATTGCTGGTAGCATAAAGTAATCTGAAAGATGTTTGGCCGATAAAGTCCATATTGATAAAATCGTTGCATACAACAGAAGTTCTGCCATTCGACGTATTCTTACTTGGCTCTTCGGTACTATGCAGATATTATTTAAACTTATATTCAAGTACAGGCAATACGAAGTGGTATATGTGACAAACCCTCCCATGAGCTACCTGTTAGCGTATTTCATCCATCGCCCATACTCAATCATTGTGTATGACATTTATCCCGATGCTCTAAAAAATATTGGAATAACTAAACATCACCCGATCTATCGCCTTTGGGCACAATGGAACAAGAGTCTATTTGCCAAAGCCCAAAAAGTAATTACGTTGAGCGAAGGCATGGGAAAGGTTTTGGAATTGTATGTAAACCGTTCCCAAATTAAAGTCATCTATAATTGGTCGGCATCAGACAAGTTGCGTCCAGTAGAAAAAACAGCAAATCCTTTTGTGAAGCAGCATGGGTTAGAGGATAAATTCATAATACTCTATTCGGGCAATATCGGTTATACTCACAATGTGGAATGCCTTGTAGACATTGCCGAATATTTAAGGAATGATCCAAGCATATTATTCTTAATCATTGGGGAAGGAAAGAAAAAAGAAATGATACAAGATATGGTATCCAAAGCTCAACTCACCTCTTTTTTATTCCTGACATGGCAAAACAAAGATGTATTGCCCTATTCATTAAGTGCGGCTGATGTTGCAGTAATCACCTTGAATGATGACACAGCACAGGCTAGTGTGCCCAGCAAAACTTACAACTTACTTGCTGTAGGTGCTCCACTAATGTGCATATCTCCCCAAAACTCAGAATTAGCAAGATTGGTAAATAAATTCCAAAATGGTTCATGTTTTGAAAAAGATGAAGCCGAAAATATGGCTGCTTATATTTCCAAATTAAAAGCGCATCCCGAAATCAGGAAAAAACTAAGCGCAAACTCTCTTCTGGCAGCCAAAAGTTTCACCTATCAAAATGCAGAAGAATATGTATAAGAACTATATCAAAAGGTTATTAGACTTTGTGATAGCCTGTTGTGTTCTCTTGATAATATGGCCGATATTGTTGTTGGTTGCAGTTTGGCTACATTTTGCGAACAAGGGTGCAGGAGTGTTCTTTTTCCAAAAACGGCCTGGACGGAATGGCAAAATATTCAAGGTAATCAAATTTAAGACTATGACAGATGAAATGGACGAGAATGGCAAATTGCTTCCTGATGCCAAACGACTCACGAAAGTCGGACGGTTTGTTCGTTCGACAAGTATTGATGAGTTGCCTCAATTATTTAACGTGCTAAAGGGAGATATGTCATTGGTTGGTCCGCGTCCACTTTTGGTGAAGTATCTGACATTGTACAGCTCAGAACAAGCAAGGCGGCATGAAGTCCGTCCGGGTATTACAGGGTGGGCTCAATGCCATGGAAGAAATGCTATTTCGTGGACAGAAAAGTTCAAATTAGACGTGTGGTATGTTGACCATTGTACACTTGTTACTGACCTGAAAGTCATTCTTCTGACAATCAAAAAAGTGATAGCACGTGAAGGCATATCTTCCAACTCCTCTGAAACCATGGAGCCATTCACTGGCAAAAATTAACGGAATATGAAAGATTTAGCAATTTATGGATTTGGGGGATTCGGAAGGGAAATTGCCTGTGTAATCTCCGCAATCAATGAAATTAGACCTACTTGGAACCTTGTCGGATACTTTGATGACGGTTATGAACCTGGTACAGCGAATCGATATGGCAAGGTGCTTGGGAATATTGATGCATTGAACCAATACGAACAAGAACTAAGTATTGTAATGGCGATTGCTTCACCAACTGTGTTGCACAAACTTACAGAAGCTATTTGCAATCCTCGAATAGAATACCCTAATATCATAGCTCCCAATGTGTTTTTCTTTGATCCAGAAACTGTAACAATGGGCAAAGGAAATGTAATCACATTTGGCGGTCGCATAAGTTGTGGGGTTAAAATAGGAAACTTCAACCTGATGAATGGCTGCGTTTCATTAGGCCATGATGTAAGCATTGGAAGTTATAATATGCTACAACCAGAAACGCGCATATCAGGAGAAACCACCATTGGTGATAGTAATTTCTTTGGAGTGAGAAGTACTGTGCTCCAAGGTTTAAGCATTGGTAACAATGTGCGCATAGGGACAGGGAGCGTTATCATGAGAAAAACAAGGAATGGGATGACATACTTTGGTAATCCTGCAAAAATTATTAAATACTAATCAAAAAAATGGAAGAAAAATTTTTAAACTCCTTGAAGGAGGCTATGGACGTAGAAGCCCATGAAGTAAAAATGACGGATAAATTCCGTGAGTACGAAGAATGGAGTTCACTGACTTATTTGTCGATTATCGCTATGTTGGATGAAGAATATGATTTTCAGATAGAAGAGTCTGATTTTCGTAAATTGCAAACTGTTGCAGACTTGTATAACGCTGTAAATTCCAAGTAAAGATGGCATTTCTTCAGTTTAATGGCGTAGGTATAACCGCCATGTCTGCTGCTGTACCTCATAGAATAATAAAAAACTACGAGTACACGCAGTATTTTCCTGCCGACCAGGTAAAAGAAGTTGTGGACAAAATAGGGATATATGAACGTCGTTTTGCCGATGAATCCACATGTTCTTCCGATTTATGTTGTGCTGCTGCAGAGAAGCTGTTGGCCGACAATCAAATAGACCGTTCTGAAATAGATTTGCTAGTATTCATTTCCCAAACTCCGGATTATCGGATGCCTGCAACATCTATCATACTTCAAGACCGTTTGGGCTTGCCCCACTCCACCATCGCTTTCGATATTAATCTGGGATGTTCGGCTTTTATGTATGGTATGAGTGTCGTCTATTCAATGATGCAACAAAGCGGATTGAGGAAGGCCTTGATATTAGACGGAGAAACCCGTTCTAAGGTATATTCCCCCAAAGACCGCAGAACTGCCTTCTTGTTTGGAGATGGTGGCGTAGCTGCATTGGTTGAGCGAGATGAAAGATTCGGAACAAGTTACTTTTCTCTTAACTCAGATGGCTCAAGAGAAGGCTTGATAAAAATAGATGCCGGAGGATACCGTAAAATGAGTTCAGCAGAAACCGTCAAGGAACGTGTGGTAGATGAATACGGCAATATCCGCAGCGATGAACAAGGTTATATGCATGGAGCTGATGTATTCAACTTTGTCATTCGGGAAATTCCCAAAGACATAAAAGCCCTGTTTAAATATGCCGGATTGGATAATGAAAGTTGCGACTATATTATATTTCATCAGGCAAATAATTTTATCAATTCATATTTGGCCAAAAAATTAAAGTTTGACACCTCCAAAATACCTTCGACCATAGATAAGTTTGGCAACACATCTTCTGTTTCCGTGCCACTCACCATTGTGAGCGAATTGCAAGGCCGACTTGATGGAGATAAAAGATTGCTGTTGAGTGCATTTGGCGTAGGTATGACATGGGCTACGGCCATTGTTGGTTTTCATGATTGTAAAATAAGCAATATTGTAGAAGTATGAATCCTTTTGACCTTAGTGGGAAAGTGATTTGTGTGACAGGAGCTTCATCGGGCATAGGGCGACAATGCGCCATCAGTTGTAGTCAATTCGGGGCAACTGTGGTTTTGCTTGCCCGAAATGAAGAACGGTTGGAGGGAACCTTGTCACTGATGGAACATTCGCAGAGGCATATCGCTTTTTCGGTAGATTTGACAGACTATGAAAAAGTTTCGCTAGTAGTCAAGGACGCTGTAGCAAATGTGGGGCGAATGAATGGGATTTTGCACTGTGCAGGAATTTCAACCACCCTTCCTCTCAAATTAGTGACCCCTGATAAGTTGGAAACATTTTTCCAGTCCAATGTGTTTTCTGCTTATAACCTTACAAGAGAATTTTGCAAAGTGGGAAATTTTTCCCAAGAAGGCGGCAGCATTGTGTTCTTTTCATCGGTTATGGGGAAAACTGGTGCAAGCGGAAAATCTCTTTATTCCATGACGAAAGGGGCATTACTCGCGGGGGCACGTTCTCTTGCCTGTGAATTGGCACCTAAAAAAATTCGTGTGAATACCATTTCCCCTGGAGTTGTGATAACACCCATCAATTGCAATCTTCCTCATATCTCAGACCCTGAAAGAAGGAAAATCACAGAGCAACAGCACTTGTTAGGATTAGGCGAAACTTCGGATATTGCCAATGCTTGCATCTATCTCCTTTCCGATGCTTCAAAATGGGTGACTGGCATAGATTTATGTGTAGACGGAGGTTACACTGCCCGATGATAAGAGTAGAACGCATCGTAAATTCTATATATCAGTCGAATAGCTATGTCTTATATTGTAAGGAATATAATGAGGCATGGCTAATAGACGTGGGCGATGCCAAGCGAATCCAAGAATGGCTAAATTGCCATAGTTTGAGGCTGAAGAGTGTGCTCTTGACGCACACTCATTATGACCATATCTATGGTTTGAATGAGATTTTGCAGCTTTACCCGGACATAACGGTTTATACATCTATAGAAGGCAGGGAAAGTCTATATGATGAGAAATGGAATTTTTCAAAATATCATCGTACACCTTTTGAATATATAGGAAGCAATGTTGCTGAATTACAAGACGGAGACAAAATCGAATGTTGGCCTGACGTGATAATGAGAGCATTCAAAACTCCAGGGCATGATTGGAGCTGTCTTTCATACATGGTTGGCAATATGCTATTCACTGGAGATAGTTATATACCTGGAGAGAAAACAGTAACCATTTTCCCAAAAAGTAATAAAACTGAAGCTGGAAAATCCTTATTGAAAATAAGAAACATCTCAGGTGTTGAAATCATCTATCCAGGACATGGGATGCCGGTGCCTATATGCAGAGCAGACTTATTTGCGAAATAATTTTTTACAACTGATTGGTTTAGTCTAATATATAGCAATTATGAACAATCGTATTTATCTCTGTTTGGCTCACATGAGCGGGCAGGAACAGAAGTATATCAAAGAAGCCTTTGATACGAATTGGGTTGTGCCGTTGGGACCCAATGTTAACGGATTTGAAGAAGACTTGAAGCAGTTTGTGAAAAGCGGAACTGATGGCAACATCATGGATTGGGCAACCCTACAAGGGAAAGAAGTGGTTGCCCTCTCTGCTGGTACGGCGGCAGTCCACCTGTCGCTGATAGCACTTGGCGTACAGGCAGGCGACGAGGTTATATGCCAGTCGTTCACATTCTGTGCATCGTGCAATCCCATCAAATATTTGGGGGCAACTCCCGTGTTTGTAGATTCTGAACCTGAAACATGGAACATGGATCCAACATTGTTGGAAGAAGCCATTAAAGACCGTATGGAGAAAACTGGGCGGAAACCTAAGGCCATCGTTGTGGTGTATCTCTATGGTATGCCGGCCAAAATTGACGAAATACTGGCTATCGCCCAAAAATACGACATTCCGCTTGTCGAAGATGCAGCAGAAGGATTTGGAAGTAGATACAAAGGACGCGTATGCGGCACATTTGGCGAATATGGAGTGCTGTCGTTCAATGGCAACAAGATGATAACGACCTCTGGTGGCGGGGCACTGATATGCCCCGACAAGGAAGCTAAGCAGAATGTCATGTTCTATGCCACGCAAGCCCGCGAAAGTTATCCTTACTACCAACACGAACAAATCGGCTACAATTACCGTATGAGCAACATCTGCGCTGGAATCGGGCGAGGCCAAATGACAGTGCTCGACGCGCACATCAATCACCACAAGAAGTTGGCTGCTCTTTATGCACAATTATTCGCGGAAATCCCAGGCATTACTTTCCATAGCAACCCATCAGCAGAAATAGATTCGAACTATTGGCTCAACACTATCACCCTTGCGCCCGAACTGCACGTGAAAGGTGAAGAAAAAGCATATACCGAGAAAATACAAGGCGCAGTGGGTGGCGCAGCGGGTGTAACGCACAGCGCATTATCCACCCATTCCGACTGTGAGCCGAATAACAACGTGGAAGCCATGCGAACAGCCCTTGATGCCGCTGGCATAGAAAGCCGCCCATTGTGGAAGCCTATGCATTTACAACCTGTTTATAAGGGATGCCCAAGCTACGTGAACGGAGTATCGGAATCTTTGTTCAAGGTCGGATTATGCTTGCCAAGCGGACCTTACGTGTCGGAGGAGGATGCTACTCATATTGTAACGGTAATTAAACAGCAAATAAAATAATGAGAGCATTTTCAAAATTAGCCTATTGGTATTTCACCAAGGGGGCTTTGCCATATTGGTGCATTTTCATTATCGATTGCATCATATTCATCCTTTCAGGATTGCTCGTGTATGCGGTCAGTTATGGCACATTGCTTACCTTGCAGACATTCTGGACTGTAACAGAGACCTTTGCGTTCTACCTACTGTTTTATATTGTCGGTTTTAGGCTGTTTCACACGTATGCAGGAATCATACGCTATTCTTCCTTCACCGACCTGCAGAGGATTGCTTCAGCCATTCTTGTAGGATGTTTATTGTCCATATTATGTAATCAATGGGATGGTTCAAATTTTCTTCCCGTTGATTTTGTCGAGCGAGACATTTTTGCCGCCTCTATTCTTAGCTTGTTGATAATGTGGGGAATCAGGATTCTCATAAAGAATGTATATGATTCTACCTACCACCATATGCAAGCCAAACGGGTTTTCATATATGGAGTAAAACAAGGTGGCGTTGGGTTGGCTAAGAGTATTCGAAATGAAGACCCTGCTAAATATATTTTGGCAGGCTTTGTTTCTGACGGGGAAGAAATGCAGCATCACATTCTTATGGGGGTGAAAGTTTATCTGAACAATGATAAATTAGTTTCTTTGATGAAGAAAGAACAAGCCGATACGTTATTAGTGTCTCCACTGAAAAGCCAGAGGTTAAAAGAAAATGTTCAGATGGTTCATAGCCTGATAGAAAATGGCATCCGCATTTTGATTGTTCCAGACGCACAAGAATGGGATGGGAAAGAAGATATAAATCTTCTACGATTAAGAGAGATAAACATTGAAGACTTATTGGCTCGCGATAAGATTGAAATAGATATGAAAGCTGTCGGACAGTTGCTTAGCAATCAGAAAATACTCATTACCGGTGCTGCCGGGAGTATTGGCAGTGAGATTGTACGGCAAGTGGCGCATTATAACCCGTCGGAATTGGTTCTGGTGGATCAAGCCGAGACACCTCTCCACGACATACGCTTGATGATAGCGCATAATTTTCCTACAATCAAGTCGTACACACTAATAGGCGATATTGCCAATCAAGAGAGAATGGAAGAAATATTCTTAGCCCATAAACCGGACTACGTATTCCATGCGGCTGCCTATAAACATGTCCCTATGATGGAGGACAATCCAAGTGAAAGCATCATCAACAATGTGTTGGGTACTCGTAACATTGCGGATTTATCGGTCAAATATGAAATCAAGAAGTTTGTAATGATTTCAACCGACAAGGCTGTCAATCCCACTAACGTTATGGGCTGTTCAAAGCGAATTTGCGAAATATATGTCCAAAGCCTCGACAAGGCTATCAAGGAAGGGAAAGTTAAAGGGAGTACACAATTCGTCACCACGCGATTTGGTAATGTATTAGGGTCGAATGGCTCCGTGATACCGTTATTCAAAGAACAAATAAAGAACGGAGGCCCAGTTACCGTGACACATCCCGATATTATACGTTATTTTATGCTTATACCTGAAGCTTGTAAACTTGTCCTTGAGGCAGGGACAATGGGACATGGAGGGGAGATTTTTGTTTTTGATATGGGAGAACCTGTCAAAATCATAGACTTAGCCAAACGAATGATCCTTCTAAGCCATGCAAAAAATATCGAAATAAAAATCACAGGACTTCGTGACGGTGAAAAACTATATGAAGAGGTATTGGATGAAAAAGAAACGACTTTGCCTACTTTCCATCCCAAGATAAAAATAGCCAAGGTACGCGAATATGATTATGATTCTGTTCGCATAAAAATTGACGATTTGATTCAGAGCAGTCGCCATGATGGCGATATGCACATCGTCGGACAGATGAAGGCGATTGTTCCCGAATTCAAAAGCCAGCACTCAAAATATGAAATACTAGATAACCCATCAACAGGCACAATTATTTCTAATGCTTGAGAAATAACTCCTGTCAAAAATCATTGATATTTATGAAAACAGCCCTTATTACAGGTGTTACAGGCCAAGACGGTTCGTTCTTGGCTGAATTTTTATTAGAGAAAGGCTACGACGTACACGGCACGATACGCCGTTCATCAGTGGATTTCCGTGAACGTATCGCACATTTGGAGGGGCATCCCAACTTTCACCTTCACTATGCAGACTTGGGCGATTCGATGAGCATACTGCAGGTGGTGAAGAAAGTAAAGCCTAATGAAATCTACAATTTGGCGGCACAGAGCCATGTGCAAGTTTCATTTGATTCACCGGAGTTTACGGCCGATGTGGATGCCACGGGTGTACTCCGTATCTTGGAGGCCGTGCGTCAGTGCGACTTGACAGAAACTTGTCATATCTATCAGGCATCCACCTCGGAGTTGTATGGCAAGGTAGAGGAAGTGCCGCAAAATGAAAATACACCGTTCCACCCGTACAGCCCTTACGCTGTAGCTAAGCTCTATGGCTACTGGATTGTGAAAGAATACCGTGAAGCATACAATATGTTTTGCTGTTCCGGCATCCTGTTTAACCACGAGAGCGAACGCCGTGGTGAAACTTTCGTCACCCGCAAAATTACACTTGCCGCCGCACGTATCGCCCAAGGTAAGCAAGACAAGTTGTATTTGGGAAACTTGTCCTCACTGCGCGATTGGGGGTATGCCAAGGACTATGTAGAATGTATGTGGCTTATCCTACAAAATGGCAAGCCGGAAGATTTCGTAATCGCTACCGGTGAACAACACTCCGTGCGTGAGTTCTGCCAACTTGCTTTTCATCATGCAGGCATTGAACTGCGATTTGAAGGCGAAGGCGAGAATGAAAGAGGTATCGATACGAAGACCGGAAAGGTATTGGTGGAAGTTTCACCTGATTTTTATCGTCCTACCGATGTGGTGAACCTTTGGGGCGACCCATCGAAAGCTAAGCGCGAGCTGGGCTGGAATCCTCACAAAACCACTTTCGAGGGATTGGTAAAATTGATGGTGGATGCAGATATGGCAAAAGTGGCAGTAGAACGTGCCGGTGAACGGGTACGCACGAACCTGGCTGAATATTTGGAGAAAGGAATCGTGAAATGATTTATAAGTATTAATGCTATGCAAGAAATAAGAATTACTATATCTAATTTGCCAGAAGAAGACAAAATAGCACTGTTCAAACTTGTTTCAGATAATTGTATTATAGAGGAAACTAAAGGTGCGGACGGAGCAACAAATGAGATAATAACCATATTTACTGAAAATCCAATCTTGTGTGGAATAGTAGCAAATATTCTCACTGAGGTTGTAAAGGCTATAGCCAAGGAGTCATGGAACAGGATTAAAATCTCCGTTAAGATGCCCGATGGTTCAAACTTTATTAATCTTGGAAAGACAAAGTTTTCACAATTAATTAAAAAACATTTCGGAATAGATTTATGAATAAGCTTTATTCGTTAGCTCAGATCTTGGTAGATAAATACAATGTTGAGAATGACTGCAATCTCAAAATTCAACGACATTCTGAAAATGGTTTCAGTCTGCCATATATTCATTCGGACAAGATTTATATTGACAAATCAGTTCATGTGTGGTTAGCATTGTATTTTTTTGGAAATCCAAACTTGTTTATTTATTACCGATTGTTGAAAGGAATGTTGGATTTTAACAATGCTGACGGTGCCTCAAAGTTGTTAGAACTAATAAAAGACGAGTACCATTCATCATCGGAACGATTTCACTATTTGTTATCTCAAGATCCTGAATGGATTACAGTAATGGTTATGACCATAACCCTACATGAATTGGCTCATCATAAGTTCAAGGAAGACAGGACCTCATATCAACTATTTGTAAGTGAGGCAAAGAATTTTCTTCAAAATAGGCCATTTAATATGTCCAAGGATTATGTACCGAATGCGGATTTTAAAGCAGTAGGGATAAGCTTTGAAGAAATAAGAAATTTCGCAGAAGAAGCTTATGATGTAATCATTGAAGATGATTTGGAAGATGAGAATTTTTTGGAAGAGTTGGCCGCTGACAGTTTCGTGTTTAATCATTTCAGCCAGTCTTTAAGCGGTAGTGGAGTAAACCATGCCATTGCATCAACTATGGCTTTATCTGGCAGTTGTGTTTTCTTTTTAGAATATGCAAATAGAATCAACGAGTTATTTTTCACACCTATCAATGAGAACAAAAAAGAACGAATCAAACAAAACCTAATTGCAACAATTGTAGATTCTGTCAATAGCCGAATTAGAGCCATCTATCAGGATTTTCACATCAACAATTTTTTTACGGCTGAAAATATCGATGATGATGCTAAAATGCTATATAGTACATTAGTGGGTACTCCACTTTCTGATTTTAACGAATCGTTGGATGTGGAATTCATGAAATCCTTGCAGCCATTCCAAGATATTTTGGGTGAAGGGTGTCAGATTGAGTTTGATGAGAATAAGCTAAATTTTATTCAGAATGAAGTTGACGCATTTGAAAATGCAATTATTGATTCTATCTTAGATGAGCTTGATAAAAAAACGACATCTCTTTTTCGTTAAATAAAAATGGAGAAGAACGCAAAAATATATGTAGCAGGGCATTGCGGAATGGTAGGTTCTGCCATCATACGTGAATTGGAACGGCAGGGCTATACGAATATCATCACTCGTACACATAAAGAACTTGACTTGACCCGACAGGAAGCTGTGGAAAAGTTTTTTGCCGAAGTGAAACCGGAGTATGTGTTTCTCTCAGCTGCCAAGGTGGGGGGCATTGTAGCCAACGAATCGGCTTTGGCTGATTTTATGTATGAGAACATGATTTTGGAAATGAATGTCATTCATGCCGCTTGGCAGAACGGTTGCAAGAAATTGGAGTTCCTCGGGTCGTCGTGCATCTATCCACGTATGGCACCGCAACCGATGCGGGAAGATTGTCTGCTTACAGGCGAATTGGAAAAGACCAACGAGGCTTACGCTTTGGCCAAAATCTCGGGGTTGAAGTATTGCGAGTTCTTGAACCGCCAGTACGGTACGGACTACATCAGCGTGATGCCAACCAATCTTTATGGGCCGAATGACAATTATCATCCCGAACACAGCCATGTGCTGCCGGCTTTGATACGCCGTTTCCACGAAGCCAAGGAGCAAGGATTGCCGTATGTGACTTGCTGGGGCAACGGCTCGCCGCTCCGCGAGTTCCTGTACGTTGACGACCTCGCCAACCTGTGTGTGTTCTTGATGAATAACTATAGCGGCAATGAGACAGTCAATGCCGGTACGGGCAAGGAACTGACTATTAAAGCACTGACAGAACTGGTCGCGAAGGTAGTGGGTTATAGTGGAGAAATCCGCTGGGACACCACCCGACCTAACGGCACACCACGCAAACTGCTTGATGTATCGAAAGCTACAGCCTTGGGTTGGATATACAAGACCGAGTTGGAGGACGGCATTCGCCTCGCCTACGAAGATTTCCTTCATAATCCCATAAGAGCAGAAAGATAATATGACAGCGAAGAAAGTATTTGTATCGGGTTGCTACGACCTGTTGCACAGCGGGCATGTGGAGTTCTTCCGCCAAGCCTCGCAGTATGGCGACCTCTATGTGGGCATTGGTTCTGACGAGACCATCCTGCATTACAAGAAGCATCGCACCGTTTATCCTGAGAGAGAGCGGCTGTTCATGGTAAAAGCTATCCGCTACGTCAAGGATGCCTTTATCAACGCAGGCGACGGGGTGATGGACTTCGTGCCTACGGTGAAAAAGTTGCGTCCCGACATTTTTGTGGTGAACGAGGACGGCGCGTCGGACGAAAAGGAGACCTTTTGCCGCCGCATGGGGATGGAATACATCGTGTTGCCACGTACCCCGTCGGAAGGGTTGGCTGCCCGTTCCAGCACCGACCTTAAAAAGCAGACCGGCATGATACCCACCCGGCTTGACTTGGCCGGGACGTGGATAGACCAGCCATACGTGTCAGGATACGGTGCCGGCTGGGCGATAACCATCTCGCTCGAACCGACTTTTGAGATACAGGAAAGGTGCGGCCTGTCCACCTCGACCCGTAACCGCATACGCAGCATTTGGCCTTATAAATTGCCTGACATGGACCCGGAGATGCTCGCACGTTTGGTATTCTGTTTCGAGAACGACCCTGAAAGGTCTGACGGGATTATTTCAGGAGCGCAGGATGCCATCGGAATCTGTATGCCGGGCTTGGTGCGCCATTACTACGACGGTCACTATTGGCCGACACGCTTCGAATCTTGTCACGATGAAGAGGTGCTGTGCTGGCTGGAGGAAAGGTTGTGCTTGGTACCGATGTTCCCTCGCCGTGACGGTTGCTCGGTGGTGACCGGCACGCAGATAGACAAACCGCACGTGCAGGCCCTCGCCACAGCCGCCGATGTTTGCTGGAACGCCATCCTCAACCGTGACCTTGACCGCTTTGCCGCTGCTTACAAGGCCTCGTTCGAGGCGCAAGTGGCCATGTTCCCGGCCATGATACAGCCGGGAGTGCAGGATTACATCGACCGCTATTCCGCCATGGACGGTGTGCAGGCCTGGAAGATGCCCGGTGCGGGAGGTGGCGGCTATCTGGCCCTAGTATGCAAGGATAAAGACCATATACCCGAAGAAGCCATCCGACTGACCATTCGCCGCCGTCATTCAGGTAATCAGTTCTAACTTAATACCACACACTATGAAACGATATTGTCAGATACTCACACTACCCGACGACCCACAGGCCATAGCAGCTTATGTAGAAGTACACAGCCGTGTATGGCCGGAAATAAAGGAAGGCATTCGGTCGGTGGGCATACTCGATATGCAAATCTACCTATATGGACACACCTCGTTCATGATTATGGAAACGGTGGATGACTTCGACTGGGAAAAGGACAATGCAAGGCTGGCCAAGCTACCCAGGCAGGCTGAGTGGGAAGCCTACGTTGCCCAATTTCAAGGTTGCGACCCTACTGCGCCATCAACAGAGAAATGGCAGCTGATGGAACAAATTTTCAAACTATGACAGGGCAAAGTAACGGTATGTTCAGAGGGGCGAACGGACGCAACTATGTAGCGGCGTTCGCCCTTGTCGCTTCGCTGTTCTTCCTATGGGGCGTGGCCCATAGCATCCTCGATGTGTTGAACAAGCATTTTCAGGATGTGCTTGTCATCTCCAAAGCTCGCAGTGCATTGGTTCAGGCAATGGTCTATGGTGGCTATTTCCTGATGGCTATACCTGCCGGACAGATAATCCGCAAGTGGGGCTACCGCACAGGTATTGTCACCGGGCTGTTGCTTTATGGCATCGGTGCGCTGCTGTTCATCCCCGGCGGACAGTTGATGTCATTCCCGTTCTTCCTGCTTTGCCTGTTCATCATAGGTTGCGGACTGACTTGCTTGGAAACTTCCGCCAATCCCTATATCACCGTACTTGGTGAAAAGCGGTCGGCTGCCGGCAGGCTCAACCTTGCACAGGCACTCAACGGATTGGGCTGGGTGGTAGGCCCGATGATTGGCGGTGTGCTGATTCTCGGGGAAGATGGTGGCGATATTACCTTGCCATACGCAGTCATCGGCTTTGTAGTCATCGTATTGGGAGCGGTATTCTCTCGGCTACATCTGCCAGCACCAGATGAGCAAAATGAAGAAATAGTCAAAACAGTTGCAACAACAGCACCTACTACTTCCATTTGGCGAATACGCACATTCCGCTATGGTGTAGTAGCGTTGTTGCTCTATGTGGCCGCACAGACCGGCATCAATTCATTCTTCATCAACTATGTCCTTGAAGCCGATACCTCGCTAAGTCCTTCCACGGCAGCGATGATGCTCTCCATTGGAGGCATGGGATTGTTTATGGTAGGCCGCCTGTTAGGTTCGTTCATCTTAAAGGCGGTAGCTCCTGCACGGTTGATGACAGTCTGTGCCATTGGTGCAACTGCCTGTATGCTGTTCACTATCACCTCCAACGGACAAGTAGGAATGGCGGCACTCTGCCTTACCTACCTGTTTGAGAGCGTGATGTTCCCTACCATTTTCTCGATGGCACTAACTGATGTTACAGGCGGCAATACCAAGACTGCATCGTCCTATCTCGTTATGTCCATCGTGGGTGGAGCAATTGCGCCGGTACTGATGGGGTTGTTGGGCGAGAACAATATGGCACTCGGGTTCCTTGTTCCCTTGGGGTGTTTCGTGGGCATAATGCTTTATTCATTTTTCTATAAGCGATTAAGAAACTAAAAGAGACAAAGGAGATGTGCTGTATCAGTACAACTGTATCATTTATATTGATTTAGTAATGAAGAAGTTCTTATGTAAAATTTTCTCCTATAAGACATGGTCATATGCTGCAGCTATTGTTACTGTACTAATGGCTATCCCAGCACTTAAAGAATGTATGAAAAAGTCCCCTACGATTGAAGTATCGGTGGGAAAGTATTGGGTGACCGATGAAGAAAAAGTGACTTTGCTGTATGTTGTACCAAACACAGCAATAGACAAATACCAAGTTCCTATTCCTCTTTCTTTTAGTAATAATGGGGAAACTGCATTACACAATTTTTCAGGCAGACTGTCAACAGAACTGTTGAAGATTGGCGGCAACGATAATAAGGATGCCTATATGAGAAGATTTTTGAACGGAGATGAACATCTGGACAATCACATACAAAACATATATGTGAAGTCTGCGTCGATGGTTGGCAAAGGAAAAATAGAACTTTCAACCAAAGGTTATGAACTGAATTTCGTTCGTAGGAAAGAGTTGCAAACTTCTTTCCCGGCATTTGATAATTTTAATTTTAACCTTGAAATCACGTATGATAACCAAGAAACGGCTCAGAGCTTTTTTCAATGCTATCTGCATGTCAGAAAGTCAATACAAAGGAATGTTGCAAATCCCAACGAAGTTGGAGAGAGGAAAGACTTTTGTCATATTTACAGAAACAGAGCGTTTGTCAAAACAAGAAGATGGCATAAAAATAGTGATATGTAGGTTGAAAGGTAGCGAAAAGTCTATTGTAAAAATGTAGCATCTTACGTTTGAATTCTATCTGAAAGATATTAATTTGTATGTCAGCCATTATGGGAAATATCCATAATGGCTGGCTTTAATTTTAATAGATAATCATAGTCAAAAACAGACAATACCAATTATGAAAAAGCACCTTGTAATTTTTATTTTCTTTTTCAATCTTCCTTTTGCGGATATTGCATATGGGCAATTTACCTATCGAACAACCGGACTGCTACATATGCCCACAGCTGACATGCAATGGGACAAGACCGTGATAGCCGGAGCGTCTTACTTGGACGTTGCAGCCACGCCAGGCGAATGGGATTACAACACTTGTACGCCATTGGAGCTAACCTGCGTTTCAACCTACCCGAAAGTTTGTTCGAAAACAAGTTGTTGAACGGTTTGAACCTGATGGTAAAATATTATTCGTGTACGGTGAATGTGAGAGGTAGTTATTCGGTGTGGAAAGACCGAATCAATGTGGTGGCAGAGTTGAACCAATGCAAACATCTTTCGGCAGGAATGTATTTCAAACTATGCCTATTTTAACGACAAACAACGACGAATAATAGTGGAAAGCCCTTCTCCTTATCTTGAACTTGGAGCAAGGGCTTTTCTTGTGTTTGCAGCCATTAAAAAACACCCATAGAAAAGCGTCCAATCATTTGCGTAGTTCTTAAGAATTTCGTATATTAGTGTTTTGAAATTCAATTTATTATGGGATATATTATATTGATTGTACTGGGGTATTTCCTGCTGAAACTCTGCGGGAAAGTACTACGAAAGGTCTGTTCGGCAGAAACTACCGCCTTGTGGTTAGCTGTCTTGTTTTGTTGGCTCATCTTGGACTGGTTCTGGGTGGGTGCAATTCTATTGGCATGGCGGTACATCTTGATACCAGTAGCCAAGTATCAAGAGAGGCATCCGAAGCGATGTAAACGGAATGATTATAGAGGTACGAATTTGAACAAGGTTATCCTATGGGTAATCCCCATCTTTTGGCCTATACTGATAGCAAGGATGTTCATGTCTGGCAAGACCTACAAGCCGACGATGAACGAATATGATTACGAGCAGTTCTTGAAAGGTAATGCGAAGTAGTTTTAACCGTCAACCAAGTGCGCCAACGCTTCCTCACGGATTTCACGGACAAATTGCAACAAGATGGCCGGGTCAATGTGCTTCTTGCCGTATTTGGCAGTGATGTGCAAGTGCGGGCCGGTACTGCGTCCTGTGTTTCCGCTGATGGCCACCACCTCGCCGGGTTTGACTATTGCCCCTTTCCGCACCAAGGATTTGGACAAATGACAATAGCTGACGGTATAATCGCCGTGACGGATAATGACGTAGTTGCCCGACCGTTTGTCCGCAGACACTTTCACTACTTCGCCCGGCATCATGGCATAGACCTCCTCGCCGTTTGCCCGCAAATCCAATCCCTTGTGGTTGCTCTGCTTGCCTGAAAAAGGGTCTTTGCGCCGCCCAAAGGGTGAAGTGACTATGATTCCCTTCAAAGGGTATGACACGCTCATATAACAGCCTATCCAGTAGTTGCGCATTTCTTCTGACTGTTTCCCTGCCATTGAGGTAAGGGAAGCAAGGTTGTCGGCCTCTCCATTTTCGGGGAGGCTTTTTGTTTCTATCGGTTCAACCACTTCCTGCACTCTGTACAGAGGTTTACTGTATGCAATGGTATGAAACTGTGCCTGCAAGAACAGACAATAGAATAACAGGGTAAGTAATAGCCATGACTTTTTCATGGTACAAAAGTAATATGTGGTTTGCGTACAAGAGAAAAGGAGGCAATGAGAATGGTTGTATTATAAGGTTTTATAGGGAATCAGACCAACGAATCAGACTTAGGCTACCTACAAAAAGAGCCTGTCATATAGACAAGCCCTATCAGTTCCTTTTATAGTGCAGTATGAAGACCGTAATCTTCAAGTGCACTTGCATTTCATGCGATGCAAAGATACGATTTATTCTCAATAAACATTCACCCTTTCTGAATAAATACTTCCAAAAGACTGTATGACAATAGTCTGAAAATGGAGAAAACTCACTCAACTTGGGAGTTATACCGTAAAAAGCATTATATTTGCAGATTATAAGATGCAACAGCATTACTGGAATGAGGTTGCATTCAATCAAGTAACCGATGACAATGAAGAAGTTGCAGCTATAGACAAGAATCGCATGACAGATATTCCAAAAAAACTATATGCCTTGGTGCAAAAAGGCGAATCGGCTGAAGTTGAATTCAAATCCGCCCGTGGCGGCTTTCCCGGCAGCTTTTGGGAAAGCTACTCGGCATTTGCCAATACCAATGGAGGTACCATCATATTGGGTGTACAGGAGAAAGATGGGAAGTTCTTGTTCGACGGTCTTTCCGAAGAAACGGTACTCAAATACAAAAAGAACTTTTGGGACAACGCCCATAACCGTGGAAAGGTAAGTGTCTGTTTGCCCCGCGAGCAGGATGTGGAGGTCAAGGAAGTGGATGGAGCCTATTTGCTCGTCTGCCACATTCCCCGAGCCGAATACAATATGCGCCCAGTATTCCTCACGACCAATCCTATAGGCAATACTTATCGCAGGAATCACGAAGGCGATTACCTGTGTACGGATGCGGAAGTTAGGCGGATGTTTGCTGATGCGGAGCATGAAAGCCATCCCCAAGATGCCATCATCCGAAAAGGGTTCACCCTTGAAAATGCCATTGACCTGCCATCGTTGCACCAATACCGTCAGCTGTTCGCCAGCCTGCATCCCACCCATCCTTGGGCGAAGCTCACGGACGACCTGCAATTCATGGAAAAGATTGGTGCTTACTCCAACAACGTGGCGACAGGCGAAAGCGGCATCACCCGTGCCGGTCTTCTGATGTTCGGCCAATCAGACATGATTACCAATCCGGGCGGAGAACCTTATTATTTTGTGGACTACCAAGAGAGATTGTTCACCGATGATGTCCGGGTACGTTGGACTGACCGTATCTATCCCGATGGCACTTGGGAAGCCAACCTGTTCCAGTTCTATGTGCGTGTGTACAACAAGCTCATCCAAGCCCTGCCCAAACCATTCAAATTGATAGGCGATGCAAGGCAGGAAGAAACCGCCGCCCATGATGCCGTGCGCGAAGCATTGATAAATTGCATCGTTCATGAAGACCTGAATGCGACTGGCAACATTGTGGTACGCCGGACAGAGACAGAACTTACTTTTTCAAACCCCGGCATGATGCTGGTGTCGAAGCAACAATACTTTAAGGGAGGAAGAAGCATCTGCCGCAATCCGACCTTGCAAAAAATGTTCATGCTGTTGGGAAAAGCAGAAAAAGCTGGAAGCGGCGTGGACAAGATATTGGCCGGGTGGAAAGAATTGGGTTGGGATGCGCCTCGCTTGACCGAAGAGGTGCAACCTGATTATGTGGTGTTGACATTGCCTATCGGGAAAACCCGACAAGAAAACCCGATAAGAAAACCCGATAAGAAAGAGAAAAACCCGACAAGAAAACCCGATAAGAAAGGAGTGAGAAGACAACAAATCTTGGAGTTCTGCACGGAACCCAGATCTTCGTCCGACATATTGGAAATGTTAGGGTTAAAAGATAAGGAGAACCTGATGGAGGTTTATATAAACCCAATGATTGCCGGGGACTTGTTATCCATGACTGAGCCTGATAATCCGACAAGCCGAAATCAAATGTATGTAGCAATCAAGGCTGCAAAACCATAACCGCACCCGTAAACAGAACAACCCAATACCTGAATGGGGCTTCCCGGCATGAATGTGCCTTGGGAAGCCCCATTCTTCGTTTGAAGTATGATTGACAGTATGATTTTTCGCCATTACCCTAAATAAACCAAAATCCAAGCACTTTTCTTGTCGGCTTTTACTTGGCCTCGTTCTTCCACCTTACATTTGTCCGAGTGTAACAAATCTAATTTGGACGAATGAACAGATACAAATTTTCGGAAGAGGAAGTGCCCTACGGCATCCTTGAACAATTCGGGCTGACAAGGGAGATGATCGGCGACCTGCCGGTGGATGTGCTGCAAGCCATCCATTCGGGCCGCCGTTCACCCGTTTTGCCTATTCGTGTGGACGATTCGGAAGGCAACACCATCCATGCCCGAACACGTTTCTCATTGGTGCGGCGTGAGGACGGTACAGCCGACGTGTTGTTTTACCCTGTTTTGGTTGAAAGCCGTCTGGAGCGGTTCAGTGAGGAACAGAAGCAACGCCTGTTGGAGGGAAAGGCGGTCATCGCACCGATGCAAGACGGCATCGACCACCCCATACAGGCATTCCATCAGATAGATTCCGGCACGAAGCAAATCCTTTCCGTGCCCACACCCGTCATCGGGCGCAACCTGCATATCATAGCCGATGAGTTCCACCTTTCCACGGCGGAAATCAACTGCCTGCAAGTGGGTGAACCCCTGACCGTGGCGGAGGGCGATGAACTGATGACCATCGGCATCGACCTGAACGAGCCAACGGGTCTGTTGGTATGCGTGGGCGATGGCGTACAATGGAAACAGGAAGCGAAACGCGAGTGGGAGAAGTACAACTTCGGCTGTTTCGGTTGCTGGGTGGCAGACGGCGAGGGCGGTCTTGACTATGTGCATGAGGACGACTACACCGAAGAAATGTGGAACGAGCTGAAGCGGAGCAGCCAGCGTAGGATGCAGAACGCCAACGCCCCCAAACTGTAAGACATCATGGCAAAGGAAGAATACTATTCGGAAGAAACCCTTGTGGAAAAGGTACAGAGTGGTGAATTTGGTTGGAAAGACTATGTACAACACCATTCAAGGGAATGGAGAACGGAATACGAAAAGTATTGCCGTCTGCGCGACCTGCCGATGGACGACGACACCGCCCTGCGCTTCCTCGACATGAAACAGGAAGAGATGGAAACGGCACTCGCCAACGGCGATGCCTGAATATCGTATAACCGCATGAGGACAACCTAAAATGAGCATACGAACGAATACCAACCCACGTCCCTTGGAACTGCCGCCGGAGATGCGCGACATCCTGGCACGCAATGGCATGAGAGGGCATATCGCAGGAAGCAGCGAGGGGTTTGTCCTGATTGTGCAGGGACATGACTCCCCGTTGCTTTCCTATCCCATCACCGAAAAGCAGCTACAGGCACTTACCGACTGGGGTACGAACTACGCCAACCGGCGGTGCTACAACACCTTTGCCAGCATCGTGGCTGCGGACTTTGACCTGCCCAAGGACTTCGTACACGCACGGAATGCCAACGGTCGGGTGGCCATGGGCTTGCACGGCTACCGTATCGGTGCGGGTGAATACGGACGATTGGGGTGGGCGCATCCCATGCACCGCCACCCGTGGGGAGCCTGCTTCCTTGGCTGGACACCCCGGCAACAGGAAGGCTTCCACCTGCGGCGCATAGGCGGCAACCTCTACTTTCCCGGCGCACCGATAGTTCCCAACCGACCAGACGGCCGCATGAAGCCCGGAGAGTTGCAGAGCGGAGGTTATGGTTTCTACTACAAGGGGCATCCTACCACCGTTGTGGCCGGACAGGATGTGTTGGAAGAACTGAAAACGGTCATCACACCCTTGCAACCCAGACCAAGACCCACCGAAGCGGCCAAGCCTTACCACACACTCATCACTTCTCCCGTCTATTTCACCAACGAGAAATGGCATGAGTGCCTGGCAAGCCACGGCATACTAATCGACTCCGAACGCAAGACGCTGACCATCCAGTCCGCCTCCGTCCCTGCGGACTTGCAGTACGACTTGAAAGACGAGGAACTGGCGGCACTCACCAACAACTCCGCACAGGAAGTATCGGTGGAGAAACGGCTGGAAATCATCAACGGCATCATCAAGGAGGACTTTGCCGCTCCTGTCACGATGGACATGCTGAACAGCGACAAGATGATTGCCATCGAACTGCATCCGGCTGTCAGGGAAGATTTGGAACGGCAGCTTACCCAAGTGGAACAAATGGAACAAGGTGGGCAAGGGCAATACGCCCACGAAGACCTGTCCGTGACACCCGAAGAAAGGGAGCTGCCCAAGGGTACGGTAGTGATGGACGGAAACGACCTTGCTTATATCAATCCTGAAAAGGGTTGGTTTCGAGAAGGACGGCATGGACGTGAAGTTACCGTGGATCAAATTCGGGTCGAACCCGCAGAAACGGAGGGCAAGTACCGCATGACCGCCGTCATAGACGGCGAAACCGTGAGCCACGAAATCACCCAAAAGCAATATGACAAGTTCATGGCCATTGACGATTACCACCGTCTGAAACTTTTCTCCAAGATATTCGGGGAGGTGGACATGAAATCGAGGGACAATGTGCCATTGGGAACAAAGATAGGTGCTGCTCTATTGGCAGGTGTGGCCGTGATGGGCGAATTAGGACGCGGACCGCGCCCCGACATCTATTATATGGAAAGGCACGGCCCACCGCCCCCACGTTGCTACTTCAAACCCGGAGTGGACACCCCGATGGACGTGGCGGCACGGAACTTTGAAGCCGCCGTAAACACGGAACGGATGCAGCATGAACTGAGACACGGAATGTGATTGAATGAAGAACGAAGAAACAACGTTCGGCGTAAGCCAATTAAGAATGAAGAATTAAAGCCATCCATGTCTGAACTGACCTACGAAGATTACAAGAGGCGACTGAGCATACAGGAGCTATTGGTGGACGCGGGCTACCGGCTGAACCGCCGTGACGGCCTGCGCTATCCGTCGTATGTGCGCATTGACAGCGACGGGCGGCGTGTGCGCGGTGACAAGTTCATTGTCACGGGCAACGGCTTCTGTTGCTTCCAGCCGCCCGAACGCAAGAACTACAACGTCATCTCTTTCATCAAGGAACATCCCCATCTTTTTGCCGAATACACGCCGGGTATGTCCACTGACCGACTGGTCAACCTCGTATGCCGCCGCCTGCTGAACGAGCCACAGGAAATCCGCGAGACCAAAATTTACAATCCCCAAAAGGAGTGCAAACCGTTTGACATCAACGAATACGACTTGCACGCCTTCCGTATGGACGATTGGGAAAGCCAAAAGAAGTTCTATCCCTATTTCAAGAACCGGGGCATCGACCTCGACACCCAACGTGCCTTTTGCGGCCATTTTTTCCTTGCCGCTAAGCACCGGACGGACGGCAAGGTGTTCACCAATCTTGCTTTTCCCTTGTCGCTACCGGCGTGGCCGGGCAAGCAGATTGTCGGTTTGGAAGAACGTAGCCGCCCCAATGCCGAGGGCAAGACCGCCTACAAGGGCATGGCGGTGGGGAGCAACGCCACCGAGGGCATGTGGATAGGCCGACTCAACAGCCACGGCAGCGATGTGGGCTTTACCACCCCGCTGTCAGGAGCCAAGGATGTATATTGGTTTGAGAGTGCCTTCGATGCGATGGCGTTCTACCAGATGGAGAAGAAAGAAACCGTGGCATACGCCGACTTGGGCAATGCCGTATTTGTTTCCACCGGCGGCACACCGAGCATCCGACAGTTTGCCGGAATGCTGGAACAGACACCCTCCGCCAATCACCACCTCTGCTTCGACCGAGACCGTGCCGGGCAACTCTATGCCGTGAATTTCGCCTTGCAAATGAACGGGCGTGTATTTAACTCGCATACGACCAAGAAAGACACCTTGGTTGTCACCGACCTCACCGGGAAATACGGGAGGCATGAGATGGATGTGGTCACCTTTGACTTTGATACCGTCTGCAAGGAACTTGACTTGGAGAAAGGACGCATTGACTACCGTCCACCTATCGAGGGCTACAAGGACTGGAACGACCAGCTATTGGGCAAACGGATGGATGAGAGCACGGAACAGGAAAATACAGAAGAACGACATAACCGATTCAGAAGATGACACAGGCTACCGCACAACCGACATACACCCGGCCAGGTACAATCCAACTACGGCCACGGGCGGTGCAGTTCTTCATTGACAACTGGCCGTTGTTGGCACTCGACCTGTGCGGCTATGCCTGCGCCGGGATGGACGGCATGCCTTTCAGGGAATTGCTGTTATGGTTATCGGTGGCCGTGTCATTGTTATTGGCCTACCGTCTTATCTATCTGAAACGCATGGTGTACCGCATTACCGCCGAACAACTGATATACGAGCATGGCGTGTTCACACGAAGCAGTGATTATGTGGAACTCTACCGGGTGGTGGACTTCGCCGAGCGGAGCAGCCTGTTGCAACAGCTTTGCGGAGTGAAAACAGTGAGTGTCTATTCGGGCGACCGCACCACGCCACGGCTTGGCATTATCGGTGTGGGGATAGACGACAATTTAGTACAAGCCATCCGTGGAAGGGTGGAACTGAACAAACGCAGAAAGGGAATTTATGAGATTACGAACCGCTAAGATATTGACCATCGTATTAGCCTTGTGTGCCAGCATCCAGGTACAAGCGCAATTCGTACAAACCAATCCTTTGGAATGGCTGGCGTTGGCAGAAGGCAACGAGGCCATCAACGGGCAAATACAAGACCAGATTGAAGGGCAGACCAAGACGGCGGTGTTGCAGAACACCATCGCCGCCGAGTTCAACCGCATTCACGAATGGGAACGCAAGTATAGCGACTATCTGCAAACCGTGGAGGGTTACGCTTCCTCCTTGAAAGCGGCAACCACCCTTTATGAAGACGGAGTGCGCATTTTCATCACCCTCGGCAAACTGCACAAGGCCGTTACCCACAATCCTCAAGGCATTGTCGCCACCATGAGCATGAACAACCTCTACATCGAAACGGCCACGGAGTTGGTTTCGGTTTACACGCTGCTAAGAAATGCCGTGGCTACAGGAGGTCCGCAGAACATGCTGACCGGGGCGGAACGGAGCGAAACCCTTTGGGCGTTGTCCGACCGGCTGGACGCTTTCAGTAAGAAGCTGCACCTGTTGCATCTGAGCATCCGCTATTATACGATGACCGATGTGTGGAACAGCATCACGGCAGGCATGATAGACCGGAACAATGGTGAAGTGGCCCATGCCGCCTTGGACAGATGGCGGCGAGCGGCAAAAACAGTTAACAATTAAAAATTGACAATTAACAAATAGCGTCATAGAACTTTATAATGATGGCAAGGAAATTAAAACGGTTCATACTTATGGGAATATTGGTGCTCTGTGCCATGCAAGCCCATGCGCAGATAGACCCGACCTTGGCAGGGATGGTGTACCTCTATACCGACAAAGCGGAAGACCAATTGAAGGCACAGGAACGGGCTATGCTGATGCAGACCACCGGGCACATCTGGACGCGCGAGGAGGTGGAGGGAACGACCGACATCCAACGGAAGTTTAATGATTATCTGGACTCATTTCGCGACATCATCAGCTACGCGGCACAGATATACGGCTTCTACCACGAAGTCGGTAAGCTGGCCGAGAACATGGGCAACCTGAACCGCCAGTTGCGCGACCATGCAGGAAACACCATCGCCGTGGCACTCACCCCAAACCGCAACCGCATCTACCAGGAACTGATATTGGGCAGTGTGGAAATCGTGAACGACATCCGGCAAGTATGCCTGAGTGACACCAAGATGACCGAGAAGCAACGGGTAGAATTGGTGTTCGGCATCCGGCCAAAGCTGAAAGCAATGAACAGAAAACTGCGCCACCTGACGTTGGCGGTAAAATACACCTCGTTGGCAGACGTATGGGCGACCATAGATGAAGGGACCAGGCCGCAGAAAGCGGACAAGGCGGAAATCGCCCGTGCCGCCATGCGCAGATGGAAACGAAACGGAGATTTATAAACGGATATAAAAGACTTGAATATGGGAAAATGGGCTACAATACTGGGTTACGGCAAAAGATTGGTCAACAACTCCGCCACCCGTTCATTAGGCGGTGCGGTAGTACATCCCCAGCGTACTCTTGCAGGCTTTGGCCACGCCACCAAGACGGCGGTGGTCGGAGGCGGCATGGGCTACCTCGCTTGGGAGAACATCGTGAACGACAAGCCCGTGGTGCGCACCGTGGCCGACGTGCTTGTCGGCGAAGAGAACGTGGACAAAGGTATGGAGATAGCCGGGCAAGCCGCCGAGAAAGTGGAAGACGCGGTCGGACAGGCCGGTGAAGCCTTGCAAGATGTAAAGGAGGGCGTTTCCACCCTGAACCAGACTTGGAGCGGCATCGGCACGTTCTTGGGCAACCTGACAGGAGGGAATGGGCTGGACATGTTCGGCAACTTCTTTTCCAACTTAGGGAAAGGGAACGTGTCGGGCTTGGGAATACTCGGTTTAGTGGCTTCCGCCTTGTTGGTATTCGGCCGCTTCGGCTGGTTGGGCAAGATAGGCGGATTGCTGCTGGGCATGATGCTTATCGGCAACAACTCACGGATAGAGCAAGCGCATCCCGTAGGGCAATCGCCGCAGGAGGAACTGGAACGGCAGAGAGGGATGCGAAGATAAATAACAGCCCCTCCCAACCTCTCCCGATTGGGAGGGTGCAAATAGTAAGAATTAAATACGAATGACGAAGATATGGACTATACACAGGAAATGAACCTCGCTTCTGCAAGCGGCTACTGTATGCCGTTTGAGGAACGGAACGGCGAAGTAAAGCTGCTCTTGGGATATGGGGAACAGACCCATCCCAAGACCGGTGACAAGTTTTTTCACCACGGCGTGGACTTCGGCACACACCGCTACATACTGGCTGCGGTGGCCGACGGCGTGGTGACGGGAATCGGGAGCAACCCCACGCACGGGTTGTTCCAAGTGACCCGGTACGGCAAGTACGAAGTGACCTACGCACATCTGGCGAGGGCGATGGCACCGTTTGGGGCCAAAGTGAAGGCGGGAAGCGTACTGGCCATCAGCGGCGACCTGCTTCATTTGGAGGTGCGGTATGACGGGGAGGAAATCAACCCCATTGACTTCCTTGCCATGCTCTACGGCAACTTGAAGATGATGCAACAGCAAGGGCATACGGGAATGCCCGACTTCGACACCCTTGATATGGACATCCCCACGGAGTATGACGACTGCCGGGAGGAGATCGAGGAACTGATGCTCCGCTTTTATCCAGACTACCTGTCGGAGATTGGCAACGGGCAATACAAGGTGTCCGACCATACCGCCCAGTCACTGCGCAACATCTTCTCCTTGTCGGCCATCCGCAACTATTTCTACGAAGTGATACCCTCGCTGGCCAACCCGCTTGGTATCGGTACACGCTCCATGCCCATCGCCGCCAAGGTGCAGAACCTGCTGATAGGCGACTTCTTAGATTATTTGGCGTTCCGTCATGGAGTGTTCCTCTCCACGTTGGGCGAAAACGGTAAAAAAAAAGACTTGACGAAGCGGTAGCCGCCATCGGTGTCACCGACCCATTGGAAGGATTGGAGATTGACGTGCGCAGCTTCGACATTCCCCGGCTTGTCACCGTCTATCCCGACCGGGCGGGGCTGCGTTGGTGGACCAAAGCCTGGTTCAACAACAAGGAGGACGGGGAAGCCTCGGTTGAAATCAACCGGGAGACGGCGGTGGGCTTCATCCAAGATGAGATAGCCAAGGATACCCTGTTGGAGAAATACTATCCCAAGCAGATGGAAGCCTGCCGCAACGCGATAGAACAAACCCGTGAACAACTGATGAAACAACTGAACGCTTCGATTTAACAACATATACTCTAATGAGCAAGGATATACAACACAGTGAACGGCTGGCCGAGGTGGAATACTGCCTGCAAAGCTACTTCGACACCCATTTCCTGTCCGTCATGCACAGCGTGAAGGACTTTTTGGGGAAGAAACAGGCGGAGGAGATTGGTGAATACGCCCTGAGTCCCGCCGGATTGTTAAGCAGTTTTGCCGCCGGTGCCACGGGAATGCCCGACAATACCATGCAGTACCTGCGGCTGACGGGTGAATGGAACAGCAAGACGGCCGAGGACTATGTGGAGATGTGCCGCGAGCGCATTGCCGGGAACAAGGATTTCACCTCCGACCTCGCCCTGCTTGCATCCGAATGGCGCAAGGCAGTGGTGGCCGAGATTGGCAGGGAGCGTTACGACAGCCTGTCCTCCAAGCTGGGTGGCGACCTTGCCTTTGCCTACGTGGACTACCGGGTGGAGCAGATGATGGTTGACCGCATGGTCAAGGAACAGATGCCCAAGTCATCGGTGGAATATGTGCTGCGCAAGGGCATGGAGGGAAGCCTGTTCGGGTTTGCCGACTCGCTGATGCGTTCGCCCCTGCAACAGGAGATAGATGCACGGGGCGAGGCCGCCTATAACCCCTCCACCGGGGAAAAGTGGGCCGGGCGTGGCGTATCATTCGCTGCCGATGCCGTGGCGACGGGAGGCATCACCTCGTGGGCGGCATTGGCCGGGACTGTAGGACTGGAAGCCGTCTCCTACGGAGTGGATTGGTATATAGAGGGAAAGGAAAAAGCCGACGGGAAAGCCCCAACCGTGGAGGATTGCATCAGCCGGGGCGTGTTCGGGGCGGAGGGAAACGTGTTCGCCGACTTCCGCAAGAAGAGCCGGGAGATTGTTTCCTACGAGAATGAATATGTGTTGTCCGTCAACAGCCAATTAGTCAGGCCGATGGGGATTCTCACCGAGAAGCCCATTTGGACGGAGTGGATGGAACAGAATGCCATTCCGGGTGTTCCCAGCCTCGCATCGATGTTTCCCGATGTGTCTGAGGACAAGCGGAATGATGAACGCTATAAAAATGTCCCTTTGGTCGTGGCACCGGGATATGAGGAAGAATACTTGGCCGAACAACAAGCCTTGCAGGAGGAAGAAGGAAGGAACTGTTTGCTGGCTGCTTCATCGGAAACGGGTGAAAGGCCGGAACAATCTCAAGAGGAACAAATGCAACAATCACCCCAACAGTCCGACCCACAACCGCCTGAACAGCAACCCACCAACGAGAACGGTTGGGACGGACTGCTCAGAACATTTGGGTTGGACGGCATGGGCGGTGTGGCCAGGAACTTGGGTTACGTGGTTTCCATGCTCCCCGATGTACTGTTGGGGCTGTTCACCGGGAACACGAAATCATTCGGAGTGAAAGAAAGCCTGTTGCCCATTGCCTCCATCTTGTTAGGTATGTTTGTCCGCAATCCTTTGCTGAAAATGGTGCTGATAGGCATGGGTGGCTTGAACCTGCTGAACAAGGCCGGGCAAGAGGCCCTTGACCAGCAAGAAGAAACACCGGCCAGACAGCTGTACAAACCTTATCCGGATGAGCCGCTGAACGCAAGGCTTGCCAATCCCGTCCTGCAAAGCGACAACCTGTTCATGGACATCGACGGCGTACCGTGCAGCGTCCTGTTGCCGCTCCAAGCGGCGGAAGCCTGCCGGGAGGGGGCGTTGCCACTGAACACCCTCGCCAATGCCGTGCTTGCCAAACATGAGGAAACAAGGTTGCTGACCCAGGAAAACTACCAGGCTTCCGAACGTGCCTTGGAGGAAAGCAGGGAACGGACGCTGGGAATCAAGTGAGGCCATTATGCCATTGACATTGAATTGACACCATATAATATAAGAATAGGTATGAGCAAAGAGAAAAGCCCGCAAGAGAAAGCGGCGGTAGAACGTGAGAAAGAACTGCTGGCAGGCGCATTGAACGGTGCGGCCTCCAGCGGCGGCTACTGGTTGAACGCTTCCGGCCGCACTGCGCCCCGGTTTTATCCCAAAGGGCCGGAGGTCAGCCCGTACAATGCACTCGTGTTGGGGATGCACGCCGACCGAGGCGGCTACAAGACCGCCCGCTACTTCTCGTTCAACGAAGCGAAGAAATACGGGGAAGCGGTGTTGCAAGGTGAGAAAGGCGTTCCGTTCCACTGGTACAAATGGGAGCAGTATGTCAACCGCAACGATCCGAAGGACACGATGACAAGGGAGGACTACCTCCAGTTGGACAAGGAAGAACAGAAACAATACAAGGGTGTCCGCAACCGGGAGATACGCATCCTGTTCAACGTGGACCAGACCACCATGCCCTTGTCAAGCCAGGAAATATACGCTACCTTGTTGGAGAACTACGGCGGCATCAACGACCGGGGCAACCTCAAAACGGAAGAACGCCAGTTGCGGAACGCCGTCAACCATTTCACCGCACAAGTCAAGGAGAACCTTGTGCCCATCCGCAAGGACGGAACAGGCACCCCACGATACGACACCGCCAAGGATGCCGTCTATATGCCCGACCAGAAGCATTTTGCCTCTTATCCGGACTATGTGCAGGAATTGGTGCGTCAGGTGGCAAGCGCGACCGGCCACCAGCAACGCCTTGCCCGTGAAGGCATGGTGATGCAAGGCGGCAAAGCCCCGTCGGAGGATGCCGTGAAATACGAACGGCTGGTGGCGGAACTGGCTGCGGGCGTGAAAATGATGGATTTCGGACTTCCAGCCAAGATTTCAGCCGAGAACCTGCCGCTGGTGGAGTACTGGACGCAGGAACTGCAAGAGAACCCCACGCTGCTGGAAGCCATCGAGACGGACGTGAACAACGCCGTGGAGGTGATGCGCAAGGCGGAGCGTGGCGAGAAGATAGAATACGCCGCCCTGCGCGACCACAAACGTACCACCGAACTGCGGGGGAAACAGAAACCGCAGGTGGATTCCAAGGAGAGTGCCATCCTAATCGATGTCATACGCAAGGGAGGCATGTGCGTGGACAGCCGCAATTTCCCTTCACAAGCGGAAAAACAGGCTTTCTTGGAGAAATTCAGCTTAGGATTCTATGACCGTAAAGTGGAAGAAGCCTTGGCAAGGGTACATGACGATGACCCCGAGGTCGTGGAAATGGCTTATACCGAGGCCGCATCCTACGGGGCACGGATGGCGGAAGCCTGCCGAGAATACCTGCCCGCCGAATGGAACACCCAAGGGAGCTATGCCGTGGCCGGGCGGCTGAAAGAATTGCCCGACCGTTCCACCAAGGAAATGGTCATCGTGCGCGACCGGCAAACCGGCATCGTGGACGTGGTTTTGCCCGGCGGAGCCTTGGAGGGAGGTCATGTGGTGTTACCCGGCGGCGACAAACGCCCCTACAGCCTGACACTCGATGAGGTGATGGGCGCACAAGAACGGTCGGAACGCGGGGCAAAGGCCGTGACGAACAACCTGCCCGGGTTCTCCAAGCAGCGCATCGAGAGTGCCTTGCGGTCGCAGGGGGCTGCATACGTCCGCTTCTTCAACAAGGACGGACTGTTGGGGTTCCGTCCCGATGACAGCTACTTTGAGGGCAAGGAAGTGACCACGGCCAAATTGGACGGCAAGGAGCTGCGGACGCTCTCGCACATCGACGTGTCAGAGGCGGTGGAAAACGCGACCACCGTGCAGTTCGACCGCATCCAAATGCTGCGTGACGATGACGGACGGTGGGCATTGTACCTTAAGCCCCAAGGGGAAGCCTCGTTCAGCGTCTATCCCGACAAGGAGGACATCAACCGCTTTTTCTCCACCATCAAGCAAGGGCAACAGGAAGCCTCTGCCGGAGTGCGCCGCGACTTGGCCAACAAATACTACGCTTTGGCGCAGAACAAGCCGGAATTGAAAGTGGATTTGTTTGGCAACGCTTCCGAAAATGCCGATTTGAGCCGGATCAAGCGGGTGAACATTTTCCGCACCAAGGATGAACGCATCCTCTGCGCCCCGGTCATCGACGGCATAGAGAAAGTGCAGCCGAGAGTAGTCACACCTCAGCAGTGGCAACGGATGTGGGCGGCTGAGGACATGGCCGAATACAAGACATGCCTGGCCGCCAAGCTGTTTGCGGACGTGCTTGAACAAACACAGGGCGAACGGCAAGGGCAAACTGAACAAGCCCAACAAAGAGAGAAGGATGTCAACAAACCGGCAGTCTCTCCATCCTTGATGGAACAATTCGGACAACTGAAAGAGAAGCATCCCGATGCCATGCTGCTGTTCCGAACGGGTGATGACTATATGGCATACAAGGAAGATGCGCAAGTGCTGCAACGGATATTGGGCCTTGACGTGCAAACCTTGCCCGGTCCGGCTAAGGGTGAGAGCGTGGACATGGCCTCCTTCCACCATGCCGATTTGGATATCAACCTGCCCAAACTCATCCGAGCAGGCCAGCGGGTAGCCATTTGTGACCAGTTGGAGAATCCTATGCAGGCGGTAAACAATGAGAACGAGGTGCGTGTGGGTCGTGGGAGATAGTAATTTGCATTGATATTCATTATAAAATTCAGCTATGGGTAAAAGCAAGAACGAAATATACGCGGAACAATACGTTGAATACGCGATGGAACAGATGCGCCGCTACGGAATACCCGCCTCGGTGACATTGGCGCAAGGCATCTTGGAGAGTTCCAACGGGGAAAGTACCTTGGCACAAAAAGAAAACAACCATTTCGGCATCAAGGCCACGCAAAGCTGGCTGGACGGTGGCGGCAGGTATGGCTTATATACCGATGACAAGCCCAATGAAAAGTTTTGCTGCTATGACAGCGTGGCAGATTCCTACGAGCACCATTCCCGCTTCCTGCTGGAGAATACCCGTTACGCCGGGTGTTTCGAGTTGGGGGCTGACGATTACAAGGGCTGGGCACAAGAACTGGAACGGGCGGGCTATGCCACAGGAGGCAACTACGCCAACTCGCTCATCAGTATCATCGAACGGAACGGACTGGAGAAGTACGACCGCATGGTGATGGAGGAAATGCGGGCGCAAGGTCGCATACCGGGGGAAGACAAGGAAATCCACTTGGCCGAAGACCGCAAGGATTACGCCTTCCCGTTGGAGCGGTCGGAGTTCCTATTGGTGACTGTACCATTTGGCGAACAGCGCAGCATTACCCTACAAACGAACAATGAGGCTGTTTTGGCCACGGAAGACAATGGCAAGGTGGTGGCGGTGGATGCCGGCAAATCACTGACGGTGGAGTATGCACGGACAGACGGCACTACCTATCAGGTCAGCTACCAAGGTTTGACAAGTACCAATGCCAAAGTGGGCGACACGGTAAGTGCCGGACAGCAGGTAGGCGTTTCGACTGGCAGCCTCCAATTCGGTGTGGTGCAAATCTCCACAGACGGCACCAAGCGTGACATCGACCCTGCGGCATACTTGGCCGACATCGCCCAAAAGGGGAATATCGGCCTGCAACTGATGCACGATGGGAAAGACTTGATGGCAAAATACAAGGCTGCTGATGGTACGTCCATCAGCACAACCCTGTCGCCGGACGAATGGATGAAGAAGCTGCTCTCGTCGGAAGACAGCGGCGCACACTTCGGCTATGGTACTGACCCCGTTGTGGAAATGGCCGTAACGATGTTCGCTTCACTCATGGCGTTGGCCTTGCAGATAGACAACAAGGAGGAGCAGATGCGGGAGGCTACCGAAGCTGCGTTGGACAAGCGCATCGACCTCTCGGCATTACTGCCCGCCTGCAAGGAGTGTGTATTGGAGATACAGGACGGCGGTCGCCCCATCCTTTATATGGACAATGGCAACGGACGCTTCTCGCACGAGCTGACCGCATCGGAGATGAACCGCCTTTCCTTTGTCCTTTCCGGCAAGGACACCACGGCGGAGCAGAAGCGCAGTCAAGTGGCGGTGATCGTAAACGGCATCGCCCTTTCCGGGCAAGTGGCACGGAACTATGAGCAGGGAATGGAGCGGCACAACGGGCAAGGCGAGAACCTGCAAATGAGATAACGACAGGATAAAAGGAAAACATCACCAATAAAGGATAACAAATATGATCAAATGCAATGTGACAATCAACGGCACGGTCAGCCGGACGGCGACGGTGCGGACCAACAGCGAAGGACAATCATTCATCTGCTTTTCCGTCAAGGTCACTATTCCCACCAAGTCGGGAGCGGGCAAACAAGTGGAAATCTCCGTATCAAGGGATGGAAGCGAAACGGACACCGCCCAGTATGCCATGGGCGCAAGGGTGGAAATGCGAGGCACGCTCACTTTCCGCAAGCGTGGCGACAACCTTTACCTGAATTTCCATGCCGACAAAGTGGATTTCGCCCCTGCATGCGGCAAGGACGGTATCGAGGGCGACATCGAGTTCCGTGGCACCATCGGCAAGCAGGTGGAGGAAAAGACCGACAAGAAGGGCGGCAAGTATCTTGTGTTCTCTGCTTTCAGCACGGAAAAGGACGGCGAGGCGTTCGCTTTTACTTGGGTACGCTTAATCCGCTTCTCGGCGGAGCGTGAGGCATTCCTTGTGCCCAAGTCTGGCATCAATGCCAAGGGCAAGCTGGAACTTTCTTCCTATCTTGACAAGCTCAACATCGGTTGTCGGGTGGAGGAACTGGCCGAATGGGTAAAAAAGGAAAATGGCAACCAAATTCAATCGTAGGAATGGCAAGGAAGAATGATTACCACCGGGACGGCCCGTCGGCCGAAGACCGGGGGTTGGAGCGGTTCACGGAACTGATGATTTTATGTTGACCTCAACATAAGATCATTTATGTCTGACATAGAATTATGTTGGGCATTAGTCTAA
>PPYE01739891.1_pt1 | contig 43737 bp, 29 predicted proteins | sample 1559881 | NCBI WGS metagenome assembly PPYE01 (sample SAMN08240022, study PRJNA423297) | Human gut metagenome, whole genome shotgun sequencing project.
ACCGGGATCGAACCGGTGACCTCTTGCATGCCATGCAAGCGCTCTCCCAGCTGAGCTAATCCCCCATAGCTGGCGTCGCCTCGGTGCGTTCGCTCCTGACGACGTTTGCTATTATAGCAAACCTTTTTTCAAATGTCAACAGGTTTTTGCAAAAATCTTATAAAATCTTATAAAATCTTATCTTATAAATCTTATAAAAGCTGGGTTACGCTTATAAAATATTTCACAATGCCAAAAGGCCGCATTCCCTGCGGAATACGGCCCTGCAAGCTGTACTTTTAGATGGAAATTGCTTTGGCGATGTCGATCATATCGCGGTCAATCGTCTTGTGCATGGACAGTGCAACGTTGACATCGTAGTCAACGATCTTGTCGCCGGAGACGGCAACAACACGGTTGTAGATGCCCTTGTCCAGCAGGTCAATGGCGTGGTAGCCCATCAGCGAGGCGTTCACGCGGTCACGGACCGTCGGGGAGCCGCCGCGCTGGATGTGGCCCAGAACGGTTGCACGGGAGTCAACGCCGGTGGCCGCCTGGATCTGGTTGGCCAGCTCCTGCGCACCGACAACGCCCTCGGACACGATGATAATGAAGTGCTTCTTGCCCGTGACCTGGGTCTGGCGCATACGCTCGAGAATATCGCGCTCAAAATCAAACGGGATCTCAGGCAGCAGGACAGCCACAGCGCCGGTAGCGATACCGACGTTCAGGGCAATATAACCGGCATGATGGCCCATAACCTCAACGACAGAGCAACGGTCATGACTCTGGGTGGTGTCGCGCAGCTTATCGATGGCCTCGACAGCGGTATTCATAGCCGTATCGTAGCCGATGGTGTATTCGCTGCAGGCGATGTCGTTGTCGATGGTACCGGGCAGGCCGATGCAGGGAATGCCCTGGTTGGCCAGCGCACGGGCGCCCATGAAGGAGCCGTCACCGCCGATGACGACCAGTGCGTCGATGCCCAGCTCCTTGCAGCGGGCAAGACCCTTGGCCTGGCCTTCCTTCGTCTTGAACTCCAGGCAGCGCGCGGTATACAGAATCGTACCGCCGCGGTGGATGATCTCCGATACGCTGCGGACGTTCATTTCATAAACTTCGCCGTTGATCAGGCCGTTGTAACCACGCTGGATGCCCATCATGCGGTAGCCCTTGCTGATGCCTGCACGAACAATGGCACGCACAGCAGCGTTCATGCCAGGTGCGTCACCGCCGCTGGTGAGCACACCGATCGTTTTGATTTCCTTAGCCATAAAGCGAGCCCCTCCTATTTCGGGAACTATGGACCCGCCTGAACCATTACGATTTATTCAGGCGTGGTCATCACGTTACAATAAATTTTTAACAATCTCGCGACCACACACATTATACCACACTTTGCGCCCTGAAATTATGGATAAATCGCGCAAAACGTATGGATTTATTTTGCAGAGTGTTCAACATCCTGAACTTTTACGCAGTCCTTGCCCAAAATGCGCTCCAATTCGGCGCGCAGAAGCGGGTCATCCTTTACCGCCATGTGCCGTGCCAGCATGGCCCTGCCTGTATCTTGGAAGCGGAAATACACCCGCACCGTGCCCCCGTCGAAAATGTTGCAGAGCAGGTTTTCTACCTTGTGCATCTGCGCACTGTCGCGGGAGGGCACGGTCAGGAAATACCCGGCGGCCCCTCCCCCGCTTGTCTCACGCTTGACGCGCTCCACGCGGTTCATGCCAAAGTTTTTACCGGGGTCGTAGGTCTCGATGGGCTGCACGCCCTCGACGATCAGGCGGGCGGCCTCGTCCTCCTTGACGGAGACGCGGCCATTGGCGACCACAACGGCGTTTTCCTGCAAGGCCGCGCGGCACTCGGCCAGGATGCGCGGGAACACCAGCAGCTCCATGCTGCCGGTCAGGTCCTCGACGGTGGTAAAGGCCATCAGCGTGTTGGACTTGGTGGTCATGATCTTGTTTTTGACGATTGTGCAGACAAGCGTCACCGTCTGGTTGTCAAACTGCTTTGCGTCCTCGCCCAGCAGCTGAGCAATCGTGCAGGTGGAAACCTGCGCGATCTGGGCACGGTAGGCGTCCAGCGGATGGCCGGACAGGTAGAGGCCGGAGACCTCCTTCTCCATTTTCAGCAGATCAGAGGCGGAATATTCCGGCAGGTTCGGGACCTTATAGTCGTTTGCGGGTTTCTCGTCCTCTCCTCCGCCCATCAGGCCGAACAGGTCCATCTGGCCGTCCAGATTCTGGCGGGCGTCGGTCTCGACGCTTTTCAGAATCCCCTCGACACTCTCGAGCATGCCGTGGCGGGTCGGCTCCAGAGTATCGAATGCACCGGCTTTGACGAGGTTCTCCAGCGCGCGGCGGTTGAGACCCGTGCCGTGCAGCCGCTTGCAGAAGTCATAGAGGCTGCTATAAGGGCGCTCGGCACGCTCCTTAATGACGGCCTCGATCAGGTCGCGGCCCACGCTCTTGACAGCATTCAGGCCAAAGCGGATCCGCTCGCCGTCCGCCGTGAAGCCGCCGCGCGACACGTTGATGTCGGGCTGCTGGACCTTTATCCCCAAGCGCTGGCACTCCGTCGTGTACTCAATGACCTTGGATGTGTTGTCGAGCACGCTCGTCAGCAGCGCCGCCATGAACTCATGCGGGTAGCGGCATTTCAAATACGCAGTCTGGAACGCCACGTAGGCGTAGCAGGCGGCGTGGGATTTGTTGAACGCATACGACGCAAAGCTGATCATATCGTCGTAAATTTCGTTGGCGATATTTTCCGGCACGCCGTTGGCAACACAGCCCGCGCACTCCTTGCCCGGCTCCTTGCAGCCATGGACGAAGTGCTCACGCTCCGCCTCCATGACCTTGAGCTTCTTTTTACTCATGGCGCGGCGGACGTTATCAGCCTGGCCGAAGCTGAAGCCGGCCAGCTCGCGGCAGATCTGCATGACCTGCTCCTGATAGATGACAACGCCGTTCGTGACATCGACGATGTGCGCCATCTGCGGCGTCTTATAGGTCACATGGGACGGGTCCTTGCGGTTGCGCAGATAGGTCGGAATGGAGTCCATCGGGCCGGGGCGGTAGAGCGAGATCAGTGCGATAATGTCCTCGAGGTTTTTCGGGCGCATGCTGACAAGCACCTGCGTCATGCCCGTGGATTCAAGCTGGAAGATACCCTCGGTCTCGCCCTTTGCCAGCATCGCGTAGGTGTCGGGATCGTCATAGTCGAGGTTCGCAATGCGGAAATCCGGATCCTTGCGGCGCACGGCCAGCTCGGTATCATGGATGACCGTCAGCGTGCGCAGACCCAGAAAATCCATTTTCAAAAGACCCAGACGCTCGATCTCCACCATGTTGAACTGGGTCACGGGCAGGCCGTCGTTGGTGGACAGCGGCACATACTCGGTAGCGGGGTCACGGGTGATGACGACGCCCGCCGCGTGGGTGGAGGCGTGGCGCGGCATACCCTCGACCTTCAGCGAGGTGTCGATCAGCTCATGTACCTGATTGTCGGCGTCGTACAGCGTCTTTAAGTCGGGGCTGACCTCCAGCGCCTTTTTCAGCGTCATTTTCAGGTCTGTGGGGATGAGCTTTGCCACACGGTCCACATCCTGATAGCTCATGCCCATAACGCGGCCCACATCGCGCACGGCGGCGCGGGCGGCCATCGTACCGAACGTCACGATCTGGGCCACATGGTCGCGGCCATACTTCTCGTTGACGTAGTCAATGACCTCCTGACGGCGCTCGTAACAGAAGTCAACGTCAAAGTCGGGCATTGAGACGCGCTCAGGGTTCAGGAAGCGTTCAAAAATCAGATTGTACCGGATGGGGTCTATGTCGGTGATGCCGACGCAGTAGGCCGCCAGACTGCCCGCGCCGGAACCGCGGCCCGGTCCGACGGGGATGTCGTGGCTTTTGGCGTAGTTGATAAAGTCGTAGACGATAAGGTAGTAGTTCGTGTAGCCCATCGTCTTGACGACATTGATCTCATAGGTCAGACGCTCCTTCAAAGCGTCCGTTACTTTGCCGGGATAGCGGCGCTCGAGGCCGTCCCAGCAGAGCTTTTCAAAGTATTCCTGGTTCTCCATGCCGTCCGGGGCCTTGAAGTACGGCAGCTTTGTCTCGCCAAAGGTGAACTCGAAATTGCACTGCTCGGCAATTTTGTTCGTGTTCTCGCAGGCCTCCGGCACCATCGAGAACAGGTCGTACATCTCGTCGGTGGATTTCAGGTAGAACTCGTCGGTCTGGAACTCCATGCGGTCCACATCGTTGATGGTCTTGCCGGTCTGGATGCACAGCAGAATGCTCTGCATCTTGGCGTCCTCTTTCGTGATGTAGTGGGCGTCGTTCGTTGCGACCATCGGGATACCGGTCTCACGCGCTAAGCGGATGAGCTGCGGCAGCACGGCCTGGTCCTCCTCAAGGCCGTGGTCCTGCAATTCGATATAGTAGTTTTCCGCACCAAACAGGTCACGGTACCACAGGGCCGTCTGCCTGGCGCGGTCATAGTCCCCCGCCAGCAGTGCCTTGGGGATCTCGCCCGCGAGACAAGCAGACAGGCAGATCAGGCCGTCGTGGTATTTTTCCAGCAGCTGCTTGTCGATGCGGGGCTTTGAGTAAAAGCCCTCGGTAAAGCCGGCGGAGACCATTTTGATAAGGTTCTTGTAGCCTGTCTCATTTTTGCACAGCAAAATCAGGTGGTTGTTGCCGTCGATGCGGTTGACCTTGTCAAACCGGGTGCGGGTCGCCACATAGACCTCACAGCCGATGATCGGCTTGATGCCTGCGGCCTTGGCGGCGTCAAAAAACGCCACACAGCCGTACATAACGCCGTGATCCGTGATGGCACACGCCGTCTGCCCCATCGCCTTCAGTCGGTCAAACATCCGGTCAATGCGGCAGGCACCGTCCAGCAGGCTGTACTCGGTATGCACATGCAGGTGGGTAAATTGTCTTTGGGTCGTTTCAGGCATTCGTTGCTTCCTTTTCGGTAGGCTCCGGGGCAGCATCCAGACGGGCGGCGGCCTCCTGGATCTTCTTCATGCGGTGGGAAAGCCCGGCCTTGCTGACCGGCGGGTCAAACTTCTGCGCCAGCTTGGCCAGCGGCAGGTCTGGGTACTGCATCCGCAGCCTCGCGGTGTGGCGCAGGGTCTCGGGCAGGGTGCTCAGCGCCCCCGCCGCCTGCAGCTTTTCAATCGCCAGCTGCACCTGCACGGCGGCATTCACGCTTTTGCTGATGTTGGCCGTCTCGCAGTTGGAAAGGCGGTTCGTCTTGTTGCGCATTTCATTATACATGCGCTGGTCCATGATACGCATGGCCGCGCCGCCCGCGCCCATAAAGGTCAGCAGGTCCTCGATATGATCCGCCGCCTTGATGTAGATCGTGTTCGCGCCCTTGCGCAGTGCGCGGTGCGGGTGGAAGTTATGCTCCGCCAGCATGGCCTCCAGCTGTTGGGAAAGGTAATGCCGCGTGGAGAGGAACTCCAGATTATAGCTCTTTTCGGGGTCTGTCATCGTGCCGCAGCACAGAAACGCCGTGGCGATGAACGCCTGCATACAGTTTTGGCATTTGAAGTTTTCCGGGCGGATGCGCAGGGTCGGCTCCTTGCCGGTGTGGCCAAAGAGCGCCAGCATTTTGGCGACCTCGTCAGGGTCCTTCACGCTGAACTCATACACGGGGCCGGTGGGGCGCTCCTTGCTGATGACCGTCCCCTGCACGCCGCAGCGGCGGTAGAGCTTTTGGGCAAAATGGGCCACGCCCTCATTTTCGGTTTGCAGAACAACGCCGCGGTCATCAAAGTATTTGCCAAAACAGGCCACCGCATACGCGGCGGCCATGTTGCAGCAGGGCTTTGAAATTTTGCGGCGCAGTATTTCGTTTTTCACTTCTTGAGAAAAGCTCAAGGCGGTGTTCTCCCTTATTATAGACTTCGGTTCACGTCGCGGTGCTGTACGCTGGGTGCGTAGCCGAGTTTCTTGCAAAATTCACCGATCTTACGCGCAAAGGTGATGGAGCGGTGTTTGCCGCCGGTGCAGCCCACCGCGATCATCAGCTGGCTCTTGCCCTCCTTCACATAGAGCGGCAGCGCGTATTCGAGCATATACTCATAGCGGTGCAGCAGCTCCTGCGACTCCTCGGAGGCCATGACGTAGTCAACGACCTCCTGATCCAGACCGGTCTTGTGCTTGAGCTCCGGCACATAGAAGGGGTTCGGCAGGCAGCGCACATCGAGCACGAGATCTGCCTCCTGCGGCAGCCCGTACTTGAAGCCGAAGGATACGACCATCAGCTCCATCGGGCTTTCGCCCTTGTCCAGGAACAGGCTGCACACCCGCTCCCGGTTCTGCGCCGCCGAGAGCAGCGACGTGTCAATGACATATTTTGCCTTATCGCGCAGCGGCTGCAGAAGGCGGCGTTCCCGCGCGATGGCCTCGGTGATGGGAATTTTCTCGGCGGCGGCCAGCGGGTGCTGGCGGCGCGTCTCCTTGTAGCGGCGCTGAATGGCGGCATCGTTGGCATCCAGGAAAAGAATATCGTAGTCGATTTTCTTTTCATCAAGGTCGGCCAGCGCCTCCTGCAGCTTTTCAATGCTGCGCACGCCGCGCACGTCCATGACGACGGCGACGCGGTTCAGCTGGTTTTCGCCCTGCAGGGCGAAGTCCACGATACGCGGCAGCAGCGCCACCGGGATGTTGTCAATGCAGAAAAAGCCGATGTCCTCCAGTGCGTTGACAGCCATTGACTTGCCCGCGCCGGAAAGGCCGGTCACGATCAGAAAATTCATCTTCCCCACCGCTCTCTTATTTTACCACGCGAATTTCGCGTTCCAGCACAAAGCCGGTCCTGGCCTCAACAATTTGCCGGACCTGCTCGGTCAGTGCGACCACGTCGGCGCAGGTCGCGCCGCCGCGGTTGATGACAAAGCCGCAGTGCTTTTCACTGATCTGTGCACCGCCCACGGTAAAGCCCCGCAGGCCGCAGTCCTCGATCAGCTTGCCCGCAAACGCGCCCTGGGGCCGCTTGAAGGTGCTGCCGGCGCTCGGCCATTCAAGGGGCTGCTTTTCCCTGCGCTTGCCCAGCAGCTCCTGCATACGGGCCAGCACGGCGGCTCCGTCACCGCGGTGCAGCACCACCGTGGCCGATAGGATGCACCAGTCGGGGTTCTGCTCAAAAATACTCGTGCGGTAGCCCATGGCCAGGTCTGCCGCAGGCAGTGTGCGCAGCTGCAAATCACTGTCAAGGAAGGTCACGCTCTCCAGCACGTCCTTCAGCTCACTGCCGTAGGCACCGGCGTTCATATAGACCGCACCGCCCACCGTACCGGGGATACCGCAGGCAAATTCCAGACCCGTCAGGCCCAGCGTCTGCGCCTTGCTGCACAGCCGCCCCAGCGTCTGCCCGGCCCCGGCGGTGATGCGCACCACGTCCGTATCAAGGCCGGAGTTTTCCATCCCGGACAGGCCGCGCATGTCAATGACCGCGCCGTCAAACCCGGCATCGTCAAACAGTGTGTTGGAGCCGTTGCCGAGCAGGTAGACGCGGACACCGTTTTCCCGACAGGGCTGCAGGGTGCGGCGCAACTGCTCTGCATCCCGGGGCGTACACCAGAAGGCTGCCGGGCCGCCGATCTTAAACGTCGTGTGGGGAGCCAGCGGCTCCCCCTGCGCAAAGGGCAGCTGCTGTGCCGTCAGCGCCGCGCACAGAGCCGTGATCGTCTGTTCCTGCATGGAAACCTCCGTAGTATCAGCGTTTTATCAAATGGAACTGCCCAGTGCGGCAGCGCCGATCACACCTGCATCGTTGTGCAGCTGGCAGGCGCAGATGACCGGGAACTTGCCGGTGGTGATGTTCCGGGTCTCGTTCTCCGCATAGGCGCGGACGGGGGCCAGCAGGACCTCGCCCTGGTTGGACACACCGCCGCCGATGCAGATGACCTCCGGCTCGAACGTGTTGATGACATTGGCGATGCCGACGCCGACATACTCGATCCAGCTGTCGATGACCTTCCGGGCGGTCTCGTCACCCTTGGCAGCGGCATCAAAGGCCAGCTTTGCGTTGACGTGGTCGATGTCCTGGGTCATCTTCCACATAATGGTGTTCTTGTCGGCCTGCATGGCGGCCTTCGTCTCGCGGGTCAGCGCGCTGGCGGAGGCGTAGCGCTCCCAGCAGCCCCTGCGTCCGCAGGTGCACTGGATGCCGTCCTTGACAATGACGTTGTGACCCATTTCACCGGCGGCGAAGTTGAAGCCGCGCAAAATCTTGCCGCCCAGGATAATGCCGCTGCCGATGCCGGTGCCTAAAGTAATGACGACCGCATCGTTGTACCCCTTTGCACCACCCGCAATGTACTCGCCGTAGGCGGCGGCGTTGGCGTCGTTCTCGACATAGACCTTGCAGCCGAGCAGGGCCTCGAGGTCAGGGCCGAGGTTCCAGTCGTAATAGCCGAAGTTCGTGTTGAAGCCTACGAAGCCGGTGGTAAAGTTCACGCTGCCGGGCGTGCCGATGCCGACATATTTGATGTCGGTAAAATCGACCTTATTATCCCGGGCCACGGTGCGGCACAGGTCGGCCAGTGCCTTTTCCAGATCCTCCGCCGGGCGCGGCAAACGGGTGGCCCAGGTCAGCTTGCCGACGATCTCATAATTTTCGTTGACAATACCGGCGGTCATTGTGGTGCCGCCCAGGTCGATACCAATCGTGTATTTGCTCATAACAAAATTCCTCCTACTTCTTCTGCACAGGGCTTGCCGTGCAGTTGTAATTCCTGTACCAGATTTTCCCGCGTCGCGTTCACGATCAGCTCCTGCGGGAACTGCATTTCCTCCAGCATGGCGTAGAGGGCCGTCAGGCCGTGCTGCAGCTGGTGGGTGCTGTGGGCATCACTGTCCACTGATATATGACAGCCGTTGGCAAGGCAGGCCCGCAACAGGGCGCGCATATTGGGGATGCCGTCCCTGCGGACGTTGAACGAGTTGCCGTTCAGCTCCACGACCTTGTGATTTCGGGCAAATGCCTTCGTGACAAGGTCGTAGTCATAGCGGTAGTTTTCCTGCTCGGAGTGACCGATGATGTCGACATAGGGGTTCTCAGCCACAGCCAGCCAGAGGCGGTTAGCCTCCCTGCGGGTCAGCAGACCCGGCACGCAGGAGCTATGGATGGATGCGACGACCCAATCCTGCGCTTTGAGCTGGCTTTCCGAAAGGTCGAGCCCGCCCTTGGTGTCCATGACGTTGGCCTCCGCTCCGTAGAGCATGACGACACCGCCGATTTCCCGGGGCATCGCGCTCCAGTTCTGGAAGTGCCAGGCGTGGGGCGAATCCGGCATGGCGGGCGCATGGTCGGTCACAGCCAGCGCGCAGTAGCCGATCTCCTTAGCGGCTGCGGCCATTTCCGTAAAAGTATTGTATGCGTGCGTTGCGCACAGGGTATGCGTGTGCAGGTCTGCAATCATCTGCATGGAACGGAAAAACCTCTTTTATTTTGTAATGTCGTCTGCCAGGCCCAGCTGGGTCAGCAGTTCCTTGGCGGCGTTGTAGCCCATCTCCTTCTGGCGGTTGTTGATGGCAGCCGTTTCCAGAATGACGGCCAGGTTACGGCCCGGCATAACGGGAATGAGCATGCTGGGCACCTTGACACCGAGGATGTCGTAATACTCCGTCTCCAGGCCCGTGCGGTCATAGTTCTTGGTGCGGTCCCAGGGCTCGAGCTGGACGACCATCTCGACCTCGACGCTCGAACGGACCGAGCCGATGCCGAACACACGCGCCACGTTGATAATGCCGATGCCGCGCAGCTCAATAAAGTGGCGGATGTTGGCGGGCGCGGTGCCAAAAATTTTGCGGTAGGATACCCGGCGCAGCTCAACCGCATCATCAGCGATCAGGCGGTGGCCGCGCTTGACGAGCTCAATGGCCGTCTCGCTCTTGCCGACACCGGAGTCGCCTAGAATCAGGATGCCCTCGCCGTAGACCTCGACAAGCACGCCGTGGCGGGTGATGCGGGGGGCCAGCTCGGTATTCAGAGTCGTGATGAGCTGCCCCATCAGGGCGGACGTCATCTCGGTGGACATCAGGATCGGTACACCGTACTGCTTGGCAAACTGCATCATTTCGGAAAGCGGCTGCATGCCGCGGGTCAGCACGATGGCCGGCGGCTGGAAGGAGAACAGCTTTTCCAGATGGGTGTTGCGCAGTGAGGTGGACAGCTCATCCAGATAGGACATCTCGGTCAGGCCGATGATCTGGATGCGTTTGCTGTCAAAGTTTTCGTAGTAACCGGCCAGCAGGATGCCCGGACGGTAGACCTCGGTGGCTGTGACCTGAATTTTATCCAGCTCACAGGGGGTGTAGGCAATCGTCAGGTTGGCTTCCTCGGCCAATTTTGCAAGGGAAACAGAGAATTCGGACACAGTGGAACGCCCCTTTCCTAGTTTCAAACATTATTTTCTATTATACCGTACCCGCCCGTTTTTGTACAGAGGGCGCGGGCGCACAATGTTAAAAAAATACCCGCTGTTTTTGTGGAAACAGCGGGCGGAGCTTTATATTTGGGGGCGCAGGGCGGCAAGGCCGGTGCGCAGCGTTCTTTGCAGCCAGAGCAGCGCATGCGCTGCGGCAAATGTTGCGGCCAGATAGACGACAAACAAAAACGCCGTGTCCCGGCGGGACAGCACCGCCAGATCAAAGTGCGCGGCCAGCTCCTGGATCAGAACGTGATGCACAAGGAACACGGCGTAGGATGTTTTGGCAAGCTGTGCGCCCACCGCGCGGGGCCACGGGCGGTCCAGCAGCGGGGCCGCCAGCGCCAGCAGGATGAACACCCCGGCACCGGCCAGCGCGCAGGTGATCTTACCGTCCCAGGGCTGTGCCAGCACGGCCCCCGCCAGCAGCAGCGGGGCCAGAATATACCGTGTGCGTCCGGCGAGCATTAAAAACGTCATGCCGAACAGAAATTCCGGGATATGCACGGCCACAAGCCGCGCGTCCCAGCTCAGCAGGTGCACCGGGATACAGACCGCCAGCGTCAGCGCCCAGGTCAGCCACGGCCTTTTGCGCAGCCCCCGCTGCAAAAGCGGGAACAGCAGGTATAAAAACAGGATGCTGCCGAGGAACCACTCGCCCACACAGGCAAAGTCTGTTCCGACCCAGCCCGCGGCAACGGCAAAGTTGTCGAGGCCCAGAAGCGTCAGCACCAGCGTGACGGTCCTGGCCCCGCCGAAGCTGCCGGGGTGCGCCACAAACCGATAGCTGAACACGACGAACCACGCGAGCCAGAACAGCGGGTAGACAGCCCTCGCGCGCCTTTTGTAAAACTGCGCAGGGTTCTGCTCCGCCGGGACGGTCAGCGCCAGCGATGCGCCGGACACAATGAAAAACAGCGAGGAGCCGAAATCTCCCAGATAAATGCCCAGCGGCAGCGTGCTGGTAAAGAGCTTGTGCGGCAGTGTAAAATACCCCGTGACCGTCGCGTTGAAATGCACGATCAAGATGCAGATCAGCGCTGCGGCACGGACAAGATCAAGATAAAACAAGCGTTGCTTTTTGATGGGTGGTCTCCCCTTTTACTTTTGCAGTCTGTGCTTGACGAGCCGCCCCAGCTGCTTGGCTACAGCGGCAGGCTGAGCGGCGGCGGTCTCATACTCATTTAAGATATCCGCCCGCGCCGCGGACCGGGTCAGCGGCTCAAAGGCGGCGGCATAGGCACCGTTTTTCTGGGCGGTCAGGGCCAGCTTCCAGGCGTCACGCTGGCTTGTGCAGGCGGGGATGCCGTCCGGGAAGGCAGACTCCCGCACAAGCACCCAGCCGCAGTTGGGCGCGGGCGGCGGGTCACTGCCGACGGGCACGGATACCTCCTGTGCCAGTGCGTCCTTCTCCCGCAGCCAGGCGGCGCGGCGGGCGGCGGTACAGCCCTGCCACAGCGGCAGAGAGGGGCTTAACACGCCGAGCATCGGATTTTTTTCAAACAAAGCAGCAGCTTCTGCCAGCAGTGTGTCCGCGTTGGCGGCCGCCTGCCGGTCATACCAGTCGGTCACGGGGTCCGCGGCGGGCTGTTCGTAATGAAGTAGCCGCAGGCCCAGCTCGTTCAGGTCGGGCGTTTCCCCTGTCGGTGCGCCGACAGGATAGCACCAGTGCAGGTTTTGGGCAAGGGCTGAAAGCGGCTGTGTTTTTAACAGCGAGACCAGCAGCAGCTCCAGCGGAAAATCCGTATAGGCCGTCACATAGTCGCATAGCTCCCGCGCGGCGAGGCCGTCCGTGCGGCGCAGTTCATCCGCATAGGGCGTGAACAGGCTGCGCCGTTTGAAAAACGGGCAGCCGCGGTTTGCCAGCAGCTCCCGCGGGCAGGCCATAATGGGGTTTACAAAAACCGGTTTCAGGTCGTCCGTCTGCACGTAGGTATCCCAGGCATAGCCCCTGGCGGCAAAATACGGCGTGAACCGCGTTTCGTGGCGGATGATAGACTGCTCGTAGCTGGTCGGCAGTGCCATTTCCTGCCAGTAGCTCCAGAAATCATCACTGTTGAACAGCCGCGGGCGCACCGCAATAAAATGGGATTGCAGATGCTCGGGTACTGCGCCGCCAAAGCGGCGGCTCTGCATGGCGTAGTGGCGGGTCAGCCCCCAGAAGTCCAACTCCGGGCGGGCGTCCATCGCGGTGAACATCGCCGCCAGTGAGCAGACCGGCCCGGCCAGCGTGTAGTTCATCAGGACGATTTCCTCATACTCGGCCAGCTTCTCCCGGCCCAGAGTCAGCAGAGCCTCCCTGTATGCGCCGACGTCGAAACCGACGTTTTCCCGTTCGATGCGGCCCGCACCGGACTGGCGCACCCAGACGCGGTCCGCCGGGGCAAGTGTACCGTTGGTGACGAATACGACCCTACCGTATTTCTGCACAGCCTGTACGGCAATGCGGCAGGCCGTATCGATGCAGCCTGCCGGGTCATAGTGAAAGTAGATGACCAGTCGTTTCATGCGTTGTCAGTCCTCATAGGGGCCTTCGTGGGGGCCAAAGATAGCGCGCTTGGTGTTGATGATGACCTTGTAGGAGCCTGCGGGCAGCTTGTCCCGCAGCCAGTTGCGCGCGTGACGGCGGCGGCTGTCGGAGTACGGGCCGTAGTGGCTGAATAGGTGGTGCTTTTTGTAGGCAAAGCCGGTGGCCGAGCTGACCGCACCATAGAAGGTCGTGCAGTCAAACACGCGGGCCAGCGGGCGGATCACGCCGCCCGCGTAGGCCTGCATCGTATCGTTGTGGGTCACGGCGTAGTTCTTGCTCATGACCACTGCCGGGTAATAGCCCGCACTCTGGGCCACAAAAGGATAGATGCGCTCAATGGCATGGCTGATCGTGCCGTCCTGAGGCAGCGGCTCGGGCGGGAAGTCCGAGTGCTGCCAGCCGTGGTCAAACAGCGGTGCCAGTGCCTTGGGGCGGAACCAGAACACACTGCCGTAGGGCGCAATGGGCGATTTTTCACCGGAAACAGGCGCATCGATGCCAAGGTCTTTCATCAGCTTTTTCGTGTTCTCAAAGTTCGGGCCCCAGCCGCCGGAGCACATATTCATGAAGTAAAGTCCGTGCGTCGGGTACGGCGGGCAGAGAATGCCGAGGTACGGGTCCTTCTCAAACTCGCACAGCACATTCAGCACATGAGCAGCGTTTTTGCAGACATTCTCATTGCAGACATAGCCAAAGCTCGCGCCGACGCTGCCGGGGCGGGTCTGAATGGCTTTTTTGTCGTGCATGAAACAGGCGTAGTCATAGTCCCGCAGCTGCGGGGCCAGGTCACAGAGGAAGGCGCCGACGTCGCGGCCCTGGTTCTCCACCACGGTCACGGTGACGCTGCGGACGTTCAGGTCCGCAAAGGCGGCCTCGATCTGCGGCTTCTTATCAGCACTGCTCGTCGAGATGAAGATATCCGTCTCTGGCGGGAACTTTGCCGCAAACGCCTTGCTGGAATCCAGCATATCCATGAAATACAGGTGCATGGCCAGCGCAATGCGGCGGTTTTGGCGGATGCTCTGTGCCGTTGCCTCGTCCAACACCGTCGGCTCGATGATGCGGGTCAGCGCGAGATTGCGGGTAAAATCGTGCGGGTGCATCGTGCGGATCATGTTCTTCCAGATGAGGTCCATCGGATAGTCCGTCTCGTCCCGCAGATAGTCGTACAGCTCCTGCACCGGCTCACCTGCCGTGTCGTTGAGATAGGCCTCCAGCTCGTGCATAAAGCTGCGGCGCTTGAACAGCGGGCATTTTTTCTCCCGCAATAAAAGCGTCGGGCAGACGAGCAGCGGATAGTCTGTGAAGTCTTTCAGGTCGTCGGTTTTCACATAGACATCCCACTTGAAGCCCTTATCCTCAAACTGCTTGGTGAACACAGCCTCGTATCGCTGCACCGAGTCGGTGTAGCTCTCGATCATCGGCATGTTGTCCCAGTAGGCTTGCAATTCATGATTCTGCACAAAGCGCCGACGGTAAACGATGAAGTGAGACTGGATGTGTACAGGCAGATAGTTATACAGGTGCTTGCCCTTGAAGGGGTTCGACTTGGCACCGTGGTGGATGGACAGGCCCCAGAAATCGAGGTCCTGGTTCTCCCACATGGCGTCGAACATCTCTTTCAGCGGGCGCACAGGACCCATCAGGGTGGAGTTCGTCATGACGATCTCGTCAAATTCCGAGAGCTTCGCCCAGCCGTAGGAATCCAGCGCGGTCTTGTACGCCCAGACGTCAAGACCCTTGTTCTCGCGCACGATGATGTTGTCGGTAAACTGCGAGAAGGCCGCGCGGCCCTGCTCGCTCAATTTGCCGTTGCAGACAACGACCAGCTCGGTCAGGTTCTTATTCAGGTCGGCAAGGTAGTAGGTGATAAAATCATCCACGTCGCCGTTTTTTTCATAGAAGAAAAAGATGCCCAATCGTTTCATTGCGTTTTTCCTTTTTGTATGTTATGCACGCTTGCAGGTATCGTTTGCCAGAATGCGGTTGATTTTTGTCGGGTCGCCCCAGGTGCCCGGGCTGTCATACGGACGGTCCGGGAACGCGCCGTAGTCGAGCTTGATCTTGTAGTTCTTGTCGCGCAGGAACTGCTCCACGCGGTCTGCCAGACTCATCGGCTTGCCGGTGCAGACATTGATGATGCCGTTGATCTCCTCCTGCACACTGGCGGCCACGATCATGTTGGCCAGCTCGTCCACGTCGATGAAGTCATAGAGGTTGCTGCCGCTCGTGAACGGGAAAGTCTTTTTGCCGTCCTGCTCGGCCTGGGTGATCTTGGCAAAGATCGAGCTGCCGTGCACCTCGTCACCGGTGATATAGTATGCGCGCAGCCAGTGCAGCTTGCAGGGGGAATCCGCCAGCGTCAGCATCATGCTCTGGCGCAGGGCGTTCTTGGCAATGCCGTACTGGCTCTGCGGCTTGCAGGGCGTACTCTCATTGATAGCACCCTCCCAGTAGCCGACCTCGTGCATCGTGCCCATGACGCTCAGATCCTTCAGGCCCCCGTCGATCAGCGTGTTCAAAAACGTCACATGGCTGGACAGATCCTTCATGTGGGCGGCGGAATTATGGCGGAAGCCGTCGCGCCAAGCCAGATGAATGCAGACGTCCGGGCTGCCCAGCTTGCGGTACAGGTCGGCGTCACCGCCGAACAGCGGCACATCGCAGAACTCGGCGCGCTCGTCGACGCCCTTGAAGTTAAAATCCGCCGCAATGACGCGGTAGCCGCGGTCCAGCGCATTTTTTACGACATGGCGGCCAATGTAGCCCGCTGCACCGGTAACAAGAATCGTTTTCATAACTGTTCCTCTCTGACCGGCAGCAGATCGTAGAGTTTCTGCAGCCGCATCTGGTATAAAAGCAGTGCCATTGTTTGTTTTTTATTGTGCCCTGCGTCATGCAGAGTGTCCAGCAGACTGCCCGGGTACGGGGCCAGGGCCTCCCGCAGCGTGCGCCAGGCCTTGCGGCGCAGCACGCCCGGGGCGTGTGCGTCGCGCAGCTGGTGCATCAAAAAGGTGACGGCCTGTGCGCGGCGGTCCTTCCAGACGGCCTGCAGCTCCTCCGGGCCGCACCAGCGCTGGGCGGCGTGGAATTCAGCCTCCATCCATGGTTCCAGCGCCCGGATGCGGCCCAAAAGTGCCTGCGCCGTGTGCGCGCAGGAGGTGCTCTGTGAGCTCTCAAAATGGCGGTAGACGACCTGCGGGATGTAGACCGCCTTGCCGACGCGCCGATAGGCCGCGGCGTTAAAGACAAAGTCCTCCAGCCCGTAGCTGCACCGCTCATTGAAGCGCAGCCCCAGCAGCGCCGTGCGGCGGTAGAGGGCGTTCCATACAAACTGCGGGCCGCTGTTCTCCAAAAAAGCACCGTAGCTGCCGCCGCGGCCCAGCGCTATCGTGCAGGGGCTTCCGGCAGGGTGCGGCTGCTCGGCAAAGGTACCGTCCGGGCGCTGGCGCAGCAGCTCATAGCCGCCGCGCACAAGGTCGGCACGGGTGTCCTCTGCCGTCTGCAAAAGCAGGCGCAGCGCTCCCTGCCAGAACAGGTCGTCATCGTCACAGAAGGTGATGTACTCCCCGCTCGCGGCCTCCATGCCGCGGTTGCGGGCCGCGCAGATGCCGGCATTCTTCTGGGTGATGACGTGGATGCAGGGGTACTCGCTCGCCAGCGCGTGGCAAAGCCGATCTGTGCCGTCCGTCGAGCCGTCGTTGACGATGATGATCTCGAGCTCCGGCACCTGCTGGGAAAGGATGGATTCCACGGCGGTGCGCAGGGTCGTCTCGGCATTGTACGCCGGGATGATCACACTGATCTTGGCCATGGGGGTACCTCCTTTCGCATTTCGCATTATTTTTTCAGTTTCAGATATAATTTTCCGTAAGGCAGCGGCAGCGGTACGGCACGCTGCAAAAAGCCGATCTTCCAGCGTGCCTCTGCAAAGTCACGCCTTGCCTGCCGCGGGTGGGTCAGGTAGTGTGCTGTGTGCTGCGGCGCGGCCAGCGGATAGGTGCCGCCGTCCTCAACCGTCAGGTCACCGAGCAGATCCAGCTGTAAAGCTGTCGGGCTTTCCACCAGCCGCAAAAACGGGGCAATGGCCCGCTGCGGCGGGATGGGCTGGCCGTTCAGCACGCTGTCCCGCCAGGCGGCGGCAAAGCGGCGCACGCCGGATTGGATCTGTGCAATGCGCGGCTCGGCGGGCTGCCTGGCCGTGCGCACACGGACGATGCCCCCCTTCTCCGCGCAGTAGCCCAGCGTGGCCCCGACATCCTGTGAGAGCAGGCGTTCGAGCATCGGCTGACCCGCCCAATACAGGCGCGGCGCGGGCTTGCCGTCAAACAGGAATACTTCCGTTTGGTCGGGCGCAAAGCGGGTGTGCAGCCGGTCATCCGCCGAGAGCTGCAGCCCGTGCAGCGGAAATTGCAGCAGTCGCTCTAACAGCAGCTGCGTTGTACCGCCGCTGCCGATGTCAACAAGGAAATCGCCGGGGCGGATACCCTGCGCAGACAGATAAGCTGTGACCGCGTCGGCGGCGTCCGGGCGGGGCAGCTGCCGCAAAAAGGCGTGCAGCGCTTCCCTGTCCGGCTGCTTCAAATCAAGCTGTCTGTTCGCCAGCTCCGGCGGGCAGGTCGTGCCGCAGTATTCGGCGATCTGCGCACCGGTCAAAGTCTGCCGCGGCAGGGCGGCCAGCACTGTGGCCCAGTCCCCCTCCGCCAGAAACGCCGGAGCCAGGCTGCGGCGGGAGACCTGTAAATAGCCCGTCTCCTCCTGCGGGTAGAGCGTGTGATAGACGTCCCGCATCAGGTACATATCGCGGGCGAGGAAATACAGCCGGGCCTCCGGGCGGGCGGCACGGCGCGCGTGCAGCCATTGGCAGAATGCCGCTGCCAGCGGTCCCAGCACGGAAAAGCCGAGAGACTCACCGTCAGATCGCTGCTGCGGCAGACGGTTCTCCACAAAAGCCGCAGCGTTATCCGCAGGTGCAGGCGGCGTCGGCAGATGCCAGGCGGTGATGCCCGCCAGCGCGGCCCCGGCCACATCGGCGCGCCAGCTGTCACCGATGAAAAGCAGCTGCTTCGCCGTGAGGCCGGTTTCCTGCAAAAAGCGCTTGAACAGTCTGCCGCTGCGCTTCTGCACGCCGTAAGTACAGGAGACAAAGCCGCCGTCAAAGCAGGGATAGCCGCAGCGGCGCAGCATCGCGTCGATCTGCGTCTGCGGCAGGTACATATCGGAGATATAGTAGAGCTTTTTCCCCTGCTTTTTAAGCGTTTGCACTGCATCCAGCACGGGCTTGTTCGCCGCACAGGCGGCCAGTTCTGCAGCGCACTCCGCCGCTGCGTCATAGCGGGCAAGGCAGGGGCGGGCGTAGATTTCAGCCAGCGTTACTTCCCCGTTTTGGGCGGCGCGGGCCTCACGCTCGGCCCGGATACGGGCAGCGTAAAAATCGTCGCCCATCAGGCGGAAAAGTCCTGTCGGCACAGCAACGTCGCGTTTTATAAGCGTGTCAAACACGTCAAAAGCGACGGCGTCAAAGTGCGCAGCTTTATGGCAAATTTGTTTTGTCAGGTTCATGGCAGGTACGGTATCTGCGGGCGGAACCGCACCCCGGCGGCAAAGCCCTTCCAGATGATTTTTATGCGCTCGGCGCGGCAGCCCTGCCTGTCGCGCAGGACCTGTACGGTGTGCCAGCTGTCCTTGGCCAGCAGCCACAGCCAGCCGGACAGTCCCTCCCGGCGGTAGAGCACCACATCGTTGCGGTAAAAATAGCGGTAGCGTGCCCAGCGGGCGGGCACATCCCTGGCAATGTTCACGACGCCGGGGTTCTGCATGGCGTGCACGACCCGGCTGGCCGGGATGACATAGCAGGGCTTTGCGCGGGAAATGCGGCGGGTGTACTCCCAGTCGTCAGACCAGATGAAGAACTCGGCAATCGGCAGGCCGAACTGCCGCACGGCTTCGGTGCGCAGGAACAGCGAGACAAAGCTCGCCATCACGGCGGGAACCTCCGCTGCATCGAAGCCGTCAATATCGCGGTACATCGTTTTGCGTTGCAGGTTCATCGGCTGGTCGGTGCCGTCCGGGGCGAGTGCCCTGCTGGACAGCCAGCCGCAGCCGTCGCCATGGGCGGCATCGGCGGCCAGCAGTGCGGCCAGCGCGTCCGGCTCGGGCAGCGTGTCGTCGTCCATGATCCAGACGGCCTCACACCCCAGCTCCACCGCGGCGCGGATGCCGTAGGCAAAGCCACCCGCACCGCCGAGGTTTTCCCCCGGATTGCGGCAGACCAGCCCCGGCATTGCCAGCGTCTTTATATAGTCCGCCGTGCCGTCAGTGGACGCATTGTCCACCAGCAGCACCGTAAAGCCCTGCACGGTCTGGGCACGCAGGGCGGCCAGGCATTGTTTGAGCAGCGGCAGACGGTTGTAGGTCACGACGATGGCCGTGACATTTCTTGCGTCAAGCATCTTTTTTCGGGAAAAATTTGCGCTTGAGGAAGGCTGTGCCCTTGCGCAGCCAGTTCTGGTGCTCCATGTAAACGATGCTCAGTTCCTCAAAGCTGATGTTGTTCGTGGTGAGCCAGGCGTCCAGCAGACGCTCGCTCACAAAGCCAAAGACCCGGCGGTCATTGACCGTGTAGCCCGTCATGTCCAGCTCCCGCTCAAGCTCAAACAGAATGTCGAACAGCCAGGTGCAGTAGTGCTGCAAAAGTTCCTTCTTCATGACGAACATGTTGAAGTGGTGGCCGTGGGTCTTGGACATATACAGGTCATACGCGGGCAGGTACTCGGGGCATTTGCGCGCAATGATGGCGCGGGTCACCTCCAGATCCTGCTTGTGATGGGCGTGGATATACTGGGTGTAGTTCGTCTCAATAAAATAGTGGCGCTCCTTCGGCAGGACGACGTTCGTCGTAGCCAGAATGCTGCAGAGCTCCTCATGGCTGATGACACGCGACTTCTTGTCCGCAAAGCGGCTTTTGCGGCGGCTGGCAAAATAGCGGCGGTAATGCACGATGCCGATATAATCGGAATCGATGTTGTGCGCCGCCCAGTACAGGCCCGTCAGCTCGCAGAAATTTGCGTTGCGCTCCGAGATATTGTCGCCGGTATCATCGCCGATATAGCCGCAGGCCGGGTGGACGGCATGGCCCATCTGTACCGGAAGGTACATCGGGTCATCCGGCACCCAGTACGGTTTATGCGTTGCTACGATAATGGTGGTCTGCAATGTGTTCTACCCGCCTTACATACATTCCTATACTCTTTTTCCTGGTGAGCTTGCTAAACCTATAGTATAACGCTTTTTGGCAGGAATACAAGTTACAGAACGGTAAAAAGGTCATTCGCCCTCGTTTTCAAAGGTTTCCTGCTCCTCGGCCAGCTTTTCCCACTCGTCGTAGAGCTCCTGCTGGTGGAAGCGCGTGTCGTCAAGCTCGTCGCATTTGTCGCGCAGCAGCAGATGGTCGCGCAGGACCTCGGGGTCGTTGATCTCATTTTCCAGCTCGACAATATGCGCACCCAGCTCCTCGATCTCGCTCTCCACCTTTTTCAGGCGGGCGCGGACCTCGGCGCGGCGCTTGCGTTGCTCCTTGCCGTATGCCTGTTTTTTGGCAGTGTCCTCGGTCTTTTGCTGCTCCCGGGTCTTGCCCGCGTCACGGTTTTGCAGGGCGGCAAAGTTCGGGTAAAACGTCGCTTTGCCGTCCTCCAGGTACATGATCGGGCAGCCCAGCGTCTGCATCAGGTAGCGGTCATGGGTGACGAGCAACAGTGTTCCGGTGTAGGCTGCCAGCGCCTGGGTCAGGCTCTCGCGCATGTAGATGTCCAGGTGGTTTGTCGGCTCGTCCAGGAACATCAGGTTCGGGCGCTCGAGCGCCAGCTCGGCAAAGCGCAGGCGGGCCAGCTCACCGCCGGACAGCGACGCACAGTCCTTAAAGACCTCCTCGCCGCGGTAGCCGAAGCGTGCCAGATGACTGCGGACCTCAAGCTCGGTAAAGCGCGGGTACTGGTTCCAGATGGCGTCAATGACGCGGCCTGCGCGGCGGGCCTGCTGCTGGGTGAATACGCCCGGCTTGGCGCCGCTGCCCAGGCGGACCATACCGCCCGACGGGCGGCGCTTGCCGTCCAGCACCTGCAAAAGCGTGGACTTGCCTGCGCCGTTGGGACCTGCAATGACGAGCTTGTCCCCGCGGTGAACGACGTAATCCAGGGCGTCGATGAGGGTGCGTTCACCGATATGGACGCTCAGATTCTTCATAATGACCAGCTCGTCATAGGGCTCAATGTCGTACTCAAAGCGAAAGTTCAGCTCCCACGCCTCGGCGGTCGGGGCCTCGACGATCTCGAGCTTTTCCAGCTGCTTGCGGCGGCTCTGGGCCATCTTCGTCGTGGAGGCGCGAACAAGATTGCGGTCCACGTAGTCCTGCAACTTGGCAGCTTTTTCTACAGCGGCGTCATGCAGCTTCTGCTGGCGCTCGTCAGCGGCCTCGCGCTGGGGCAGATAGGCCGAGTAGTTGCCGCGGTAGGTCTTGATGCTCTTGCCGCGCAGCTCCCAAATGCGGGTGCAGACGGCGTCGAGGAAGTAGCGATCATGGCTGACAACGAGCACCGCACCGCGGTAGGCTTTCAGATAATTTTCGAGCCACTCCATCGTTTCCAGGTCCAGATGGTTCGTCGGCTCGTCCAGGATCAGCAGGTCGGGGCGCTCCAGCAGCAGCCGTGCCAGACGCAGCCGGGTCTGCTCACCGCCCGAAAGCACGCCCGCCAGCTTTGTCCAGGTGTCGGCGGGAAAGCCCATGCCGTTGAGCACCTTTTTGATCTGGGTGTCCATGTTATAAGCGTCCATCGCGTCGATAACAGCGGTGCAGTGGGCGATCTTTTCGGTCAGTTCCGCATTGTGCGGGTCTGCGGCCAGCTGCTTTTGCAGCGCATCCATCTCCTGCATGGCGTCAAGCGCCGGGGTAAAGACCAGCCGCATTGTGGCATAGATGTCCAGCGACGGGTCCAGCCGGGCGTTCTGCTCAAGGTAGCCGGTAGTCACACCGGTGCCGAACGCGGCATCTCCGGCGTCGGGCAGGCTCTCACCGCAGAGGATCCGCAAAAGCGTCGTCTTGCCGGTGCCGTTGGCACCGATGATGCCGATACGGTCCCCGCGCTCGACACCTGCATTTACATCACGCAGTACCTCGTGTTCGCCGAAGCTCTTGCCTAAGTTTTGAAGTTCCAACAACATAGCGGTACATCCTCAATTCCAAAATGATGCCGCCGCCTGACAAACGGGCAGCGGCAGTGCGCCCTTGCCTTACAGCAGGGCTTCGTTGCTGTGGCGGCGGTTGCGCACGCCGATATTTTCCAGCTCCTCCGGCTCCATCACGATGCGGTAGAGCTCCTCATAGGAGCTTACCGTATATTTGGGCGTGATGCCGGACTTGTTTTCAAGATTGCCGGGGTTGAACCAGCAGGTATCCACACCGGCGTTCAGGCCACCCTTGATGTCGGCCAGCAGATCGTCGCCGACCATCAGCACACGGCTCTTGTTCGTGATGCCAAGGTCACGGAAGGCATGCTCAAACAGCTTGGCGCTGGGCTTGGCCGCGCCGACCTTCTCAGAAATATAGATGCCGTCCATGTACCTGTCGATGCCGGAGGCCGCAATGCGGGACTCCTGCACGGCAACGGCACCGTTCGAGACGAGGGCCAGCGTGGCGACCTCGCTCAGCTCCTCCAGCGCGGTCAGTGCGCCGGGCAGCAGGTCGGCATGGGTCGCCAGCAGCTCCTCATAGCGGTCATTCATGGCCTTGCTCTTGCCGTTGTCGGGCAGCTGCATGGTTTGCATAAAGCGGGAGAAGCGGATCTGGAACAGCTTCTGCTTGTTCAGCTGGCCTTTGGCCAGCGAGTCCCACAGCTCGCGGTTGACCTTGTGGTAGGTATCATAAGCAGCCTCGTCGTGGGGCAGCTCGTACTCAGCGAGCATATCGGTCAAGGCCTGGCGCTCTGCGGCGTCAAAGTCCAAAATCGTATTGTCAACGTCCAGCAGGACGCAGGTATAAATTGCCATCTTCGTAACCTCGTATGCTTATTGCGGTGTGGAATCGGCGGAGGTCGGCTCCGGCATCGGCGTGGGCACAGCGGTGGGTTCCGGCGTAGCCGCGGCGCTGACAGTCAGCACAAAGACGCTGTCCGCACCGTTGTTGACTGCGTGGATGTGGTAGGTGCCGGGCTCGTTGGCCGTGAAGGTCACCTGCGTGCCCGTTGTGCGCCAGGAGGTCTCCTCGCAGCCCCAGAGCGTGTCGCCGCTGCCGTTTTCCACGGTAGCCGTCAGCGTCGTACTCTGGCCTGCGGTCAGCGTGCCGGTGCCGCTGATGTTGATCGTGGTGGCCTCGGCCTCGACGGTGACGATCAGCTGTGCCGTCGAGAAGGTGCCGTTGATCTCAATGCCCGCCTTGATCGTGTAGGTCCCGGCGGCATCGGGCTTGAAGGTCAGGCTGCTGCCGTTCTTCTCCATCTCATCGTTGATGGACCACTGGACGTTCGCGGCGTCGTAAGCCTTGTTGCCCAGCTTGACCGCGGCATTGACAGTCAGGCTCTCGCCCTGCTTGATCGTCGTATCGCCCTTGTCCAGCGTCAGCTCGACGCGGGCGTCGTTGAACATGGCCTTGACGGAGATGTCCTTGGTAATATTGTCATAGCGGGTCGCGGTGGTGACGCCGTCGCTCCACTTGTAGAACACAAAGCCTTCCGCCGCCACTGCCGTGACGTTGACGCTTGTGCCGGAGTCGGCCTGAATTTCGACGCTGGACACGCCGGTCTGGCCGTTGCCGGTCAGCGTGCCCTTGGCGCTGTCCTCGACCTCATAGCTGGCCGTGAACTTCGTCGGCGTCGAGGTCGGCACCGGCGTGTTGCTGCCTGCAGAGGCCGACGCACGCTGCGGGATGTCCGACGTGTCGGGGCGGCTGTCCATCGTATTGCAGGCGTGGCTCTTGGCGTACTCCAGCAGGGCGCGTGCGCCGGAGGTGCTGAAACCGTTGGATTCAAAGTAGGTGCCCTCGCCGTAGCCGCGGGTGTTTTTAAGGGCCTCGGCGGTGTTCAGGTACTTGAAGCCCAGATCGCTGCTGGCCGCCGCAATGGCCTGGTTGAACTGGTCAATGCGGGTCTGGATCTCGGCAGCGTTCGTGCTGTCCTCGGTAACGGGCGGGATGCCCACCGCGATGATGTCGCAGTAGGCGTAGGCCGAGCGAATGCTCTGCAGGAACTGCTTGTAGTCGGCAATGAAGGAGTCCACACTGACCGAGCCGTCCACATCGTTCGCGCCCAGCACCACAAAGACGCGGCGGGCCTTCATCTTGGGGATGGCCTGCGGGATCGTGTAGCTGCTGGCGTCCGATGCAAAGTTTACACAGGAGGTGGACAACGCCTTGGAAATCTGCAATCCCTCCTGCCCGACAAACTGATTCAGCGTGATGCGGGTGTCCTTCTGCAGCGTCACGGCGTACTGGTCACCCGCAAAAACGCTGGCCGTAATGTAGGCGTCATCCGCCGCGCTCTGCGGCAGGATGGAATCCAGCGTCGTATCCAGCGGGTAGGCGTCCGGGTCATAGGAATCCTTCCCGCCTGCAAACAGGCCCAGCTTCGTCGGCAGCACCCATGCCGCCAGAATGCTCATCACAACGGCCAGCGCGCACAGCGCCAGCACCACACACGCTTTGCGCTGTGTCGGGCTCAGGCCTTTTTTCTCCTCATTACGTTCTCTGCTCATTGGGAACGGCAACCTCCTTAATTATCGAAAGCGGGCGTACCCATGGCCACAACCCACCTAGTATACATAGTATAGATTATATCATATTTGCCGGGCTTTGAACATGGTTTTCAAAAAATTGTCACGTATTACAATTTTATTACAAGCAAAAAGCCCGGGATTTGACATCCCGGGCAAAATTGGGTTCGATTTCAGGAAAGCAGCATTCTGTCGTTGGCAAACTCGCCGTCGCTGACCTGCTCAAAGCGCTGCAGCAGGTCACTGACCTGCAGGTTCTTCTTTTCCTCGCCGCGCACATCGTAGATGACGTGACCCTCGTACATCATGATCAGGCGGTTGCCGTACTTGATGGCATCCTTCATGTTGTGGGTGATCATCAGGGTGGTCAGGTGGTTTTCCTCGACGATCTTCTCGGACAGCGTCAGCACCTTGGCCGCGGTCTTGGGGTCAAGGGCGGCGGTGTGCTCGTCCAGCAGCAGAAGCTTGGGCTTATTGAGGGTCGCCATCAGCAGCGTGACAGCCTGGCGCTGACCGCCGGAGAGCAGGCCGACCTTGCTGGTCATACGGTTTTCCAGCCCCAGATCCAGCGTTTTGAGCAGCTCGTAGTATTCGTCGTGCTCCTTCTTCGTGATGCCGATCCTGAGCGTGCGGGCAAGACCCCGGCGGGCCGCCAGGGCCAGGTTCTCGTCGATCTGCATCGTCGCGGCGGTGCCCATCATCGGGTCCTGGAACACGCGGCCAATGTACTTGGCACGCTGGTGCTCGGACAGGCGGGTCACATCCTTCCCGTCAATAATGATTTTGCCCATATCCACCGGCCAGACGCCCGCGACGGCGTTCAGCATCGTGGATTTGCCCGCGCCGTTGCCGCCGATGACCGTGACAAAGTCGCCGTCCTCCAGCGTCAGATCCAGTCCCTTCAAGGCGACCTTCTCATTGACGGTTCCTGCATTGAAGGTCTTGTATACATTCTTGATCTCAAGCATTGTCCTTGCCTCCCTTTTTCACGGGTACTTTGGTGAAGTATTTGCCCTTCCAGTACGGGATGGTCAGGAACACCGCCACGACCAGCGCGGTCAGCAGCTTGAGGTCATCGGTGGACAGACCCATGCGCAGCACGAAGTTCATGACGATGTAGTAGATGATCGCCCCGATGACAGCTGCGGTCAGCTTGAGCGCAAAGTTGCGGAAGATCTTGCCGAAGATGACCTCACCGATGATGACGGCGGCCAAGCCGATGACGATGGCGCCGCGGCCCATGTTGATGTCCGAGAAGCCCTGGTACTGGGACAGCAGACCGCCCGCCAGCGCCACAAGGCCGTTGGAAACCATAAGGCCGAGCACGATGGTGACGTTCGTGTTGATGCCCTGGGCGCGGGCCATGTGCTGGTTTGCGCCGGTAGCGCGCAGCGAGCAGCCAAGCTCCGTGCCGAAGAACCAGTACAGCACGCCGATCAGGACCGCGCAGAAGATGAGCAGCACGAAGATCGGGTTGTTGAGCGCCAGCGCGCGGACATAGCGGGCCGAGACCAGCAGGCTGTACTTGTCCACACTGATGGGCAGGTTTGCCTTGCCGCCGCCCGTGCCGGTGCCCATGATGCGCAGGTTGACAGAATACAGCGCCAGCTGGGTCAAAATACCGGCCAGAATTGCCGGGATGCCGCAGGCCGTGTGGAACAGACCCGTGACAAGGCCCGCCAGCATACCGACCAGCGTGGCTGCCACAAGGGCGACGCCCACAGGCACGCCGTTGAGCACCAGCACCACGCAGACCGCGCCGCCCGTGCCGAGGGAGCCGTCAACGGTCAGATCGGCCACATCCAAAATGCGGTAGGTAATGTACACGCCGATGGCCATGATACCCCAGATGAGGCCCTGCGCCACAGCGCCGGGCATGGAGTTTACCAAAGAGGTCAGGAAATCCATAAATACATCCTCATTTCGTAAAGCACCAAAACAGCGGGGAAAGAGAGCAACCTCCCCTTCCTCGCTGTTATGATGATTTTCAGTCGCTGTTCAGTTCAATCAGCCGATAGCCACGTAGTCGGACGGCGGGGTGATGCCCAGCGCCTCGCAGTTGGCGGCGTTGTACTTCTTGGTCACATTCGGAGCGAACTCAACGGGCATCGTGGAGACGTCCGCGCCGTCCGCGAGGATCTTGGCAGCCATCTCACCGGTGGCGTAGCCGAGGTCGTAATAGCTGATGGAGAGCGTTGCAACGCCGCAGCCGGAGCAGATGCCTTCCTCACCGGCCACAACGGGGACCTTGGCGGGGATGACAACGTTTGCGATGGCCTCGGTGTTGGAGGCTGCGGTGTTGTCAGTGGGGATGTAGATGACGTCGGAGTTATCGGCGGCAGTCTGGGCCACGGAGGTGACGTCGTTCGTATCGGTGAAGGCATAGCGGGCAACGGTGTAGCCCTCCTCGGTCAGGCAGCCTTCAATGACGTCGCACTGGTAGACGGAGTTCGGCTCTGCACTGCAGTAGAGCAGACCGACGCTCTTGGCATCCGGGAAGAGTTCCTGGATCATGGCTGCCTGCTGGTCCAGCGGAGCCAGGTCAGAGGTGCCGGAAATATTGTTGCCGACAGTGCCGGTCCAGTCGCTGATGTCCAGCGCGGTGGCGTAGTCAGTGATGGAGGTTCCCAGCACCGGGATGTCGGCAGTCGCCTGTGCGGCGGCCTGCAGCGGTGCGGTGGCGTTGGCCAGGATCAGGTCAACGCCGTTGGAGACAAAGCCATTCACAATGGTGGCGCAGTTGGCGGAATCGCCGGAGGCGTTCTGCTCGTCAAACTTGACGCTGCCCTCGCCCAGCTTCTCGACCAGAGCATCCTTGAAGCCCTGAGTAGCGGCATCCAGCGCTTCATGCTGGACAAGCTGGCAGATACCGATGTTATAGACCTTGCCATCCGCAGCGGCGGTGCTGTCAGCAGTGCTTGCAGCAGCCTCGGTGCTGGAGGCGGTGTCCGCAGCAGAAGCGGCGGTGTCGGTGGATGCGGTGGAGCCGCAGGCGGCCAGACCCATGGTCATGGCGGCTGCCATCATAAGGGAAACTGCTTTTTTCATGTCTATTCCTCCATAGTACCTGCTGCGCAACCTTTTTGTTTCAGGTGTACACCCGCGTCTCCTCACGCGGGTCCCTCCTGCGCAGCCGGTTTAGTGCTTTAAAGTATAGCACACTTCACCGGTTTAAAGCAAGTGCAAATACGTATAATGCGTCATACGATTTACGATGTTTTTTGGTTATATTGACGAATGTCCAAATTAATGCCCCGCAGGGGCGGATTCCATATCTGCCCGTGGCACCCGCCGTAAGCTGCGCGAGCGCATATAGAATGCGCCCCTGCGGAGGCAAACAAAAAGTCCCAGCTTGCAAATAAGCTGGGACAACTTTCGGTGTTATTCCGCAAAGCAGGCGTTTTCCGCCTTGGCGATCAGCTCCACAAAGCGGTGGGGGTTGCTGGCTGTGCGCAGGCTTTCCACAAGGTCGCTGCGGCTCAGAAGGTTTACAAGCCGCGCCAGGATCTGCAGATGCAGGCTCTCACTGCCCGGCGGAACAGCGATCATGAACACAAGATCCACGGGTTCCCCGTCCGGTGCGCCCCAGTCGACACCGCGGCGCAGCAGCAGCGCCGAGATGCCCGGTGCGGACACGCCCGCGTTGCAGGCGTGGGGCAGCGCAATGCCGCCCCCGATGGCCGTCGTGCCGCCGAACGTTTCCCGGTAGCTGACCGCATTGTAGTAGGCATTGCCGTTGGTGATAACGCCGATGCCCTCCTGCAGCTCGACCAGAATGCCGAGCGCGTCGGCGGAGTTATCGATCTTTGCATAGAGCAGTACGCCCTTGGGGTTCATCAATTCGCTGACCTTCATCGTCAAACCTCACGTCCTTCGGCTCTGCTGATCAGGCTGTACAGATACTCCCCCACTGCGCCCTCGGCGCAGGTGCAGGTCGTCACATGGTCAGCGGCAGCCTTGACCTCTGCCGGTGCGTTGGCGACAGCCACGGCGTAGCCGGCCTCCCGCATGATCTCCAGGTCATTGTAGTAATCACCGATAACGACGGTGTTCTTCATGGATTTGCTCATGAGGGCGCACAGGTCATGCAGACCGCTGGCCTTGCTGACGCCGCTGGGCATGATCTCTAAGTAAATGCTGTTCGTGGCCAGGAAGTAGTTTTCCCGCCCGTAGTACCGCGTCTTGGCGTACTGGCCCAGCTTGCGGATGCTCTCCGGGTCGGAGGCAAAGACGACCTTGACCCAGCCGTCGGGCACACTTTCCACCGGGCAGGCAATGCTGCCGAGGTGTTCGTCCACCTGATGGGCGTGGGTCACCTCATTGGCATGGATGACGAACATCTCGCCGTTTCCGGCCATGACCTCCACGCCTATATGCGGGAACTTGTTCAGGATGTCAAGGATGGCCGTCGTCGCCTGCTCGCGGTTCAGCGTCGAGCGGTGCAGCACCGACTCGGCGGAGAAATCATACAGCAGCGCCCCGTTGCAGGAGATGGCCGGCAGCGACAGGCGGATGTTCCCCAGCGCCGCGCGGATGGACTCCGGCGGGCGGCCCGTTGCCACCGTGAAAAGCCCCCCCATGCCGGTGTACAGCTGGATGACCGCGCGGTTGCAGGCGGGGATGCCCTCCTTGGCCGTCAGCAGCGTATTATCCATATCACAGATCACAAGGGTATCGCTTAGGGGTGGTTTCATGCGCGATGTTCCTTTCTTAACCGTGTCAGAAACTCTGTAAAATAGGGCGGCAGGGGCGAATCAAACTGCATCCACTCCCCTGTCCGCGGGTGGACAAAGCCCAGCTCCTTGGCGTGCAGGCACTGGCCATTCAGCGACTTGATGCAGTTTTTGGGGCCGTACACAGCATCCCCTGCCAACGGATGCCCCGTCGAGGCCATGTGTACACGAATCTGATGGGTGCGCCCGGTCTTTAATTTGCACGCAATGTAAGTGAAATTGCCGCAGCGTTCCAGCACCTGCCAGCCCGTGTAGGCATACTTGGCCCCCGCCGCGTTCTCGGCCAGGACGGCCATTTTCTTGCGGTCCCGCGGGTCGCGTCCGAGCCACTTTTCCACAAAGCCCTCGTCCTCCTTGAGGTTACCGTACACCACGGCATGGTAGACGCGGTGGATGCTGTGTACGCTCATCTGGGCGCTGAGCGCCTGATGGGCGGCATCGTTTTTGGCAACGACGAGAAGGCCGCTCGTGTCCTTGTCAATGCGGTGGACGATGCCCGGGCGGATGGCCCCGCCGATGCCCGACAGCTGCCCCGCGCAGTGGTAAAGCAGCGCGTTGACGAGCGTGCCGTCCGGGTTGCCGGGGGCCGGGTGCACGACCATGCCCTTAGGCTTGTTGACAACGAGCAGGTCGTCGTCCTCGTACACAATGTCCAGCGGGATGTTCTGGGGCCGGGCCTCGATGGGCTGCGGGTCAGGCAGGTCGATGGCGTAGACTTTGCCGGGCGCCACCTTATCCTTTTTGTTGACGGGCGCACCGCCGCAGGTCACAAGCCCCTGCTCGATCAGATTTTGCAGCGCACTGCGGGACAGCGTCGGGCACTGCCCGGCCAGCCAGGCGTCCAGGCGTCCGCTGTCGCCGGGGGCTGCGGTAAGCTCAAGCCGCTCCATCTTCGTCCGCCTTTGGCTCTGCGGTCTTATCCTTTTTGAAAGAGTCCAGCAGCACGGCGAGCATCAGCAGGCCGACGCCGACACATACGCAGATGTCCGCAAAATTGAAGATGGCAAACCGCATGAACAGCACGTTGATGTAGTCCACGACCACACCGTTGAGCACGCGGTCAATGAGGTTGCCCACGCCGCCGCCCAATACCATCGTCCAGGCTGCGCGCTCTGTCAGCGGCATTTTGCGCACGAACAGCATGATAAGGACAGCCAGCAACATGACCGACGTCATACCGATGAGCAGTCCCTGCTTACCGGCCAGCATCGAAAACGCCATGCCGTCATTCAGGCAGTAGCGCAGCTCCACAACGCCGGGCAGCACATCCATGCTGCCCACCGGCAGCAGCGCCGCCGTGGCCCAGTGCTTGATGAGCTGGTCAATGACGACCAGAATGGCCGCTCCTGCCAGCGATAACAAACCAGAAATCATACAACACCTTATCCGAAAAAATCAGCGGTGCTTAAACGTATAAGCACCGCTGACGGTAGAGTAAATTTACTGCTTCAAGACCTTAGCGCAGCGCGGGCAGAGGCCGTCCTCACCGACGGTGGTCTCGTACTTCCAGCAGCGCAGGCACTTGTTGCCAGCCGCATGGGCAGCGCTGACGCCGAGACCCTCGAGCAGGCCCTTGACGCCGCCCTCACCCTCGACAAGGTCAACGTGGGAGACGATGAACAGGTCAGCCAACTCATCCATCGGGATAGCGTTCAGGAAGTCGTAGACCTCCTTGCTGCAGTACAGCGTCAGACCGGCCTCCAGCGCAGAGCCAATGACCTTATCGGCACGGGCCTGCTCCAGCACCTTCTTGACGTCGTCGCGGATGGCCATGATGCGGTCCCACTTAGCTTCAAACGCCTCATCGGCGGCAGCCTTGGCCTCGGGCATCTGTTCAAAGACAACATAGTCCTTCATGCCGTCCAGCTTCGGGATGTAGCTCCAGATCTCCTGGCTGGTGAAGCACAGGATGGGTGCCAGCAGCTTGGTGAAGTCGACCAGGATGCGGTACAGCGCGGTCTGGGCACAGCGGCGTGCGTGGTCATCTGCGCAGTACAGACGATCCTTGATGACGTCCATGTAGAAGTTGGACATATCAATGACGCAGAAGTTGTACAGCGCGTGGTAGGCACGGCTGAAGTCGTAGTGCTCGTAGGCATCGCGCATGGTGGCGGTCAGCTTGTTGCAGGCCTCGAGTGCCCAGTGGTCGATCTCGAACAGCTGGTCATCATCGACCATATCCTTCGCGGGATCAAAGTCGCTGATATTGCCCAGCATGAAGCGGGCCGTGTTGCGCATCTTGCGGTATGCCTCGGACAGCTGGCGGAAAATTTCCTTACCGGCGCGGACGTCGACGGTGTAATCGCTGGAAGCGACCCACAGACGGATGATGTCAGCACCGTAGTCGCGGATGATCTCACTGGGCTCCATGCCGTTGCCGGCGGACTTGTGCATCTGCTTGCCCTGGGCATCGACGACCCAGCCGTGGCACAGGACTTCGCGGTACGGGGCCACACCCTGGGTGGCGACGCTGGTCAGCAGACTGGACTGGAACCAGCCGCGGAACTGGTCGGCACCCTCCATATACATATCAACGGGCCAGCGCAGCTCGGGGCGCTCACGGCAGACAGCGCTCCAGGTGGAGCCGGAGTCGAACCAGACGTCCATGATGTCGGGGTCCTTCTCCCAGTCGGAGGCACCGCACTCGCAGACCTCGGTCTTGGGCAGGATGTCGTTGGCATCGTACTTGTACCAGGCGTCGCTGCCCTCCTTGCGGAACAGGTCGGACACAGCCTTGATGGAGGCATCGGTGATATGGTACTTGCCGCACTTCTTGCAGTAGAATACCGGGATGGGCACGCCCCAGACGCGCTGGCGGCTGATGCACCAGTCACTGCGGTCACGGACCATACCGGCCATGCGGTCATGGCCCCACGCCGGCTGCCAGTGCACGCTGTCAATGGCCTTGTAGACGTCCTCCTTGAAGGCGTCGATGGAGCAGAACCACTGCTCGGTAGCACGGAAGATGATGGGATGATGGCAGCGCCAGCAATGCGGGTACTGGTGGGTGATGTGCTGCACACCCATCAGATGGCCGCTCTCCTTGATGTGCTCCAGAATGACCTTGTTGGCGTCCCAGACCTTGAGACCGGCAAACTTCTCGCCCGCCTCGGCGGTCAGGCGGCCCGCGTCGTCCACGGGAACGACAACGGGAACCTGCGGATAGTGATTGACGCAGACCTCAAAGTCCTCAACACCATGGCCGGGAGCGGTGTGGACGCAGCCCGTGCCGCCTTCCAGCGTGACGTGGTCGCCCAGAATGACCAGGCCCTTGCGGTCAAGGAACGGATGCTGATACTGCATGAGCTCGAGCTCACTGCCGAGAACAGTCTCGGGCAGGACCTCGTACTCGTCGATATGGCAGCCCTTCATCGTGGACTCAACGAGCTCGCGGGCCATGATGTGGTAGGCGTCACCGATCTTGACGAAGGCATATTCCAGATTGGGGTTCAGGCAGGTCGCGACGTTGGCGGGCAGTGTCCAGGTGGTGGTCGTCCAGATGACGATCCATGCCTTGTCCAGCGGGATGTTGTGCTTGGCCAGCACGCCGTTGGGGTCGTCGGTCAGCTTGAAGCGGACATAGATGGAATCGCACTCGTCCTCGGCGTACTCGATCTCAGCCTCGGCCAGGGCGGTACGGTCCTCGGGGCACCAGTACACGGCCTTCATGCCCTTGTAGATGTAGCCCTTCCTGGCCATCTCGCCGAAGATCTCGACCTGGCGGGCCTCAAACTCGGGGCGCAGGGTCAGGTAGGGGTTCTCAAAGTCGCCCTGCACGCCCAGACGCTTGAACTGCTCGTTCATGACGCCGATGTGCTCGGTGGCAAACTCCTTGCAGATCTGGCGCAGCTCCAGCTTGGAGACACCGGCCTTCTTGTCGCCGAGGGAGCTCAGCGCCTTCAGCTCGATGGGCAGGCCGTGGGTGTCATAGCCGGGCACGTAGGGTGCCTGGAAGCCGGACATGTTCTTATAGCGGATGATGATGTCCTTGATGATCTTGTTCAGGGCCGTACCCATGTGGATATTGCCGTTGGCATACGGAGGGCCGTCGTGCAGGATGTACTGCGGCTTGCCCTCGTTGTTCTTAATCATCTGCTCATAGACATGGTTCTGCTCCCAGTCCTCGAGCATTTTGGGTTCCTTCTTCGGCAGACCGGCCCGCATTTCAAACGGGGTCTGCATCTTATGGATGGTGTCGTTGTAGTTCTGCGCCAAAGTTTCCTACTCTCCTCTATTCATTGGATTCTTTAGTTATATCACATCGGGCGTCAGCTGTCAAAGTCAACGCCTTCAAAGTTATCGAACGCCGGGGAATTCAGCTCCTCCTGCGGTTCGTCACTTGCCTTTTTGCGGGTCGTGCGCCTGGTCGTACCGGCCTTGCGGCGGCGGGCAGGCTTGGCCTCCGGCTCGTCATACAGGCCGGAGACATCCTGGAACCGCGTCTCGTCGATGGCGGGCTCCTCCACGGGGATCGGGGCGGGTTCGGCTTCCTCCGGCTCCTCCGGGTGCGGCGCGATGGCAAATTCCACCGTGTCTACCTTTTCGCCCTGAGCTTGGGCACTTTCCGTCGGCTCCGGCACGGGCTGGGCTGTGGGCGGCTCATAGTAGGCCGTCTCCTGCATGGCGGGCACCTGGGCTGCCTGCTGTACCGGGGCCGACTCCGGCACAGGCTGGGCTGCGGGGGCCGTGTAGGCCGGGGCCTGCGCAGCGGGCTGCGGCTCTGCCGCAGGGGCAGTGGCCTGCTCCGGGGCCGGGGACGGCGGCGGAACGGGTTCATCCTCGGGCCGTCTGGTGTAATCGGGCAGTTTATTGATAAGGTTGATATGCTTGCGGTACATCTCGATCAGTGAACGCTTGAAGCTGTCTGCCTCACCCTTGAGCGTGACGATCTCCTGCTTGGCCAGCTCGACGTCATCGCGGGCGCGCTGCTCACGGTCCTCCGCCTTGATGTTGGCCGAGCGGATGATCTCCGCCGCTTTCTGCTTGGACTCGTGGATAATACTGTCCCCCATGCGCTGGGCGTTGATCATCGACGTACTCAGGGAGTTTTCCATCGTTCGGTATTTTTCAATGCGCTGGGCCAGCATGACGAGCTTTTTCTGCAAATCATCATTCTGGGCAGCCAGGTCGTCCATTGCCTGGGCGACCTGCTTGAGATAATCATCCACATCCTCACGGCGATAGCCCTGGAACGCTTTGTCAAATGTGACGTGGCGGACATCCTCGGAAGAGATCATGACGGCTTTCCTCCTGTATGCGGGGCGCATGGCCCCGTTATTCCCTGCCCGCAGCGCTGCGGGCGATCCTGCGCTCAATATTGGTAAAAGGATATGAACAGACGATCCTTGCGGCTTTTGCCGCCGATGGCCGCCAGCTTGAAGCGCCCCACGCCGCGCACTGTAAAAACATCCGCGGCGTAGGCGGTCTCGTGGGCGGCCTTCAACGGCAGGTGGTTGATCTCCACACGGCCCGCGGCGATATATTCTGCCGCGCGGGTGCGGGAGGTGTGCAGCATGGCTGCCAGCACCGCGTCCGCACGCAGGGACGGCACAGTAGCCTCCTGCAGGGTGCGCTCGCGGCTTTCGGCCAGACGGGCGGGCAGTGCGTCGATGCACGCAGTATGCACGGTGCAGTGCCCTGCGCCGGTCAGCTCCGCGTTTATAAATTCCTGCTTGTCGGCGAGGATCACCGCGTAAAATGTGTCCTCACGCTCGGGGTCTGCCAGCAGGTCCCCCACGCAGCTGCGCTCAAGGCCAAGGCCCAGAATCGCACCGAGATAATCCCGGTGGGTCGGCAGCTTATCCCCGTAAGCGGTGCATTGCAGGTAGGCCAGCGGTTCTTCCTGCCAGGCGTCGGGCGGCTCAATACAGAGCACCCGGCGTTCTGCCGCGTCAAAGCCGCCCCAAAAGCGGATGCAGCTGCACCCGGCCTTGTTGCAGGCGGCCTGCGCCAGGCTCTGCTCCCGGTCCGAGAGAAAGCCCGTATAACGCGGGATGCCGCGGCTTACCGCAACGCGACACAGCTCCTCGACACGGCGCATCAGGCGGCGCTCGTCGTCATTCTGCGGCGGCACAAAGCCGCGCACCGCATTGGCGGTATCAGAAGAAGACGCCATTGTTTTCCAGCTCGTCGAGCAGGTCACCCATAATATCAACGTTGTACGGCGTAATAATGAAAGTGCTGGTCGCCACGCGCTTGATCTGGCCGTTGTTGGCATACGCTACACCGGACAGGAAGTCGATCAGACGGCGGGAGACCTCTTTGCTGGCAGACTCCAGATTCAGCACCACAGTATGCTTGGCGTTGAGCTGGTCCGCAATGCTGGACGCATCGTCAAAGCGTTCCGGTTTGACCAGAACGACCTGCAGCTGGGTCGTCGCGTTGATGTTCACGACCTTATTGCTGTGCTGTTTGATCTCCTGCTGCTGGGTATACTCCTGCGCAGCTGCAGCCCCCTGCCCGCCGGGGAAAACATTCTCTTCAGTGTCATCTACATAGGAATCTGCATCGGGGTCGATACCGAGCTTGCTTCTCAAACTGTCAAGCATGGACATGGTCGTAAAACTCCTTTGATTAGAAAGCGCCGTTTACGTCAGCGCGTCATTACAGCGATATACATTAAATATTATCTTCTTTTTTGGCAGTCTTGTCAATACAAACGGCGTATTTTCGTTACAATAGTTTGCCATCCTCCAAATTTGTGCCCTGCACGATGATCTCATCATAGAGGCGCACCTCATTTGCACTGCCGAGCTTGCCGTCCTCCGGGACAAGAATGTAGCTGTCGTTCTCATACAGCGTTGTGATCTTCAAAAAGCGCTGCAGGTTGCCGTACTTGACATAGACACCGCGCTGGCCGTTCACGATATGCAGCGCCTCCTTGTCGATGCGGATGCCCTCGTAGGTTTTTAAATCGACCTGCACGGTCTCGCAGCCCAGGCCCAGGACCTCGGCGCTGATGGTCTGGCATTGCAGCACGATCTTGGCAATGCCGTTGTCCTTGTCCTCGGTGATTTCCTCCACCGTAGCGGAAAGCGGGGTGTTCTGCTTGCCGGGTACGCTGATTTTCACCGTGGACAGACCGTCGAACCGTGCGGCGGTATCCAAATCGCAGACCGCGTAGAATTTCCAGCTGAAGCCCGTCGCGATCTGTCCGGCGCGGTTTGTATCCGCTGCCGGGAAGCCGTCTGCCAGCATTTTTTGCAGCGTGGCCGGGTCGGCATCGGCCAGCGCCCGGCAGTCCGTCCGGATGGCGGGCGAGGCCTCCGTGCGGCTGAAATAGCCGTTCGTTGTGGCGGTGACGGTCTGCAGCGTGTCGAGCTGTGCCTTGATGCCGTCGTACTCGGTCTGCAGCGCTGCGATGGACTGGGAGAAATCCGCCGTCTGCCCGGTGCTGATCTGCAGACGGTTCTGGGCCAGCAGAAAGCTGTCCTGCGCGTCGGAGATGCCGGTATACTGGGCAGTGTCCAGCTTATCCAGCAGGTTGTACAACGCCTGCTTCGTCTGGTTTGTCAGCACCGAAAGCTCACTGCCGGCAGAATTCTGCGACTTCGTAAGCAGCGTGATGGAGCGTTCGAGCCGGTCCAGACGCTCACGCTGCAGGCCCTGGGTGTCATCGGTGTAGCATTCGGCTACCACCGTGCCGTTCGTCACGCGCTCGCCATCCTGCACAAGATAGCCGAGATTGCCGCTGCCCGGCACATCCACAGCGTCAAATGCCACAACGCCGGTCAGGTTCAGACTTTCGGCCAGCGTGTAGCGGATGGCGGTCTCAGTCTTGTAGGACCGATGGAAGATCAGCACGAACTGGACGGCAACATACAGCAGGAAGAGTGCCAGTGCCAGCAGACCCAGCGCGTGTAAAAGTTTTTTTGCCAGCGGGCGGTCCTGCCGGTTGCTCACGGTGCACCCTCCTTTCCGTTATTCCTCGTTGTGCAAAAAGGCCCGCACCAGCGTGCAGGCGCGCTCGGTGACATCCTCCTCATCCAGATAGAGCCACACCGCATCGTTCTGGCGGCGGAACCAGGTCAGTTGGCGCTTGGCGTAGTTGCGCGTTGCCTGCTTGAGACGCTCGGTGCATTCGGTCAGATTGGCCGTGCTCTCAAAGTACGGGAAGAATTCCTTGTAGCCGATGGCCTGCGCCGCCGTGCGGTAGGCATCGCGGTGGTCGTAGACCTGCCTTGCTTCGTCCAGCACACCGTTTTCGACCATTTCGTCCACGCGGCGGTCAATGCGGCTGTACAGCACCGCGCGGTCCCGGCAGGTCAGACAGAGGCAGAGCGCATGGTAGGGTGCCTCGGCGGGCCTGGCCTCGCGGCGCTGGTCGCTCATGCGGCGGCCTGTGGCTTCAAACAGCTCCAGTGCGCGGATGACGCGCGGCAGGTTGTTGGGGTGGACCTGAGCGGCGTAGTCGGGGTCGATCCTTTGCAGCTCGGCGTAAAGTGCCGCGCCGCCCTCGGTGTCCGCCCGTGCCTGTAATCGGGCGCGGATGGCGGGGTCGGTCTTTTCCGGGGCAAACGCCATACCGCTCAAAAGACTGGTGATATACAGCCCCGTGCCGCCCACGACGAGGGGCAGCTTACCGCGGGCCGTGATGTCCCGTATCAGCGGGTCTGCGGCGGCGGTGAAGTCCGCCACACTGTAGGGGGTCTCCGGCGACAGAAAGTCCAAAAGATAATGCGGTATCCCCTGCCGCTCCTCCGCACTCGGCTTCGCCGTGCCTACGTCGAGATTTTTGTAAATCTGCATCGAATCGGCGTTGATGATCTCGCCGTCAAAGGCTCTGGCCAGCGCGACGGAAAGTGCGGTCTTGCCGCTGGCTGTCGGCCCGCCGACGGCGACGACGCGGGGTTTAGACAAGTCGGCCAAACTGCTTTTCCAGCTCCTTCCGGGTGATTTTCAATACGCAGGGCCGCCCGTGCGGGCAGAACGGCGGGACCGTGCCGTCCATGATGCGCTGGGCCAGCGCGAGCATCTCGGCTGCGTTCGTGCGGTCCCCCGCTTTGATGGCCGCGCGGCAGGCGATGGAATGCAGCACCCACTCGGTCTTTTCACGCAGGGCGTCGCGTCCGCCGTCGGCGAGCTTTGCCGCCAGCTCCACGATCATATCCTCTACATCGTCCACCGGCACGTCCGCGGGCACAGCGCGCACGACAACAGTCGAGCCGCCGAAGTCCTCGGCCTCGATGCCGGCATCGGTCAGAAGGTCAAGGTTCTGCAAAACGGCCTGCTTTTCCGCAGCGGTCAGATTGACTTGCACAGGGACGAGCAGCATCTGGGACGGCACGTTGCCGTAGTCCCTGGCCAGCTGCTCAAACAGAATGCGCTCATGCGCAGCGTGCTTGTCGATAAGGCAAAGCTCACTGCCGCGCTCGGTGATGATATAGGTCTTGAACACCTCGCCGACAAGGCGCAGCGGCTCGCTTGCAGGCGGCGGGGTCAGCGTCGTCTGCTCGGGACGTGTGCTGACCATGTCGGGCAGGGCGCTTAAAGCATGCGGGTCATTCCGAACGTAATCCGTCTCGAGGTCTGTCGCGGGGGCCTCGTCGGGCAGCTCCGGCAGGATGTCCAGCACCGTGTCATCGCTGACGGCGTGGGGCATCGGCTGCGGGGCGGGAATCGTTACGGGCTCCGACGCGGGCGTTTCAACCGCCGTCACCGGCGTGACCGGGGTCAGCGGTCTCGGTGCGGGCCCCGCCGTGTAGGCAGGCTTCGGGGACTGTGCCTCCAGCACGCCCGGGACAGGCTGTGTGCCCTGTGCATTCTGAACGCCCTGCGCCGTCGGCAGCGGGCGCGCAGGCACGGGCGCGGTCAAACCGTTCAAAGCACGGTATTCTGCCGCGGACAGCGTCGTGAAGCCGCCTTTTTTCGGCTGGGCTGCAGCGGGCCGCGCGGCAGGTGCCGGGGCGGCGGGCTGCATCACGGTCTGCCCGGGCTTTTCTTCGGGCGCGGTGTGGCCCATCTCAAAGCGGCACTCGCCGCTGCCGGGCGTTGCCAGCGCGGCGCGCACGGCGCGGTAGACAGCGTCAAAGACGTCACTCTCTTTCGCAAAGCGAATTTCGGTTTTCGCCGGGTGGACGTTGACATCGACCATGTCGGGCGGCAGCTCCAACATGAGCACCGCGCCCGGGAACTTGCCCTGCATCATCGTGCCCTTGTAGGCGTTTTCGAGCGCCGCCATCATTGTGCGGTTTTTGACGTAGCGGCCATTAACAAAGAAATGCTGCGCACCGCGGCTGGCGCGGCAGGCACGCGGCGGCGTGACCAGGCCGGTCACATGGTACAGCTCGCTGCCGCCGTCCACGGGCAGCAGGTCGCGGGCAAATTCACGGCCCAGGACCGCGTAGACCGCACTGCGCAGGTCGCCGTCGCCTGGGGTCACATACTGCTGCTTGCCGTCGCGCAGATAGCGGAAGCTGATCTCCGGGTGGGACAGCGCCGCGTGCAGGACGGTCTCAGCCACAAACGTGCCCTCGCTGGCGTCCTTTTTCAAAAACTTCATGCGGGCGGGCGTGTTGTAAAACAGGTCACTGACCGTGATGGTCGTGCCGACGGGGCGTGCGCCGGGCTCCATCCCACGCTCCTCGCCGCCTTCGATGCGGTAGCAGCAGGCGTACTCGTCGGCCTCTGTGCGGGTCAGCACCTCGACGCGGGCAACGCTGGCAATGGAGGCAAGTGCCTCGCCGCGGAAGCCCAAGGTATGGATGTGCCCGAGGTCCTCTGCCGTCGCGATCTTGCTGGTGGCATGGCGGATAAACGCTTTATCGATATATTCCGCTTCTATGCCTGAACCGTTATCTACGATTTGCAGCTGCTGGATGCCGCCGCGCACCGCCGACAGCGTGATCTGCGTCGCGCCTGCGTCAATGGCATTTTCCAGCAGTTCCTTCGCCACGGAGGCGGGCCGTTCGACGACCTCGCCCGCCGCGATCAGCTCTGCGGTATGCTTGTCCAGTACACGAATTTCCGCCATGGTTTTCACCTGCCTTTAGTCTTTGTCCAGTGTATTTTTCAGCTCGTACAGGAAGTTCAGCGCCTCCAGCGGGGTCAGTGTCTCAATGTCTACATTGTGGAGCTTTTCGACGACCTCGCTGGGTACGCTGGGGTTGTTGTAAGCCTCGACGGTGTCAAAATCGAGCTGCATCGTGTTATTGCGTCCCGGTGCGCTGGCCTCCAGCTGGCGCAGCACGGCGTGGGCGCGCTTTGTCACGCTGCCGGGCAGACCCGCGAGCTTCGCGACCTCGATGCCGTAGCTGTCGTCGGCGGGGCCTGCCACAATGCGGCGCAAAAACGTGATGTCCTCGCCGCGCTTTTTGACGGCGATATTATAGTTTTTGACGCCGTGAATATCCTGCTCCATGCTCGTCAGCTCGTGGTAGTGCGTGGCGAACAGCGTCTTGCAGCCGATGTTCTCGCAGATAAATTCTACCACACTGCGCGCAATGCTCATGCCGTCAAACGTCGAAGTGCCGCGGCCAATTTCATCCAGAATCACCAAGCTGTCCTTCGTCGCGTTTTTCAGGATCTCCGCAACCTCGGTCATCTCGACCATGAAGGTCGACTGCCCGGCGGCGAGGTCATCCGACGCGCCGACGCGGGTGAAGATGGCATCCACCACGCCGATATGCGCCGCGGCGGCAGGCACAAAGCTGCCGATCTGCGCCATCAGGGCAATCAGCGCATTCTGGCGCATGTACGTAGATTTACCGGCCATGTTCGGGCCGGTGATGAGCAGCATCCGGTTCTCGTCCTCGTCGAGCATCGTATCGTTGGGCACAAACAGACTGCCCTTGAGCATCTGTTCAATGACCGGGTGGCGGCCCTCCTTGATCTCCATAACACCGCTCTCATCCACGTTTGGCATGACGTAGTTGTTTTGCAGCGCCGCCTCGGCAAAGCCTGCCAGCACATCGAGCTGGGCCACAGCCGATGCCGTGCGCTGGATGCGGACGACCTCGGCGGAGATCGACGAAAGCAGGTCGGCAAACAGCTGGTGTTCCAGAACCAGCAGGCGCTCGTTTGCGCCGAGGATCTTATTTTCCAGCTCCTTCAGTTCGGGCGTGATGTAGCGCTCGCCCGTCGTCAGCGTCTGCTTGCGGGTGAAGGTATCGGGCACCGAGTCGGTGTAGGAGCGGCTGACCTCAATATAGTAGCCGAACACCTTGTTGAAGCCGATCTTCAGCTTGGGGATGCCGGTTTCCTCGCGGTAGCGGGCCTCAAGGTTTGACAGATACCCCTTGCCGCCGTGCATGATGTCGCGCAGCTCATCGACCTCGCTGTTGAAGCCCGCGCGGATAGCGCCGCCGTCCTTCATGTTGGCGGGCGGGTCATCCACAAGGGCGGTCTGGATGTTCTGCAAAACATCCTCGAGCAGGTCGATCTGGTCAGCCAGCTGCGTCAGCAGCGGCGCACCGCAGGCTGCAGCCTGGGCCTTGACCTGGGGCAGCATGGCGCAGGTATCCCCCAGTGCCTTGACCTCGCGCGGAGTGGCGGAGCCGTAGAGAATGCGGGTCGTCAGCCGCTCAATGTCAAAGACATGGCCGAGGGCTTCTTTCAAATCGGCGCGGGCAATGCTGGCAGAATAGAGTGCCTGCACCGCACAGAGCCGCGCGTTGATGGCGTTGGCGTCCACAAGGGGCTGCTCGATCCAGGAGCGCAGCAGGCGCTTGCCCATCGAGGTTTCGGTCTTGTCGAGCACCCAGAGCAGCGTGCCGCGCTTCTCGCGCCCGCGCATCGTCTCGGTCAGTTCCAGATTTGCGCGGGTCACAGGCGACAGGCGCATATACTGTGCGTCGGCGTAGTTCTGCACGGTCTTGATGCGCTCAACGCCGTGCTTTTGGGTCTCGTGCAGGTAGTTGAGAAGCGCCGCCACAGCATACGGGACAAGCGCGTCCTTCTCATAGCCGAGGGTCGTGCGCCAGTCGGCGCCGAACTGGTCGGCCATGGTCTGCTCCATGACGGCGTCCTTAAAGCAGGCATCCTCGCGCAGCTCGACCAGGGCGTTCGTGTGCTGCTTGATGTAGGTCGTGACATCTTTAAAGTCAAGCATCGGCGGGCAGATCAAAATCTCGCTGGGCATATAGCGGCACAGCTCGGTGATGATGGCTCCGCCGATTTTTTCAGCGTTCAGCTCGGTGGCGTAGGCCTCGCCGGTGGAAACGTCCGCAAAGCAGACGCCCGCACGCCAGCGGCCGCGGGTGCGCTTGCAGTAAATGCTCGCCAGATAGTTGTTTTTATCCTCGGACAGCATGCTGCTTTCAATGACCGTACCCGGCGTGACAACGCGGATGATGTCGCGCTTGACAAGACCCTTGGCGAGGGCTGGATCCTCCATCTGCTCACAGATGGCAACCTTGTAGCCCTTAGCGACCAGGCGCGCCATGTAAGTCTCGTAGGAGTGGAACGGCACGCCGCACATAGGGGCACGTTCTTCCTTGCCGCAGTTTTTGCCGGTCAGCGTCAGCTCCAGCTCCCGCGAAGCCGTCAGCGCGTCGTCGTAGAACATTTCATAGAAGTCACCGACGCGGTAGAACAGAATCTCGTTGGGATGCTGTTTTTTGATTTCAAAATACTGCTGCATCATGGGCGATACTGCTTGCTCGGCCATGTTTCACACTCCTGTTTTTGTCTGGTTGATACGTTGCTTTGTAGGGGCGGGCATTGCCCGCCCGCGGGCCGTTTGCCCGGGCTATGGGCGGCAACGGGAAGTGACGGGCGAGCAATGCTCGCCCCTACAGTTTCCTACCGCGCCTCAAGCTTTAGTGGCAGCCGCCGCAGGTGGAGCAGCTGCCGGTGCAGCCGCCGGTGGGGGCCTGCACGGTCATGGGGTCGCCGCCGTTCATAGCGGTGTTGATGATGGCGTCAATGTGGCTGACCATTGCCTCGCACTCGGCCTTGGCGGCGTTGTAGCGGACCATGCCCTCGCTGGCCATGATCTGGCTGTACAGGTCGTTGACGCGCTGGTTCAGCTCGGCCACGCGGGCGGCATCGGTCTCGGCCTTGGCACTCTCATTGTTCAGATCGAGGCGGGCGAGGTTGAACTCACCGATCATGTTCTGCAGCTCCTCGTCCATATCGTTCTCACGGCGGGCAGCGTCCAGCTCCAGGTAGCGGGGGTCAGTCTGCAGGGCAGCGGCGGCTTTCTTGAAAAGATCAATGCAATCCATTGTAAAATTCTCCTTATAAATATAATGTATAGGGCAATACCGCATAATTCTAAGTGCCGATACGGCGAGCGAGGTGCGGCAGCTGCTAAGCCAAAAGCGCAGATA
>PPYE01275452.1_pt1 | contig 43733 bp, 47 predicted proteins | sample 1559881 | NCBI WGS metagenome assembly PPYE01 (sample SAMN08240022, study PRJNA423297) | Human gut metagenome, whole genome shotgun sequencing project.
TTGCGCTCGTCCCCGAAGGCCACCGCCCGCTCCAGGGGGATGCCCAGATGCGCGCACAGGGCAGTCATGGCCGCCCCCTTGGTGGCGTCCCGGTGGGTGAGCTCCACGTTGCCGGGCAGGGAGCAGGCCACCGAGAGCTCGGGAAACTCCTCCGCCAGGGCGGCGAGCACCGCCCGCTGGGTGGCCTCGTCCCGAAAGTAGCTCTGGATCTTCTGCACCGGCCGCCCCCGGCGGCCCACATAGCCCCGCAGATCCTCCATGGGGCGGCGCATCTCCCGGATGATCCGCCGGGAGACCGGGTCCAGGATCCAGTCGTCCAGCGCGGCGTAGTACCGGGCCTCCATCCAGCCGCAGTTGTCCTCCATATAGCAGTCCAGGGTGCCGGGAAAGTTCTCCAGTCGGGCCATCACCCGGACGGCCAGCTCCGGGGACAGCTCCGCCCGGCGGATGGCCCTCCCCTCCGCCCGGTCCCACACCACCGCCCCGTTCATCACAATGGCGTACCGCCAGAAGGGCAGCTCCTGCACCGCCCGGGGGATGGCGTTGAAAAAACGCCCGGTGGCGGGCACGAAGGAAATTCCCCGCTCCGCCGCTCGGGCCAGGGCCTCCGCCGTCCCGGGGGACAGTCCCTTGTCCCCCAGCAGCAGGGTGCCGTCCAAATCGCTGAAGATGATATCAATGCGCACCGCAGATGCCTCCTGACCGCCCCGTGGCTCCTTCCGGGGCTTCGCTGTCTGTTTTGTCTATTATACCGTGTCCCGCCCCGGAATTCCACCCCGGTCTGTCCGATTTGACAAAACGCCAAATATAGTATTGCGCTTTTCCAGTTAGCCCTATATAATGTAGCAGACGAATGAATTGCAAGGAGTGGCAGCACCAGTGAAAATCATGAAGCGCAACGGCAGCGAGGCCGCCTTTGACCGGGAGAAGATCGCCGCCGCCGTCACCAAAGCCAATCTGGCCACCGACCAGCCGCCGGAGCTGTCCGGCGGGCAGGTGGCCCAGCTCGCCCTCAGCGTGGAGCAGGCCGCCGCCCGGATGGGCCGCACCCTGTCCGTGGAGGAGATTCAGGAGCTGGTGGAGACCGAGATCATGCGCCTGGGCGCCTTTGAGACCGCCAAGCGCTACATCCGCTACCGCTATGTCCGCTCCCTGGCCCGGGCGGCCAACACCACCGACAGCCAGATCCTCACCCTCATCGAGTGCAACAACGAGGAGGCCAAGCAGGAGAACGCCAACAAGAACCCGGTGGTCAACTCGGTTCAGCGGGACTACATGGCCGGCGAGGTGTCCAAGGACATCACCCAGCGGCTGCTGCTCCCCCCCGACATCGTGGAGGCCCACAAGGCGGGCATCATCCACTTCCACGACATGGACTACTACGCCCAGCACATGCACAACTGCGATCTGGTCAACCTGGAGGACATGCTCCAAAACGGCACCGTCATCTCGGGCACCCTCATCGAAAAGCCCCACAGCTTTTCCACCGCCTGCAACATCGCCACCCAGATCATCGCCCAGGTGGCCTCCAACCAGTACGGCGGTCAGTCCATCTCCCTGGCCCACCTGGCCCCCTTCGTCCAGGTCTCCCGGGAGAAGATCCGCGGGCAGGTGCTGGCGGAGATCGCCGCCGTGGGCGGCACCCCCTCGGAGGAGGTGCTCTCCGGCATCGTGGAGAAGCGCCTGCGGGAGGAGATCCGCCGGGGGGTGCAGACCATCCAGTACCAGGTGGTCACCCTCATGACCACCAACGGACAGGCCCCCTTCGTCACCGTGTTCATGTACCTGGGCGAGGTGGACGATCCCCAGACCAAGCGGGATCTGGCCCTCATCATCGAGGAGACCCTGGTACAGCGCTATGAGGGCGTAAAGAACGAGGAGGGGGTTTGGATCACCCCGGCCTTCCCCAAGCTCATCTACGTGCTGGAGGAGGACAACGTGCGCCCCGGCACCCCCTACTACTATCTGACCAGGCTGGCCGCCAAGTGCACCGCCCGCCGCCTGGTGCCCGACTACATCTCCGAGAAGATCATGAAGCAGAACAAGGTGGATCAGAACGGGGAGGGCCAGTGCTACACCTGCATGGGCTGCCGCTCCTTCCTCACCCCCTACGTGGATCCAGAGACCGGAAAGCCCAAGTACTACGGCCGGTTCAACCAGGGCGTGGTGACCATCAATCTGGTGGACGTGGCCCTCTCCTCCGGCGGCGACCGCGAGAAGTTCTGGAAGGTGTTCGACGAGCGGCTGGAGCTGTGCTACCGGGCGCTGATGTGCCGCCACGAGCGGCTGAAGGGCACCCTGTCCGACGCGGCCCCCATCCTGTGGCAGTACGGCGCTCTGGCCCGGCTGAAGAAGGGGGAGCCCATCGACCGGCTGCTCTACAACGGCTACTCCACCATCTCCCTGGGCTATGCGGGGCTGTACGAGTGCGTCAAGTACATGACCGGCCGCTCCCACACCGATCCGGAGGCCACCCCCTTCGCCCTGGAGGTCATGGAGCACATGAACCGGGCCACCGCCGCCTGGAAGGCCAAGGAGCACATCGACTTCTCCCTCTACGGCACGCCGCTGGAGTCCACCACCTACAAGTTCGCCAAGTGTCTGCAAAAGCGCTTCGGCGTCATCCCCGGCATCACCGACAAGTCCTACATCACCAACAGCTACCACGTCCACGTCACCGAGGAGATCGACGCCTTCTCCAAGCTGTCCTTCGAGGCCCAGTTCCAGGCCCTCTCCCCCGGCGGCGCCATCAGCTATGTGGAGGTGCCCGACATGCAGCAGAACCTGGAGGCCGTGCTCCAGGTCATGGGCTTCATCTACGACCACATCATGTACGCCGAGCTGAACACCAAGAGCGACTACTGCCAGGTGTGCGGCTTTGACGGGGAGATCCGGATCGTGGAGGACGACGGCAAGCTGGTGTGGGAGTGCCCCAAGTGCGGCAACCGGGAGCAGAGCAAGCTCAACGTGGCCCGGCGCACCTGCGGCTACATCGGCACCCAGTTCTGGAACCAGGGCCGCACCCAGGAGATCAAGGAGCGGGTGCTCCACCTGTAAGGAGGGCGGTTCCAGTGTACTACGGCAGCATCAAGCCCTGCGACATCGCCAACGGCACCGGGGTGCGGGTGACCCTCTTTGTCTCGGGCTGCACCCACCGCTGCAAGGGCTGCTTCCAGCCCCAGACCTGGGACTTCCGCTATGGCCAGCCCTTTGCCGCCGAGACCGAGGAGGCGCTTCTGGAGGCCCTGGACCGTCCCTACATCAGCGGGCTTACCCTGCTGGGGGGCGAGCCCTTCGAGCCGGACAACCAGCGCGCCCTGCTCCCCTTCCTCCACCGCCTGCGGCAGCAGCTCCCGGACAAGACCGTGTGGGCCTTTTCCGGCTACACCTGGGAGGAGCTGACCGGGCAGAGCCGCGCCCGCTGCGAGGCCACCGGCGCGCTGCTCTCCCTGGTGGACGTGCTGGTGGATGGGGAATTTGTGGAGGCTCTCAGGGACATCTCCCTGCGCTTTCGCGGCTCCTCCAACCAGCGGCTGCTGGACGTCCCCGCCTCCCTGGCCGCCGGGCGGCCCATCCCTTGGGAAGGCTAAACAACAAAAAACAGGCCGGCCGGAGCGGGACCCCTCGCTCCGGCCGGCCTGTTTTTTCTCCACAGCGTCCTACATCCCGCCTCCGTAGTAACGCCGGGCCAGCTCCACAATGGCATTTAAGCACTTGTCATCCCGCTGCCGCCAGAGCAGATGCTCCTCGCTGGGCGGGATATCTCTCAGGGGGACGAAGACCACGTGCTCTCCGGCACTGAAGCGATAGAGCTCAGACAAAACAGCAATCCCGCATCCGCAGGCCACCATGGTGAAGATTTGGGGAATGGAGTCCGCCTCCTGGACCACGTGGGGTGAGAAGCCATTCCGGCCGGCATAAGTTACCACCGTGTCAAACTCCACACCGGAGATTTTGTAGTCTGGGACCAGAAACGCCTCATGCCGCAGTTGAGAGAAGCTCAGCTCTCCCGCCCCAGCCAGGGGGTGGCCGCCGGGCAGCACGGCGCAGATCTGGCTGACGGACAGGCTCTGCCGCCCCACGTTGTCCGCCCGGGGCCGGCCAAAAGCCAGGACGAAGTCTGCCATGTGGTCATCCAGGGCGCGGAGAAGGCCGTTTTCGCTGTAAAAGCGCAGCTCCAGCCGGAGGTTGGGGTATTCCTCCTCGATATGCCGCCGCAGGCCGGCAAAGGTATCGCAGACCCGGTCCCGGGGCAGGCCGAAGCGGACCAGGCCCGAGATGTCGCCCGCCGCCGTCCGGGCATTGTTCACCCCCTTACGATATACCTCCAGCATCTCCTCACACGCCCGTGCGAACTCCTCCCCCGCCGCTGTCAGTGCCACTGTCCGTGTGCTGCGCTCCACCAGCCTGAGGTTCAGTTCGCTCTCCAGCGCCGCGATGCTTTTGCTCAGGGCTGGCTGGGTGATGTATAGCTGCTTCGCCGCCTGAGTGTAGCTTCCGGACTGGCAGAGCGCATAGAAATGGGACATCTGCGCGATAGTCATACAGCCACCTCCTCGTGGTATGGCCATTATATAACATTTCCTTATAAATAAAAAGGAAAAACATGAATTTAACAAATAAGCCGACCCGTGTTATAGTTGCCATGGAGAGAGGTGTGCGGTGAAACCGCACCAAAGACAGAAGGAGGAAGAACGATGAAACAGACAAACGCATCCCCCAAGCACAGCTCGTGGGTCTACTACCTGGGGACGCTGGCCATGCTGGCGAGCATGCTCCTGCTCCCCCATCTGATCCCGTCCTGGGCTGACGGGATCACCCCCGCCGGCGTGTCCATCGCCTGCGTGTTTGTGGGTGCCATTATCGGCATCCTGACCACCAACGACCTGATCCTGTGCGCCCTGTTCGCCATGGGCGGCCTGGTAATCAACGGCATTCAGACCCCTGCCCAGGTGATCAGCTCCTTTATGGGCGCCTCCTATGTGTGGCAGATCGTGGTGCTCTATGCCCTGTGCTACGTCATCACCCGGGACAACACCGGCGAGGTCATCGCCCGGTTCCTCCTGACCCGCAGATTCACTCAAAAATACCCGATGGTCATGGTGATGATGCTCCTCTTCGCCTTTGGCCTGGCCGCCGCCTTCATGGGGGTGTTCGGCGCCCTCATCGTGGGTTTCACCCTGCTGGATGGAATCTACGCCGAGGCCGGTATCGAGCCCAAAAGCAAGCTGGCCCGCCTGCTATGCCTGGGCGCCTTTATCACCATGTGTATCGGCCCTATGACCATCGGCAGCATGGCGGCCCTTAATCTGGCGGCAGGGCAGTTCTTTCTGGCCGCTGCTGGGGTGCAGGTAGTCACCTTCCGCTTCGTGGCGGAGGCCTTTGCCATTCTCATTGCCTTCTGCGCCGTCTTCGCTCTGGCCCTGCGCTTCCTCTTCCGGTGCGACATCCGAGCCCTGGGCCGGGTAGATCTGGCCCAGGCCCTGGCGGACAAGCCCCTGCGCCTGACCCGGAGGCAGTGGATCCCCCTGGCCGCCTTTCTGATCATCGCCCTCCACTCCTTCACCAGCCCCTACTGGCCTGAGATGCCGGTGCTGAGCGCCCTAAAGGAAATGGACACTGTTCTTTTTACCTCAGTGGCCCTGGCGGTGCTGGCCCTTATCCGGGTGGACGGGGAACAGATCTTCTGCCCTGTGGAGGCCTTCACCAAGGGCGTGAGCTGGCCCATTGTCATGGCCGTGGCCTCCATGGCAGCTATCGGCGGCCTGCTGGTGGCCGACGAGTACGGCATCAAAGCCTGGCTGACGCAGGCCCTGGGTGGCCTCTTCTCCAATCACAGCCCCCTGCTCTTTGTGGCCATGACGGTACTTATTACCTTGGTGCTCACCAACTTCTTCTCTAACACAGCCACCCTGCTGGTGGTCTCCTCCCTGGTATCCACCCTGAGCGGTCCCCTGGTGGAGGCAGGGTATGACATCACCATCCTGGCCGTGGCCATCTCGCTGAGCTCCATGGTGGCCTACCTCACCTACGCGTCCAGCGGTCAGGCCGCCATCCTGCTCAGTCGGAAAAACATGGACAACAAATTCATCTGGACCTACGGTATCGCGGCCATGCTGCTCTATGCGGCGGTGGTTATTCTGGTGTCCGCGGTGTGCCTCTTCTTTTGAAAGGAGCGTTTCGCCATGAATTATCCCTCTTTGGTTTCCCTGAGGGAGGTTGCCCCCAGGGACGGCTGGCAGAAATTCAAGACCGTCCTTCCAACCGAGGTTAAGCGGGAGCTTATCTGTAGTATGATCGACTACGGCGCCCGTGAGCTGGAGATCGGCGTCTTCAGCTCAGATCCCGTACGTGGCCGACAGTACCTGGATCTGGAGCCGCTCTGTCAGGCGGTGCTCCCCTATGCCGCAGAGAGGGGAGTCAAGGTGACTGCCCTGGTGGAGAGCGTAGAGGCCGCCCAACGGGCCAGGGCGCTGGGTATCCGCCACGTGGACTTCTTTCTCTCCGTCAGCGACGCCTTCGGCCAGGGCTTCGGCTCCACGCCGGACAGGGCCTTCGCCACCCTGGAGGCCATCGCCAACCTCCCGGACCTCCAGGTACAGGCGGCCCTGGGCGCGGTCTTCGGCTGCCCCTTCGGTGACGCCACTCCCCTGGAGAAAACCCTGGCTTACGCCCAGCGGGCCATGGAGCTGGGGGCCTCCTCCCTGGGACTGGGAGACTCTGCCGGAAAGGCCGATCCAATCCACACCGAGCGCATCCTGCGGGGAATTCTGGAGCGCTTCCGGCCAGAGCAGATCTCACTGCACATCCACAACACTGAGGGATTTGGTCTTGCCAACTGTGTGAAAGCCATGGAGTTGGGCTTTACCCGGTTTGACGTATCCCTGGCGGGCATGGGCGGCTGCCCCGTGATTCCCAATGCCAAGGGGAACATTCCCACCGAAGATTTCGTCAATCTACTCCACAAAATGGATATCGGCTGCGGCATTGATCTGGATCGCTGCACCGTGGCCTCTTTGGACATGAGCCGCCGGATCGGCGCACCGGTCATCAGCAGTATGGCGGGCAACACCCTTCTGAAACAGGATGCCTCCCCGCTACCTGTTAAATGAACGGCTACCTATGCCTAAAAAAGCGCCCGCCTGCGCATAGCAGTTGGGCGCTTTTTCCATGTGCATCTCGGAATGTATAGGCTGGAACCTTCGTTTACTGTCCTTCCTTCTTCTCCCGTTCCGCCATCTCGCCAGCAATCTTCTGGAAACTGTCGGCAATAAATCCATAGTTCTCCCGGCGGTGGGGTACCAGGCACTTGCTGCAGTCCTTGACGCCGCTTTCCAAATAGGTGAAGTTTCCCCCGCACTTCCGCCCCAGCATATAAAGCGGGCAGTAGCAGAACAGGCAGTTGAACTCCGTCCCCTCCGGCACCGGGTGGCAGGGGTAATATTCGCACTCCTTGTTGGTATAGAAAGCGAAGTGCTTGCCCTCCCAGTATTTTTTTTGTTCGCCCATAACCGTATCTCCTTCCCGTTGCGTCAATTCTCTTTTGTCTCCCAAGGGGTAAACAGACAGTAGGCGGGGCACAGCTCCCCCATATAGATCCACACGTTCTCCCCCATCTCCACCGGCTCCGGGAAGGTCAGGTTGGGGATGAACAGCTTCAAAGTGGTACGCTTCTTCCCTTTCAGATTTACCCCCTCCGCCGTGGGGTGGGTCCGGAATTCCTCTACCTGCTGTGCCAGGTCGGCGATGCCGAGCTCCCGCGCCAACCGGGGCAGCACCTCGTTCTCCTTACAGTAGGATACGTGGTCGGGGTTCTTGATCCAGGTGAGATTCAGCATAGCGGTCTCCTTCCTTTCTGCTCGTCGTCACTGTCTCCTGCATAAAACTGCGGCCGCGGCAGATCCCATGATCCGCCGCGGCCGCTTTTCCGCGCGCTTTCCCGGCGCACACCGACGTGCGCCCCACTCTCAAACACCATAGGTCTTCCGGCTCGTGCCATTCCAGAGCGATCTCGCTCCTGCGTCTGCCGTTCCGCCTTCTCAGGGCCCTGCCCCAATGACCGGCTCACGCCTCGAACGGCAACCTCAAGCACATACGGCTACGGGTATAGCTCCGGACTCCCACCGGCTTCCCTCATCCCTGCGCCTGCCCGAAGGGCAGCACTCGCGCAGAGTCATGATGCTCCATATAAACTTGGCTGTGCACCCTTATTATACTCCATGCAGGCCAAAAGTCAAGAGACGGGTGGCGGTCCTGCTGCCTCGGCATTCAGAAATTGTGTTTTGATGATATTCAGACCCAACCGGCCGCCGGCCGCCTTGCCGAACCCGTCGATAATCTGATTGATTGTATCCGCACTCTAAAAGATTTTTAATTTTTCCTTTGCACGGGTGATGGCTGTATAGAAAATGCCGTGGGAGATCTGCTCGGAATTGCTGCTGGGGATGACCTCCTTGGCGGAATTGTACTCGAGGCCCTGCGCCTTGTGAATGGAGACTGTATAGGCCAACTGAAAGGGGACGACCGAAAGCCCAAGGAGTGGTCGTCGGAGATCCCGTCCAGCTACAGACGAAGTCATCCCCAGACTCTTCCGTGTTTTTGATCTCGTCCCCGCCGGTAAAGCGGATCACCGCGGAGTCCTTGCTAAAATCGAGCGACGCGAGAAACCTGGGGGAAATGTACTTCCAGAATACGCGCTCCTGCCCTCGCTTCCCCGTATTTAACACCAGGAACAAGATACCGGGGTCCAGCGTAACCTCCAAAGCCACATATGCAGGGAAGGCAAGATCCCGTAGCCGATAGTGGACAGCGCCGTCCAGCGATATCTGCGGGGTCGAGGTTCCCTTACTCTGGACCACAAAGCTCCGCTTTGGCCGCCTAGACACCTCTGGAGACGGGACTAATTCAAACGTCCCATCCGTATTAGGCCATGTGTCTTCAGTCGAGAACCTCTCACTGATTTTCCGTCCGAGCCCAAAAATGCCTGGAGCATTGTAACTGCGTCCCGGTCATCACCAGACCGGGCGGTGTGGGTGTTACTATGCCGCTGAAGCTGTTCAGATGTAATTTTAGGCAATCCGACCATACCTCCTTTATGTTGACAGAAAATCCTTCCAAAATTGCTTATATGCTAATTGTAATCAATTTTCGCTCTTTATTACAAGCTACATGCCATATCCTCTGATTCCAAAATTATATCTTTTCCTTTCGCCTGCAAAATCCAGATAATATTTTGTAGTAAAACACCACTATAGCATGACTGATTGCCAGCATATCATAGAGGTATTACAAATTTAAAAACCACGTCTCAGCCTCAATTGGCTAAGACGTGGCTTTCAAATTTGGAGCAGACGGTTAAAACCGACAAGAAAAAAGCCGCCCGCAGGGCGGCCCCAAACCGAAGCCCAGCGTAAGCTGGTTCGGTTTGGAAAGGAGGAGCAGCGGCGTGAGCGCGCTCTGACATATAAAATAAGTCGGAGCAAGCGATCCATAGCTTGCTCCGACATGGTGCAGTTAAGCAATCCAAATCCGAACCAGTATTTTTACCGTTCAGCGCCGATTTGAGGCCGTCAAATGTGATGGTGCTTGTTCCCTCTTTGTAGTTGAAGGTAATCACCACCTTATCGTCATAGAGGAATATGGCGTTGATAAAGGTGTCAATCAGCATCTTCCTATGGGCTTTCTGCTGCACATCCAGCTTACGGAAACGGTGCAGCCAGAAGGTCATAAACTCGGCGCTGACCTTGGGCTTTGCCAGCTTCTCGCAGGCGATTTTCGTTTCCAGCTCCTCCTTGACGGCCTCCAATTCCTCCAGCCGTCCCTTTGTGGACTTGGTGAGGATACCCTGCTGGATAGCGTTGAGCAGATTCTGAATGGCATTGTCGGCCTCTGCAAGCTGCTTTTCATATAGTGGCAAATTGACATTATCCTGTTCCTGCAAGGCCATCAGCATGGATACGATAGCCTCTATCGCCTTATCGTCCATCACCATCTTCATGGTTTCATTGACCACCAAATCCTCTATCCATTCCTTTCGGACGGACTTCTTGCGGCAGTCTGTCCGTTTCTTTTTAACGGACACGCACTTGTAATAGTGATGGACAACCCCAGTCCGGCTGGTGCCGCTCTCCCCGCAGAGGTAGGCCCCGCAGTATCCGCAAAACAGCTTCGTTGTCAGCAGGTAATCGTCCTCGGCCTTGTGACGGGCCGGGGCCTTTTTGTTTTTGAGCAGCTTCTCCTGCACCCTGTCAAACAGGTCTTGCGGAACAATGGCGGGAATACCGTCCGGCACCACAATGTTCCGGTAGGTGTACTCCCCGATATAGCGGCGGTTGTTCAGAAGGTGCTGGACGCTGTTATAGGTCAGTTTCTGGCCCCTTGTATTCTTCACGCCCTGTTCGTTGAGCCAATCCCGGATTTGGGTCATGGTGGCCCCCTCGTCATACCGCTGGAACGCCTCATGGACAAAGGGGGCGGTGAGAGGGTCAAGCTGGAAACACTGGTCGCTGTCGATCTGATAGCCGATAGGCAGGGTGCCGCCGTTGTACTTGGATTTCAAGGCGTTCTCCGTCATGCCCCGGACTACCTTTTCGGACAGGTCGGCGGAGTAATATTCGGCGTAGCCCTCCAACACGCTTTCCAGAATGATGCCCTCGGCCCCGTCTGAAATGACCTCGGTGGCGGACACCACCTTGACCCCGTTCTTTTTCAGAGCGGCCTTGTAGCGGGCGCTGTCGTAGCGGTTACGGGCAAACCTGTCCAGTTTCCAGACGATAATCATATCGAACAGGCGCTTGCCGCTGTCCTTAATCATGTTCTGAAATTCTGGGCGGTTGTCGGTCTTGGCGGAAAAGGCCCGATCTATGTAGTGGCGCAGAATGGTGATACCGTTCTTCTTGGCAAAGGCGGTACACTCCCGGATTTGTCCCTCTATGCTTTCCTCCCGCTGGCTGTCGGAGGAATAGCGGGCATAAATCACAGCTTTCATTTTCTTCAACCTCCTTGTTTCTACGCATTTCAAAGCCATTCTCACAGTCAGTGTGAAAAATCCTATTGCCACGGTTCCGACACGCCGCCAGAAGCCGCATGGTGCAATGCCTTTTGCGTCTGAAATGCGTAGACATGATACTGTTTGGTGGGCGCAAGCAGCTTTCTGCTTGCACCCACTTGGCTACTGCACAGCAAAACCGGGGAATGCCGTCAAGGGCGCGAAGCGTTCATCTTGACCCTTGCACGGCATTCCTCAGTTTTGCTATTTTTTCGTAATGGCCTGCATTAGTTTGCTTTGCAAACGGCCTTTCATATATGGGTCTACCTGCTTATGGGTCTGCCCGCTTTCATCGATTATCGTTCGCAAACACAGTTTGTTGATGTATCCATCATAGTATTGCAAAATCTGTTCCATTGCATCGGCTTCCCCTGCGCGGGCTGCCTCGATAACGGATAAAGATGGCGGAGGCTTGTATTTGCCGTTTAACTTTTTCATAGCAGTTCCCCCGTCAGTTGTTCCCGTAGATTTCGCAAAACTCTTGTACGGCGGCGCTGAATGGCGCTTCTGGAACAGCGCATCATCCTGCCAATTTCCCGATCGTTCAGCTCCAGCACAAAGCGCAAAATCAAAAGCCGCTGTTCGGATTGTGATAGCTTTTCCATGATATTCGCCAAGCGTTCATTGCTGATTTGCAGGGCATAACCATCTGCTGAAAAAGTTGTGTAACCGCTGGGGTACTGGTCTGTCATGCAGATGCCGTCCAAAGCCGATGGCGGCAAATAGTGCAAAGATACCAGCCATTTGTTTTGATAGGAAAACTCTCTAAAACAGGTCAGCATTTCGTGGCGCAGGACAACTTTGCAAAAAGAGTTGAAGCGGCGGCGTTCAATTGTAGAAAAATCTACCCCATGATGTCACCTCTCACGATTTGCTTTGTTCAACACAGCATCAGCCAGTTTTTGAATTTCTTCCAAATTGATTTGCGGCTCCTGAAATCCTTCCCGAAATCCGTCAATCTTTTTCAGCGATTGGAACAGCTTCCGATACACCACATTCATTTTTTCATAGTGCATCTCACCCCCAACCGCTGTTACATAGGCGGCATGGCCCAATAGTTCGCGTGGGAACAGTGTTTCCAAGAACCCCTCCGTTTCTTTCGGAGTATAGCAGCACGCAAACAGCCCCAGCCGCTTTTTGAGAAGTTCCTTACTGTGCCGCCTGCAAAAGCAGCTGACCTCTCCACGAATTTTTCCCATGTAAACAGAACCGCCGATGAAAACTGCATCGTATTCTTTCAAGGAACCTCGATACGACTTTGCGTTTTGAAGGCACACTTCCCCGAACAGGCGTTCCTTCAAAAGCTCCGCACATTTTCGGGTACAGCCGTACTTGGTTCCGTACACGATCAGCGTCCTCATTGCTCCACCCCCTTCCGGTAGATTTGATCGAACTGCTCAATATGGCGTCCCAAGGTTTCCAAAGCCTCAGACTCTTTCTCTAAGATGCCATCGTACTGGTTCAACAAGAGGAAAATCGGCGCGAAGAATTGTAACGCCATGATGGAAGCATCCGCCTGACGCATAAGACCTTGTGCCATCATTTCCTCAAAAAGAGCAGCTTGATAGGAAATTGCGCGCTCCATATAAATTTCCCGATAGATACGGTCGATTTCAGGGCTTCTATACTTCTCGATGGAAAGCATCTTTCGGAACTGGGAGGCGTAGGGGTCTTTCAAATAAAATCGGAAGATTTCTGCGCTGGTCTTTTTGAGGAACTCTGTCCCACAAGTGGCATATTCTTTTGCCACTTCCTGTATGGTACCATCGGGAAGCTGGAAGGAAGCGGATGCTTGTGGAAAACGATTTTTCATAGTTTCCACCAATGTGTCAAAAATGTCCTGTTTGCTCTCAAAATGCTTATAGAGAGAACTTTGCCGGATTCCTACCTCCGCCGCAATGTCGCGGACACTGACGCCTTCATATCCTTTGTCAGCAAAAAGCTTCAATGCTTCCAGCAGAATCAATTCTTTTGTATTTCTCTTTGCCATAAGACTTCCTCTTTCACAACAATGTAAAACGAATTGGCGCGGCATGATATAGCCAGATACGGGATGCTTCAATAAAACCCATCGAAAAGACGCTGAGGGCCGCCATGATAAAAAAGACGGGTTTCCGAACTTGTGGCTTGAAAATAGCAAGGGAGCCCAGCAGCCAGATCGCGATACTGGCGATCCAAAATACAATGGATTGGGCGCTGTTTGCTGAAAACAGCCCCATTTCTGTACTGCCGTCAATGGCGTGGACAATAGAATTGGAATACCCATCCCGGATATTTGCAAAGTACCAAAATACGCCATGAAGCAAAATGAGCAGAAGAATGCTCCAGCCCCATCTTTGAATGTACACTTTTTTCGCACAAGCCCATAAAAGATAGCCAATGTTGGCCCCCAGCAAAAGAGTACTCAGAACCGTGTGTGGATTTCCCCAATAAAGAGTTTTGAACATCTTATCCTCCTTTTCAATTCAGCTAACAATTGTTCACTTTTATTTTAGCTATCATTCGTTCGCTTGTCAAGTGAAGTTAGCCTGTGAAACAAAATTTTTTCAAAATTCCATTATGGTGGGTAGATTGAGGCACTTCCAACGTATTATAGGCGAAGCAAACAAGAGAGGGTTTGGGATGCTCCCAACAAGAAAAATCTCCGCTCCGGCACTCTGCCGGAAACGGAGATTTTGCGGGAGTGTGGCCACACTCCCTATGCTTGCTCTCGTTTGGTTTTCCCGGAATGGAAAGGAAGGGGGTGTGAGATTTTGTAGCAAAATCTGAAAGAGTATGGTGGAAGGCACAAAGCCTCCGACGGATCGAAAGCAGCAATGTGACCAGTAACTTGAAGCTGACAGACCGGATGGAGGGATTCTTTGGGCCGAAGGAAAAAGCTAATCAATAACACCACCATACCACAATATCAGATCGAGGCTATTGCCCGCTGCATCCTGCCGGACATTCTAGCTTTCTATGATAGCGAGGAGGGGCAGCAGGAGTTTGTGGAATGGAAGATACAAAGGAAGGTAGAGAGGCAGAAGGCTGCAACGAAGGATTGACGAAAAGGGCAGGTTCATAAACCTGCCCTTTTTGCGTTTATTGGGCGTCTTTCTCCTTCCGGAAATTGTTCGGCTTAGAGATCGGCTTTCTCCATCTCCTATCAAATGGGTTAGCGTCATTATAAGCGAAATTCATTTCCGCTGGCAAATGGCACAAGAAGGGAGGCGATCCCCAAAACGCCATTTTCTGTTAACGTGCATCTTTTTAAAAAACATGCACGTTAAGTCTTGACAATGCAACACGGATAGTATATCATGGTTTTAGCGACGAAAGGGGATGGGCCTATGCTGGAATATATCGCAAACCGAGTAACAGATTTCGACGTCGGTTACTTCGTTAACGAGCTGGCAAATGCGTCAAAGAATCTGGGCATCTTGGAGGCGAAAATTGACTCTTACCAGTTTAACAGCATCCTGATTCCTATGCTCCAGAAAAAAGAAGCGGTTTCTTCGATGTATATCGAAGGAACTCAAACAACGATAACTGACGTCCTGAAAAGTGAAGTCAATCCGCAGCCAAGCGATGAAAAAATTCAAGCCGAAGTACGAAATCATATTAGAACGTTGATTTTTGGTGCAGAGCATCTCCGCACAGGAAAGTTTACTCATTCTTTTATGAGGCAAATACATGAGTATATGATGACAGGGATTATTGCGCCGGGTCTTGAAAAGACGCTTGGGAAGTATAAGCTCAGAGACAACCAAATCAAGAGTTCTACTGGAACGGTTGTATATAACCCGCCAGCCGCATCCGAAACCAAAAAATACATGGATGAGCTGATTTCTTTTATGAACAATTCAGAGGATGGGGTCAACCCCCTAATTAAGGCGGCTATGATACACTCACAGTTTGAATCAATTCATCCGTTTTCCGATGGAAATGGGCGTATTGGGCGTGTGCTGATTAGCCTGTATCTTTACAAGGCCAAAGTGATAAACTTTCCGTTTTTCTATATCAGCGAAGCAATCAATATGGACAAAGCGGTATATTATCGTATGCTTACAGACTCCAGAACGAACTCGCTGGATGAGTGGATTAAATACTTTTTACACAAGGTATCGCTTCAAACCACGAAACACATCGGGTATATCGATGCACTGAATGCACTGTACACCAAAACAAAAAACACCGTCAAGGAATGCATCAACAGTCCGAAATTCGATGAGATCATTGAATGCCTCTTTACACATCCTGTTCTCAATGCAAATATGCTGGAGGATGAGCTTGCGGTATCCCACGGACAAGCTGTTCGATATCTGAACGTTTTGGAAGAAAAGCGAGTACTGCTTGGAGATGATCGCAAGCGCGGCAAAACATTCTATTTTGCCGAGTTGATTGATCTTGCCAGAGGAGCCTAAAAGCTGCCATAAACGCAAACAAGAAAACAACTGCAAAAAGAAAAGCCTCGTCAAGGGCCTAATCTTGACAAGGCTTTCGGAAGCAATATCAACGATATCATTTCCAATGTGCATGATAGAATGGTATCATCAATAGCGTCAATTGTCAATTGCTTCTGGCAAAAATCATCTCCGAGGAGTGAAATAGATTAGGGGTCTGCTCTTTTTGCTTTGTTAATATATTTGATGAGGTGATTACTATTCTAATCAAGCAAACAAGAATCAACAGTTGCCGTTATTTTGCATCAGTGCCCCCTAACTCACCCATCTACGTTAGGGTGGATAACGTGGGACGTTTCGAGCGCCAGCTGAGAGCGTTTGGCTTTCAGAATGTCGACGAAAGCGGAGCTTCAATACTGCCGTGCAGCGTGAATCGCTATGCAAAGAAAAATGCAGAGCCGTTTTTTACTATTGATAAAAGTCTCCCAAAGGAAGATTACATCCAGACGGTATACTGGACAAGGTATGAATGGGCTGGGAGAGGAGAAGTCAATCCTGTTACGGACTTCTCGTACATCAAGAAACAGCGCCACCATAGGGATTATTTCGAACCGTACTCTGTTTACTTCACGCTTGTTTCAGATGGCGATAAGAAATATATCGTATCGGACGGGATACCGTATGTGCCTGATAACCATGAAAAGCTAATGAATGCCGTTAATATGGTACTGGCAACATTCGGGGAGTGCACGGTAGATTTTTCTGGACAAAAGAACAAACCGAAACGAATTGTTGTGAATTGGGATATTCTTCCCAGAGGTGAACATCCTTGGAGCTCTATAAAAGAAACTCTTAGTAGCTTGACAAAAGAGCATACAAAGACCCAAACAGAATTGATGCTCAGAAACTGCGAGTCAATTTACGCGAGAAAACCTGATTTTGTGGCATATGGTAGAGCGGGGTTTAGAGGATATGCCGTTTTCGGATTTACAAGTAAGAACTTGTATGTTCTCGAAAGCGCCTTCCCGAATAACGCAACTTATGTGCTGCAAAACGATTGGGAAACGATTTCTCAGATGTCAAAAGCCGAAATTCTTTCCCAAGATCTTCATAAAGCACGTATTGTGCATTCCGAGAGCTGGCAAAAAAATTTTGACGCGATAATGGAGGGGCAAAATGGGTAAAAACCAACACGTCACACCACACCCTCAAGGTGGTTGGCAAGTTAAAGGAGCCGGCAACCAGAGAGCAACTGTGCGAACCAGTACACAGGCAGAAGCCAGAGCGATTGCAAGAAACATCGCAATAAATAACAGATCTGAGCTCATTGTCCATGGTGCCGACGGACGAATCCGCGAGAAGAATTCTTACGGGAATGATCCGTATCCTCCTAAAGGATAAATGAAAAGAGCGGTCGTGACCATTTATATGGAACGCCCGCCCTTTTTGTGTTTATTGGGCTGATTTCTTTTTCCGTGATCCTCTTGGCTTGGAGGTCGGTTTGCGCTTCACTCCGTTGCGGAAATAGGTGCTTTCGTAACGGTCAAAGAAAAGCAATAATCCGAACCCATCTCCTATCGGAAACAAGTTCGGATTATTTTGGTTTGGTGCGCGAGGCGGGACTTGAACCCGCACGTGCGTAATGCACACTAGAACCTGAATCTAGCGAGTCTGCCAATTCCACTTGAGGTGCTAGTGGCCCATGGCCGTACGGGTTCGAGTCCCGTCATCCGCACCATACTGAATGACCCTACCTCCTCTGAACAAATGACTGACATTGTTCAGAGGAGGTAGGGTCATTTCATTCCAGAACTCCTTAGACTGCAAGAGGTTTGACCTTTTTATGCGAAACATTTTGTGTCACCAATCAAATACAAACAGCGTAAAATTAAAGTGTAAAACGTGTATACGACGAGATTCGAACTCTTAAAGTGTCATCGAGATGTGTTGCTCATGAATACATCTTCCACCCGACATGGCGTACAGTTTTGCAATGTGCGATAAGATTCACTGTGTATTATAAACCTCGATGCAGGAGGCCAAGCCGCGCTTGAAATCCACTTCTGAGGGGTAATGCTGTCTCGACTGAGGAAGAAACAGGTACTCATAAATATTGGTTTTAACCGTCTCTTCCAAGATATATAAGCAAAAACACTGAGAAGTGCGGTGTTTCTGCTATTTCGGATAGTTTCAGAAGAAGTCAACACAAAAAGTATGGTTTGGGAAGATACGAAATCCAGTTTTGGAGGGACAGAGCGTTTCAACCCTCTCCTCATTTGACCAAGGCACACAAAAACAAAATCAAGCGGCCTGTTGATTTCACGATACCCGGAGGTAACAGGCGGCTTTTTTCATTCCCTGTAGTTCTGTCCTTTATAGTGCTTTTGCTTCATCTGTTCACCATTCCTTGGCGGTGGATAAGGTAAAATAAGTTTCGCAGAAAAGATGAGCCAAATGCACACATTGAAAAAGGGATCAGATGAGACAAGGGTTGCAGGCCTCTCGTAGAATGAAATTGCGACACAGCATCCCAAAAGAAGTCTGTAAACCATGTTCCAAAAATTTTACAACTAAATGAGGGAGTAATTAAGAGTCCTACAAGGAATTGGTGCGAGGTAGCGTGGAGGTTTCCCCTCAACGAGTTATTGGAAGTCGAAGGCGGAGAAGCTCTCGCTACGAGCGCAATGAACAGCGCTAAGGCTACCGCAGCGGCCACTGTAGCCGTAGCCTCATTACCACTTCCTGTGAAGTCGCCCTCAAGGTGCCCAAGCTCAAGGGGATTTCCTTTAAAACGGTTGCCATTGTGAGCTGTCGCTGCCGGGAGAGCAGTGTGAAGAAACCCTGATCGAGATGTATCTAGCCGGCGTATCCATCCGGCGTGTGGAGGATATAACTGAGACCACGTGGGTTCTCCGGCTACTATCAGCAAACTAATGTGGCCATTCTGACAGCGATTGCGGTCAATAAGGATGGACGCTGTATGGTCATTTTTACCGTAATGTATTTTCTGTCGTTCCCGATCCAAGGTGAAGCCGGAGGTTGTAATGAGGTTCCGCTCATAATATAACACCTGCTTTTATCTGGCTTTCCAGCCATTCTTTGTCCGGCAGCAAAATTCGTTTTATCTCCTTTGTACTGGATTCTCTTGTGCCCGGCAGAGCCGTTACATGCTATTAAAATGCTCAATCATGTCATCAAAGCTCTACCACATCCATCACTGCCTGCTCCACATACAGAGGCGCTTTGGCGTCAAGCATCAGGGACAACTTCACGCTGTATCCATTGTTTATACAGGGGTGCATTACAGAGACATAGTGCAATGTCTGCTGACCGTGTGCCGGGTGTCCTATGGAAAAATGCAGAGGCATCGCATCTGTAAACGCACCACAGGGCGACTGCCTGAGGAGAATTGTCCCCTCTTCCGGTGATGTGGCGCAGACATTCAGTGCGTATTGGACTGCGTAGGTTTTCCCTGGATCAAGCTGAATCTGAGCAGGGGTACGTTCGTCCAAACAGATATCTTTTCCTGAACGGCTTCGCTGTCTCCAGCACAGGCGACAGTCCGGATTCCACAGCATTCTCTCCCGCAGTCCTATTAATTGAACAGCGCTTTTTTCACAGGACAGTACCTGATGAGACACTGGATGGGGTGGGGAGCAGGACACCGGACACTGGGACACACAGGGATCTGGCCGGCAAGGGGAAGGACAGGGCGTAGGTCCCGGCTCCGGCTTACAAGCTGGCGGCGGGGGCGATGGAAGCGGGCAAAACTCTAGCACCTGAGCCAGCTTGTTTTTCAACAGCATCTGGTTTTGCGTCACTGCCTCAACAAGGGCGGTGACGCTTTTGTTGACGGCCAGCACGTCATGGGGACAGGCACAGGGGCTTGTGCCGGGCAGAGTCCCCAGGATATATTGTAGTTTCTCACCCTCAGCGTTGAGAATATGACTCAGGGCAAGCTCTTCCATGGCAATGGACGCGATAATCATGGTCAGAGCTTCCTCTTGGGTCATATCCGCCCCGTTGGGTGGAAAGGAGGGCATAGACATATTAAAACTCCATAGTTCGTCCCGGCGGGGCCGGGTCCAAGATGTGCGGCAGGATATCCATGCCGCCGTCTTACCCTATGACATCCGGGGCAGTTTTGTTCCACCGGGAACCTGTTGGCTGGAAGATACATAGAATGTCCCAGCGCGACGTTTTGGAGTGCCTCGCTCCCGCCAGCGCACCGGTGCATATTAGTATGTACCTCTCAATTTGAAAGGAGATTCCCGATAATGTCTCTGCCTAGCTTTCCCGTAGTGAATCCCCCCATTGAACGGGAAGACGCAGTTAATCAAATTCTCTCTTCTATTGCGATGGAAGAACTCGGCCTGAGCCATATTCTCAACGCTGAAGGAGAGAAACTGCAATATATTCTGGGAACCCTGCCCGGTCTCAGCGGCCCTCCCGCCACAGTCAGCGACGTGCTGGCCGCCAATGAGAGCGTCCGCAGTATGCTGGAAACCGCGGCGCAGAACCAGCTCTTTCTGAAAGCAAAGATGCAGGGCGCTTTGACAGCCTCCCCCATGCAGGGTCCAACCGGCGCCACCGGGCCAACCGGAGCTACCGGGCCTGCCGGAGGGCCTACTGGCGCGACAGGGGCCACCGGCGCGACCGGGGCCACCGGCGCAACCGGTGCAACCGGCCCCACCGGAGCTGTTGGCGCTGCCGGTGCGGTTGGGGCGACTGGTGCGGTTGGGCCCACCGGCGCGACGGGCGCGACGGGCCCCGCAGAAGGGCCTGTCGGGGTCACTGGCCCCACGGGCCCCACAGGTGCGGACGGCCCGACCGGCCCGACGGGCGCCGCAGGTCCCACCGGTACGACAGGTCCCACTGGTGCGCAGGGTCCCATTGGTCCCACCGGAGCAACCGGGGCAGTTGGCCCTGCCGGGGCTGTAGGTCCCACTGGAGCCACCGGAGCCACCGGGGCTACGGGCCCCACCGGAGCAGTCGGAGCTACCGGAGCCACCGGAGCGACAGGTTCTGCCGGCGCAAACGGTGTCGTCGGAGTAGCTGGCATCACCGGCGCGGCGGGCGCGGCAGGGGCAACCGGTCCCACGGGGGCGTCCGGTCCCACTGGAGCCACAGGTCCCAACCTTACCGCCACCGCCGGCTTTGCCGCCAACACCCAGGGCAGCAGCGTTCTGGTGGCGCTGGGGGGCAGCCCAATCCCCCTGCCCAACGCCCAAGTTCTGTCCCCCGACATCACGGCCAACACCGGGAACACGGTGTTTACCGTGGCCACGGCGGGCACCTATCAGATATCTTACCATGTGAATACCACTGTGGCCCTGCTGATGGGAACCCGGCTGGTGATCAACGGGGTGAACAGCATCCCCTCTACCATCAACCCGGTGGTCTCAACCTCTAACTTTGAAAACCAGATTAAGGTCACCCTGCCCGCAAACTCCACCATTACGTTGCAGCTCTTTACCACAATTGCCGGAACCGCCATTCTGGTAAGCGGCGGCGCGGGGGCCTCTCTGACCATCATCCGTCTGAGCTGAGTGCCGCCGGTAAAAACCGGCGGAAACAATATCATGATGAATCAAAAGGAAGCGCCACTATGATAAGCGTCAGTCTGTGTATGATTGTAAAGAATGAGGAAGATGTGCTGGAGCGCTGTCTGAAGAGTGTGGCTGGCCTCGTGGACGAGATTATCATTGTGGACACCGGCTCCACCGATCGGACCCGGGAGATTGCCACCCACTTTACCAATCAAATCTTTGACTTTCCCTGGCAGGATGACCTTTCCGCCGCCCGGAACGAAGCCTTTTCCCATGCGTCTATGGACTACTGCATGTGGCTGGATGCCGACGACGTATTTTTGGAGGAGGATCACAAGGCTTTTCTCAACCTAAAAGAGACTCTGGACCCAACTGTCTCGGTGGTCATGGCCCCCTACCACACCGGCTTTGACGAACGCGGCCGCGTGACCTTCTCTTACTACCGGGAAAGGCTGATTAAAAACCGGGCTGGGATGTGCTGGGTAGGAGCCGTCCACGAGGTTGTCACGCCGGTTGGGAATGTCCTGTACTCGGATTTCGCCGTCACCCACCGCAAGACCTGCCCCTCCGACCCAGACCGGAACCTGCGTATCTACCAGGCCCAACTGGCTGCTGGGAAACAGCTGGAACCCCGTCAGCAGTTCTACTACGGCCGTGAGCTCTACTACCACCATCGCTGGGAGGAGGCGTTGGATGTCTTTGAGCGATTTTTGGAAGAAGGCCAGGGCTGGGTGGAGAACAACATTGACGCATGCTGCCACTGCGCTTACTGTCACAAGGAGTTGGGCCATGAGCAAGCGGCGCTGGCTGCGTTATTTCGCAGCTTCACCTACGACCGACCCAGGGCAGAGGTCTGCTGTGAGATCGGAAACTGCTTCCTCCGGCAGGAGCGGTACCAGCAGGCTGCCTACTGGTACGCTCTGGCTCTGACCTGCGCCCGGGATGATCGCAGGGGCGGCTTTGTCTCTCCGGACTGCTATGGTTATCTCCCCTGTATCCAGCTGTGCGTCTGTTACAGCCATCTGGGCGACCAGAAAAGAGCGGAAACCTTCAATGAACTGGCCGCCGCCTGTAAACCGGATTCATCGGCGGTTCTTCACAACCGGGCTATCTTTCAAAGCCTGTCAGAGTCGTTGCCTCGTTAGGCGGGTCCAATTGAATGGCCCTACCTGGCCAGAACAAATGGTTATCCTTGTTCTGGTCAGGTAGGGCCATTTTATGTCTAAAATCCTTTTTGCTAGAAAAGTCTCGGCCTTTCCTATATAAAACGCCTTATGCCACCAGTCAAATACAAACAGAGCAAATTCAAAGGTCAAAACGTGTAATGGGTGGGATTCGAACTCCTACTGACATCGGCTTGATGCTTTTTTGCCTGCTGCTCATGAGAATCGTCCCTTCGATAAAGTTACTTGTATGTTTTGGGAACAACCCCCATAGTCTTATTGGGGCGGCAAAATCCGTCGTAATGTAGTACAATAAAAATCATAGTCACGCTGAATAAGAAGCTACTTGCAATAATACTTTTGCTTTATACGAGAGAACTTTATGATAGACTTGCGAAAAGTTTATACTGTATTTTTGACCGAAATTCAAGGGAACGTTATCAAGAAGATCATGAGAGCATTTTTGAGTGAACGCACTCTTCAAAAAGAGAGGGAAACGATTATGGAACGTGTTGCGTCACACGGCTTTGGGAGACGCATCTTTTTTATTTTGGTGTCTACTCCGCCGTTCGGTATTCCATTGCTTGTCGGAAAGAAATCCCGCCTGCAATGTTTTCATGAGAGAACGGCTGTGGTATAATCGTCATACTTCATAGAGCCGAAAGGGGGCACCCGGATGGGGGACACGCTTGATTTTCCAGCCTTTCCCGGACAGCCAGAGTTGGACGGCATGGACCGCGCTCAACTTCTCTCCTGCCTGGAACGGATCCAGCTTATGCTGGAGCATCTGGACGAGCTCGAGCCGGAGGATATGGACAGCGATGCCTACGAGGTCTGGGGAGAACGCCACGAGGCACTGGAGGATCTGGCCGACGAGCTCCAGGACCGCCTGGACGAGCTGGAATAAGGCGGAGCGCCGCGCAGCTGCGCGGCGCTCCGCCCTTTCACAGCCTCTCCGCCCAGCAGGCTACTGCGTCCCGTAAGAACCGGGCGCAGCCGGGCACAGCCCTGTCATAGTAGGCGGTAAAGCGGGGGTCAGACACATACAGCTCGGCCAGGCCCCGGTGCTTGGCGGGGTCGTACTGGTTGCCGGTGAGGGTGAGCCAGCGGCGGTGGAGCGCCGCAGCCGCCCGGCCGTCCTCCCCCTCCGGAGAAGCGCCGGAGGCCACCGCTCGTTCCAGCGCGGTCTGGAGCTCCCCGCCCAGCCGCGTCCACTCCTGGTACTGCTCTGGAGTCAGGTTCAAAACCGCAGTCTGGGCCTCGTCCACCTCGGCGTCACCATATCGGCCTCTGGCCTCTGCCCCATAGGTCTCCTGGTGCCAGTCCACAACCCGCTGTTTGAATGCCTCAAATTTCTGCTTATCGTCCATGATTTCCTTCCTTTCTTCGGCTCCGATGGTCTGTCGTACCGACCGGATCAGGCCCTCCAGCCGCGCCCGCTCCGCCTCCAGGGCGGTCAGGTGGCTGCGCAGGGCGGCCAGCCGGTCGAAGGAGGGGTCGTCCAGGCACCTCTTGATCCGGGCCAGCTCCACCCCGAGGGCCCGGTAATAGAGGATGTCCTGAAGCCGGTCCACCTCCGCCGGGCCGTAATAGCGGTACCCGCTCTCCGCCACCCGGCTGGGCTTCAAAAGACCGATTTCGTCGTACCAGCGCAGGGTGCGGGTGGTCACCCCGGACAGGCGCGACAGGGCTTGAATGGAATATTCCATCCTGCATTCCCCCCTTCTTCTACAGCATAGCAGTTGACGCAGCGTCAAAGTCAAGCATTTTCTCCAGGTTTGTGTTATAATAGAGTATCCTGCCCGGTAAAGCTGCTGGGCACACGAGGAGGAAGCGATGGAACTAACTGAGCTGGAGGCGGCCGGGCTGAATGCCTCCCTCTATGGTCCGCCCGCCGACCGGGTCTGGCTGTATGTCCACGGCAAGGGCGGGTGCAAGGAGGAGGCGGCGGACTTTGCCGCCCTCGCCTGTCCCCGGGGCTGGCAGGTACTGGCGGCCGACTTGCCGGAGCACGGGGCACGCCGCGGGGACGGGGTGCCCCTGGACCCCTGGCACGCAGCGCCCGAGCTGCGGGCGCTGTTGGGCTATGCCAAAGGGCGGTGGCAGCATACCGCCCTGCGGTGCACCAGTCTGGGGGCCTGGTTCTCCCTGCTGGCCTTCGCCGGGGAGCGTCTGGAGCAGGCGCTTTTCGTCTCCCCGGTGGTGGACATGGAGGGGCTCATCCGAGACATGATGGGGTGGGCCGGCGTCAGCGAGGCCCAACTGGAGGCGGCCGGCGAGCTGGACACTCCCTTCGGGGAGACCCTCTCCTGGCCCTACCTCCAGTATGTCCGCGCCCATCCGGTGTCCCGCTGGCCCACTCCCACCGCCCTGCTGTACGCCTCCGGGGACGCCATGCTCCGCCGGACGGCGGTAGAGGACTTCGCCCGCCGGTTCGGCGGAGCACTCACCGTCCTGGAGGGCGGTGAGCACTGGTTCCACACACCGGAGCAGCTTGCGGCCCTCCACCGCTGGGAGTCGGATGTGTTGGAGCAAATGAAATAACCGTTTATAAAAGGAGCGCTCCTGATGATTTTCTATTTCAGCGGCACCGGAAACAGCCGCTACTGCGCCAAACGGCTGGCCCACCGGCTGGGGGATGAGGCGGTGGACGCCTTTCCCTTCCTGCGGGACGACCACTTTCCCGCCCTCACCTCCCGGTCCCCGTGGGTCTTTGTGTCTCCCACTTACGGCTGGCAGCTCCCCCGCATTTTCGAGGCTCTGCTCCGCGGCGGCCGGTTTTCGGGCAGCCGGGACGCCTACTTTGTCATGACCTGCGGGGCGGAAATCGGCGATCCCATCCCCCGGCTGGAGGCCCTTTGCCGGGACATGGGCCTCACCTACCGCGGCGTTCTGCCGGTTGTCATGCCGGAGAACTACATCGCCCTGTTCCGCGCTCCCGGGCCGGAGGAGGCCCGCGCTATCGTGGCAGCCGCGGTGCCGGGGCTGGAGGAGGGGGCGGAGTGCATCCGCCGGGGCGAGTCCCTCCCGCCCGTCCGGCGCGGAGCGATCGACAAGCTCAAATCCGGACCGGTGAACGCCTTCTTTTACCGCTTTATCATCAAGGCCGGCCCCTTCCACTCCACCAGCACCTGCGTGGGCTGTGGCAAATGCGCCGCAGTCTGTGTGGAAAACAATATCCGCCTCCGGGACGGCCGCCCTGTGTGGGGGGACCGGTGCACCCACTGTATGGCCTGCATCTGCGGATGTCCTGCCGGAGCCATTGAGTACGGCAGGGCCAGCCGGGGCAAGCCCCGCTACCAGTGTCCGGAATACCGGGAGGAGTGAGGGGCCATGGAATTTGAGTTCTGCAAGCTGGAAATCTTTCTCCCTGAGAGCCACCTGGAGGCCGTTCAGCAGGCCCTGTGGTCGGTGGACGCGGGCCATATCGGCCGGTACGACTGCTGTCTCTCCTACAGCCCTGTCATCGGCGCCTGGCGCCCCCTGGCGGGCACCGCCCCTTATCTGGGCAGGATGGGTGAGGTATGCCATGCGCCAGAGCTCAAGGTGGAGGTTACCTGCCGGACAGACCGCGTGGAGGAGACCGTGGCGGCCGTCAAGCGGGCCCACCCCTATGAGGAGCCCGTCATCAACGTCATCCCCCTTTACCGCACCGGACTATGAGGCGGAGCCCGTGTCCCCCTTCTGGCCAAACAGCGCGTCCACCGGAAATCTGGCGGGCGCGCTGTCTTCTTATGCGGGGCCGTCCCCCCGGACCAGGGCCACAAACCGGGCCACATCTGCGCCGGGCCGGAGCTGATAGAGCAGGCCGTACGGGATGGTGAAGTTCCAATCCACCGGAAGGGTCACCAGGGACGGGTGCACCTCCGTCCAGCAGTCCAGACTCATCAGCAGGTGGCCGGTCTGGACGCTGCGGTTGAACACCTCCATATCATAAAACTGCGGGGTGTCCTCAATATGGATCTGCGGATGGGCCTCCACTGCGGCCCGCACCCGGTCTACTGAAGGGGAGTCCCCCTGCTTCACCATCATCAGTGTCTCCCCATGCAGCTCTGCCAGGGTAAGCCCCTTCCGCCCCGCCAGCGGGTGTCCCCGGGGGACGGCGATGCAGTGGCGATACTCCCCCAGAGGGAGAAAATTGCAGCGGTCCAGCCACTGACGGGAGTCGCAGGCACCGATAAGGAAGTCAAATTTCTCTCCCAGGGCGCCGATCTCTCCCAAAATCCCCTGGTGGTCGTCCTCATAGGGGACGAGGTGGAGCTGGTAGCCGGGGAAGTGCCCGCAGAAGCGGTACCACAGGTCCATAAAGGGCCGGCAGGGATTGAGGATGGAGGTTCCCACACAAAAGGCAGACCGGGCCGCCTGGGCGGCCGCCCGCGCCTCCCGCAGCGCCCGGTCCGAGTCGGCGAACATCTGTCTGGCGTAGCGGTAAATGACCTCTCCCGCCGGGGTCAGGACGGTCCCCCGCCTTGTGCGCTCCAGCAGCTTCAGCTCCAGGTGCCGCTCCAGGGCGTTGAGCTGCTTCATCACCGCCGTGGACGAGAGGTAGAGCTTTTCCGCCGCCTGGCTGAAGCTGCCGCAGTCGGCCACGCAGACAAAGGTGGCCAATTGGGGGTTGAACATGGCCGCTCCTCCCTTCCGTTCAAACTTTTGGTTGATACCATGGTACAAAATCGGCGCTTCCCTGTCAAGCCAGCCCGGCTTAAAATAGGAGCAAACAACCGCAGGTGGAATATCCGCCTGGCCGGAGAGGAGATTGCACCATGACACTGGAAGAGCTCAACCGCACCAGCCCCTTCCACGCAGGGGCGGAGAACACCGCCTTTGCCCCTTACTTTGACGGCACCAGTTATCTGAATATGCTCTCCACCGAGCAGGTACCCGTAGGCTGCGTCACGTTCGCGCCGGGCTGCCGCAACCACTGGCACATCCACCGCGCCGCCCGCGGCGGCGGGCAAATTCTGCTTGTTACCGCTGGACGGGGGTGGTATCAGGAGTGGGGCGAAGCTCCCCGGGCGCTCCGTCCCGGCGACGTGGTGAATATCCCGCCCAATGTCAAGCACTGGCACGGGGCGGCAGTGGACAGCGCCTTTCAGCACCTGGCCGTCGAGGTCCCTGGGGAGGGTTCCCAAAACGAGTGGTGTGAGCCGGTGGACGCGGCGGCCTATCGGGCTCTGGAGACACTGACCGGCGGGACAGATAATCAGTAGGAGGTCTTTTATGGAACAAAAGATAACGGCGGGCCGGGACGAGCTGGGGGGCTTTGCCCCCAAATTCGCCCAACTCAATGACGACGTGCTCTTCGGCGAGGTGTGGGCACGGGAGGAGGCTCTCTCCGCCCGCGACCGCAGCATCGTCACCGTCACGGCCCTGATGGCCGGCGGCATTCTGGACAGTTCTCTGAAATTTCACATTGCCAACGCCAAACGCCACGGCGTCACCGCCGGAGAGATGGCGGAAATACTCACCCACGCCGCCTTTTACGCGGGATGGCCCAAGGCCTGGGCCGCCCTGCGTATGGCGAAGGAGGTCTACGAGGGCTGACAGCGGGAGGCCCAGGCATAAGCCTGGGCCTCTTACCGCGGCATGGTCATGAGATGACAGCGCATGGGCCGGGACCGCCCACATGCGCAATCACTTCATGCGCCTGAGCCTTTGCATCGTTTCATGGCAGATCCTGTGCGCATGAAGTGTTACGCCCGCTTTTTCACCGGGTAGCACACTTCGGTGACGTACTCCTCCGGGTCGTCGGTCTCGCTGGGATTGACGTGGTAAATATTGAAGGCCGGGCCGTCAAAGGCATAGCCGTTGTCCCGCACCCAGGCGGCCACGGCGGCGTTGGCCGCGCGGATCTTGTCGTAGGGCCCCCGGAAGGTGGCCGAGGCAAACGTCACGGCGGGCAGGGTGCGGAAGCGGACGTGCTCCGTGTCGGGGTAGTCTCCCCGGACCGTCTTCTGCGCCTCCGCATCCACCTCCCGCTCCCGGTACTCCCCGTCGTAATAGGTGACGGAGCAGAGACAGGGCTCCTCCAGCCGGAGGCTCAAGGGCGCGGTCTCCCGGGCCATCACCTGCCAGAGCTGGTGCTCGGCCTCATAGCTGGGGAGGGTCATGCGGACGCAGGCCGCCCGCCGCTGGGGCAGATTTTTCAGAGTAACGCTGTATTCCATGGTGCTTTCATCCTTTCTCAACTGTGCACGGGCCGTGTCCAGGAGGCGCAGCCGCTGCCTCGTCTCCGCCAGGAGGGCCTCCAGCACCCGCTGCTGCTCCGCCAGATGGCGGTCCAGCTCCTCCCGTCCGCCATCCTCCAGCAGCGTCCCGATGGCGGACAGGCCAAAGCCCATGTCCCGCAGGGCGGCGATGCGCCCCGCCGTGGTGAGCTGCTCCTCGCGGTAGTAGCGGTAGCCGGTGAACGGGTCGGTGTGGACGGGCTGGAGCAGCCCCAGCTCGTCGTAGCGGCGCAGCATGCGGATGCTGAGCCTGGACAACTTGGAAAAGGTACCGATTTTCAACATGGCCGATTCCTCACATATATGTGATCTTCCTGAGCTCAGGATTATCCTACTGCCTGCCACCGTGTGAGAGTCAAGGGCAATTTCTGCGCCCGCGTGAAACAGGCAGGCCGCCCGCAATTTATGCGGGCGGCCTGCCTTATCCATGTCAGTACAGGGCCAGGGCGATACCGGCTGCCACCAGCACCGCACCGCCGATTTTGGTTCCAATCCGGGAGCGCATCCGCCGGAACACCTTCTGGAGCTGCTCCAGAGGCACCGCGAGAAAGACCACGCCAAGGGCAATCAGAAGCACGCCAACGGCCAACATACCTGTCATACCTTCACCGCCGTTTCTGTCAAATCTGTCCCTATCTTACCAGCTTCCACCCCATTTTGCAAGACGGCGGCGGCTTTCTCTTGCCTTCATCCGTTTTTTCTGCTACCATAAGGCAAACGGGTTGCTTTTGCAACAGAAGGGAGGCCGCCATGGAGGCCTATCTAGGAGCACTGCGGAGAGTGGCCCTGTTCCACGGTATGGAGGACAGGGAGCTGCTGTCCATGCTGGACTGCCTGGGGGCGCGGCTGCGGCAGTACTCCAAGGGGGATGTGATCTTTCATGCCGGCGATCCCGCCACCCACCTGGGGGCGGTGCTCACTGGCCAGGTGCAGGTGAGCCGGACCAAGGCCGATGGCCAGCGAGTGGTCATGGGGGAGATCCGCCCCGGCGGCCTCTTTGCCGAGTCCTTCGCCTGCGCCCGGGCGGAGAGCCTGCCGGTGACCGTCACGGCGGCCGCCGACGCGGCGGTGCTGCTCATCGACTGCGGCCGCATCTCCGCCCCCTGCTCCGCCGCCTGTACCTTCCACACCCGGCTCATCTCCAACCTGCTCCAGGTGCTGGCGGAGAAAAACCTCTCTCTGGCGGGCAAGCTGGGGCACCTGTCCGGCCGCACCATCCGAGAGCGGCTGCTCTCCTATCTGGAGGAGCAGGCCGCCCGGACAGGCCGCGCCACCGTCACTGTCCCCTTTGACCGGCAGGCCCTGGCGGACTATCTCTGCGTGGACCGCAGCGCACTGTCCCGCACCATCGGCGCCCTCCAGCGGGAGGGCGTGCTCACCGTCCGGCGGGACCGCTTCACCCTCAATTTCTAAAAGGAGGCTTCGCTATGGGCACTTATCTTCTCTCTCTGGATCAGGGCACCACCAGCTCCCGCGCCATCCTCTTTGACCGGGAGCAGAACATTCTCGGCGTGGCGCAAAAGGAGTTCACCCAGTTCTACCCCCGGGAGGGGTGGGTGGAGCATGACCCCATGGAGATCTGGTCCTCCCAGTACGGGGTAATGATGGAGGTCATCGCCCAGTCGGGGGTAAACCCGGCGGAGATCGCCGCCATCGGCATCACCAACCAGCGTGAGACCACCATTTTGTGGGACCGTGCCACCGGGCGGCCCATCTACAACGCCATCGTCTGGCAGTGCCGCCGTACGGCGGAGTTGGTGGACCGGCTGCGGGCCGAGGGACTGGAGGAGCACATCCGCGCCGCCACCGGCCTGGTTCCCGACGCGTACTTCTCCGCCACTAAGATCAAGTGGGTGCTCGACCATGTGGAGGGGGCCCGGGAAAAGGCCCGCCGGGGGGAGATTCTGTTCGGCACGGTGGACGCCTGGCTGCTGTGGAAGCTCACTGGCGGGGCCGTCCACGCCACCGACGTCACCAACGCCTCCCGCACCATGCTCTTTGACATCCATGCCCTGGACTGGGACGACACCCTCCTCTCCGCCCTGGACATTCCCAGGGCCATGCTGCCCCAGGTGCGCCCCTCCAGCGAGGTTTACGGCTACACCGACATACAGGGCGTGCGCATCCCCATCGCCGGCATGGCCGGCGACCAGCAGGCCGCCCTGTTCGGCCAGGGCTGCTTCTCCCCCGGCGACGCCAAGAACACCTACGGCACCGGCTGCTTCCTGCTGATGAACACCGGGGACAAGCCCTGCGCCAGCCGCAACGGCCTGCTCACCACCGTGGCGGTCGGGCTGGACGGAGGGGTGCAGTACGCCCTGGAGGGCTCCGTCTTCGTGGGCGGGGCGGTGATCCAGTGGCTGCGGGACGAGCTGCGCTTCTTCCCCGAGAGCCGGGACGCGGAGTACTACGCCCAGAAGGTGCCCGACAACGGGGGCGTCTATCTGGTACCCGCCTTTACCGGTCTGGGGGCCCCCTATTGGGACATGTACGCCCGGGGCATTCTGGTGGGCCTCACCCGGGGCACCCGGCGGGAGCACATCACCCGGGCGGCCCAGGAGTCCATCGCCTACCAGGTGGCCGACCTGGTTCACGCCATGGAGGCGGATACCGGCCTGCCATTGGGCCAGCTCAAGGCCGACGGCGGGGCCAGCCGGGACGCCTTCCTCATGCAGTTCCAGGCGGACATCCTGGATCGGGAGGTCCGCCGCCCCGCCATCCGGGAGACCACCGCCCTGGGGGCGGCCTATCTGGCCGGTCTGGCCGCCGGGGTGTGGAGCGGTACCGGCGAGCTGCGCCGCCTGTGGCGGTGCGACACCGCCTTCTCCCCCGCCATGCCGCCGGAGCAGCGGGAGCGCCTGCTGGAGCAGTGGCACCGGGCGGTGGGCCGCAGCCGGGACTGGGCCCGATAGAAAATCGACACATCTTCCTTTTTTTCCCTTTCTTTACCCGCTTGTCATATGGGCAGCGGTGGGGTAAAATAGAGGGGACAAGACAGGAGGCCCTGATTATGCAGAACATTGATCCCTATTCCTACCAGTGCGGCGTGATTGACTGCTTCAACGAGATGGTGCGCTCCGGGGTGAAGGCACTGGCCCTCAGCCATCCCATGGACAGCGCCGCAGAGCGGGACGCCCTGATCCCCTTTGCCCGCTCCTGCTGCCACCAGTACGGCAACCAGCTCTACATAGAGGACACCCCGCTGCTCACCGACCTCTTTCCCCTCTCGCTGAATCAGGGCAAGTTCAACATCCTGTTCTACCGGGCTGGCCACATTCTCGACCAGTACCTGCGCCTGAAGGAGCGCAAGGCCAATCTGGTGGCCGAGCGGGCCTACTTCGGCGGCAACCGTAGCCAGCTCGCCTGGGAATACGGCCGGCTGCTTTCCTACCCGGACGAGGCCATCCGGCGGCTCATTTCCGACAATCCGGAAAAGGAGCGTCTCTGAATCCCTCCGGGGGCGGCGCCTGCCGCCCCCTTCCGCTTCTTTCCTCTTGACGTGGCCTGGATTTCGTGTTATATTTGTACAGTAGTCTAAATGCACGGCCTGAACTCACATGTTTGTAGTCATCGTCGGATCTTCAGACGAGCGGCAAATGTGTGGGTTTTTTTCTATGTCATTTAGCTCCAAATTTTTTTCAGGAGGTACCATTATGTATCACGGTACTGTCAAGTGGTTCAACGAGACCAAGGGCTTCGGCTTCATCTCCAACGACGAGGGCGGCGACGACGTGTTCGTACACTTCTCCGCCATCGTGTGCGACGGCTTCAAGACCCTTCAGGAGGGCCAGAAGGTCACCTATGATGTGGAGCCCGATCCCAAGAATGCCGACAAGCTGCGCGCGGTCAACGTGGTCGCCGCCTAACATACGGATGGAACGGCGCCTCCGGCCCCTGCGGGCCGGGGGCGCTTGTTTGTCCAGGCACCCCCGGCGGACCTGCGGCGTATACTGTCGATGTGGGGGGCGAAGGCCCGCCGCAAATTTGAATGGGGGTACCTTACTATGTGTTGTTGTCAAGGTCAGAACCGCAATTGCTGCTGTCGCTGCTGCGGGAACGGTTCCAATACCGGGAACGGCGGGATCACCACCCTGCCCTCCTTCCCCGAGCTGCCCGTCTTTCCCGGCGGCGGCACGGCTGCCAACACCCGTTGGCCCGTGTATGTCTCCTTCCCCGCGTTCCTTTGGGATACTGCGGGCGGGGAGGACGAGGACTCCTCCTGCGGCTGCGGCTGCTGCCGCGGCTGACTGCCCCTGCCGCCCCGGCCGGGGCGGCTACTTAAAACAACACCCCCCCATTCACGCAAAGGGCCGCCCGGTTATACCGGGCGGCCCTTCGCTTTACGCGGCGCATTGCTCAGATGGCGAACAGAAGGAAACGGTTTGCCTCGTACCAGTCGCCGGTCTCATAGGCCAAGGTCATCGCGTCCACCCGCTCCGCGCCGGGGTAGAAGCCCTTGGTATAGGCATCCCGGTGACTCTTATAGGTCAGCTCTACCCGGAAATGCTCCGGCAGTGTGATACGGGCGGCGGACAAGTCCTGCTTCACCGCCCGCTCTGCCCCCTCCCGGATCCGTCTGTGGGCCAAAACTGGGCTGAGGCCCTGGGAACGTCCCCCCACGTCGTCCTTTACCGGCACGGTAACCAGGGAGGGGTGCAGCTCCGCCCCCACCTCGCACAGGGTCTTGTCTCCCGTGAGGAGCACGCTTGGAACCCCATACCAAGCGGCCATCCAACTGTAGATCAGGAACTCCGAGGCGGGCTGCCCGTTAACGGTGATGCGGTGAACCACGCCGCCGTTGATGGTGTGGCTCAGGGCGTTGCCTCCCTCCCCCGCCGCATTGTGATAGCCCACGAAAAAGGCGGCATCGAAGCTGCTGTCCAGCCCTTCCACCATCATCTCCGGTGAGCCGCTCCAGCTTCGGATGAGCTGGACATACTCCGGCAATTCCTCCGGCAGAATATTGAGCCCCGGCCCGTGGGCGTCCTTCACCACCACCAGCTCGGCTCCGGCGGCCCGGGCCCCCTCGGCGGCGGCCACCACCTCCGCCGTCATCTCCTTCCGGCTGCGCTCATACTCAAATTCCCCCGGCCGACAGCCCTCCCGTGTGGCGGTAACAGCGGTTCCCTCAATATCCGCGCTAATAAATACTTTCACGATATGATTCCTCCTTTTCCGCTATCGTACTGCAATTTGCCCGTCTCCGCAAGGGGACCCTACAACTTTTTTCTCGGGCAAAACACCTTGCCGCTCAAGGGCTCACCCCAATTGAACCCATTATTTTACAAACTTTTTTCTTGACAAATGCGAATGACCTGCTAAAATATGCTTAAATTATTTTATTTAAAAAATTTTAAGTAAAATGATTGAAGTAATTTTGCAAGGAGAATCTGTCATGGATTTTGAGAAGGTTAAAGAGATTATTGTGGAGACCCTGAGCTGCGACGCCGACAAGGTGACCCCCGATGCCCGCCTGGCGGAGGATCTGGAGGCCGACTCCCTGGCCGCCGTGGAGCTGTCCATGGCTCTGGAGGAGGAGTTCGGTGTGACCATTGCCGACGAGGAGCTGCCCAACATGAAGACTGTGGGCGACCTGGTGAAGTACCTGGAGGACCACGCTGAGTAATAAGGAACCTGGGCACCGGTGCAGGCCGGTGCCTTTTTTCCGAAAGGAGCCGTTATGACCAATCAAGAGATTTTTGAGCTGATGGCCCGCTTTGACGCCAGCACCGCCACCACCCTGAAGCTCTCCACCAAGGACTTCTCCCTGGAGCTGGGCAAGGGCGGCCCGGCCGCTCCCATTCCTGCCGCCGCCCCGGTGCCCGCCTCCGCGGCCGCTGTGCCGCCGGCGGCTGCTCCAGCGCCTGCGGGCAAGTGCATCACCGCCCCCCTGGTGGGCACCTTCTACGCCGCCTCTGCCCCCGATGCTGCTCCCTTTGTGCAGGTGGGCGACCATGTGAAAAAGGGTCAGACCGTGTGTCTGATGGAGGCTATGAAGATGATGAACGAGGTGCAGGCCCCCTGCGACTGTGTCATCGAGGAGATCCTTCAGGAGGACGGGGCCCTGGTGTCCTTCGGAGAGCCGCTGCTCCGCTACCGGGAAGGGTGAGCCCATGTTCAAGCGCATTTTAATTGCCAACCGGGGCGAGATCGCCGTCCGGGTATTCCGGGCCTGCCGGGAGCTGGAGATCGAGCCCGTGGTGGTCTACTCCCAGGCGGACAGGGAGGCTCTCCATGTCCAGTTGGCGGAGCAGGCCTACTGCATCGGCCCGGCCCGCTCGGCAGACAGCTATTTAAACGTCAACGCCATCCTTACCGTGGCCCAGGCCGCTGGGTGCGACGCCATCCATCCCGGCTACGGCTTTCTCAGTGAGAACGCCGACTTTGCCGACGCCTGCGAGGCCGCCGGCATCACCTTCATCGGCCCCTCCGGCGACGTAATCCGCGCCATGGGCAACAAGGCCGCCGCCCGGAAGCTGATGCAGAGCGCCGGGGTGCCGGTGGTGCCCGGCTCCGACGGGGCGGTAGACACCGCCGAGCAGGCCAAGGCCCTGGCCGACTCCATTGGATACCCGGTGCTCATCAAGGCCTCCGCCGGCGGTGGAGGCCGGGGGATGCGCCGGGTGTATGAGCCGGAGCAGCTCATCCCCCTGTTTGAAGAGGCCCGCAGCGAGTCGCTGGCCTGCTTCGGCAGCGGGGAGATGTACCTGGAGAAGCTGATCGTCAACCCCCGCCACATCGAGTTCCAGATCATGGCCGACGGGCAGGGGCACGTGATCCAGTTGGGCGACCGGGACTGCTCCATCCAGCGGCGCAACCAGAAGCTGCTGGAGGAGTCCCCCTCCAAGGCCCTGACCCCGGAGCTGCGGGAGCGGATGGGCGCGGCGGCCGTGGCGGCCGCCAGGGCCGCGGGCTACGTCAACGCCGGCACCATCGAGTTCGTGCTGGCCCCCGACGGCCAGTTCTACTTCATCGAGATGAACACCCGCATCCAGGTGGAGCACCCAGTCACCGAGCTGGTCACCGGCCTGGACCTGGTGCGGGAGCAAATCCGCGTTTCCGCCGGGCTCCCCCTCTCGGTTACCCAGGAGGCGGTCCTGTTCCGCGGCCACGCCATCGAGTGCCGCATCAACGCCGAGGACCCGGCCAAGGGGTTCCAGCCCTGTCCCGGCCGCATCGACTTTCTCCACCTGCCCGGTGGCTACGGCGTGCGGGTGGACACCGGCCTCTATACCGGCTACGAGCTGCCCCCCTACTACGACTCCCTGATGGCCAAGCTGATCGTCTATGCCCCCACCCGGCTGGAGGCCATCCGCCGGATGCGCCGGGCCCTGGAGGAGCTGGTCATTGAGGGCCCGGCCACCAACACCGACCTGCTCCACCAGATCCTCCACCACCCCGACTTCGTCCGGGGCAACTACTCCACCGGCTTCCTGGAGGCCCATATGGACACCCTTCTGGCCTGGAGCGGCAGCGGGGAGGTGCGTGAGGTATGAGCAGCGTCTTTGCACAGCGCCGCCAGAAGCTCCTCTCCCTCAAGGCCCTGCGGGGTTCCTCCCCCGCTCCGGCCCACACCGAGGAGGCCTGCCCCGCCTGCGGCAAGGCGGTACCCCGCCGGGAGCTGGTGGGCCACTGCTATGTCTGCCCCCTGTGCGGGCACCACTACCCCGTGGGGGCCTATTACCGCCTGAGCCTCATCCTGGACAAGGGCACCTTCCGGGAGCTGGACGCCCCCCTGGCCTCCAACAACCCGCTGGACTTCCCCGGCTATGAGGCCAAGCTGGACGGCGCCCGCCGCCGCACCGGCATGAACGAGGGCGTGGTCACCGCCGCCGGCCGCATGGGCGGCCAGCGGGTGGCCGTGGGCGCCTTGGACAGCCGCTTTTTCATGGGCAGCATGTCCGCCGCCGTCGGGGAGAAGGTCACCCGGCTGGTGGAGTACGCCGACAAGTACAAGCTCCCCCTCATCCTTTTCTCCGCCAGCGGCGGGGCCCGGATGCAGGAGGGTATCCTCTCCCTGATGCAGATGGCCAAGACCTCCGCCGCCCTGGAGCGGTTCTCCCAGAAGGGCGGCCTCTACATCTCGGTGCTCACCCACCCCACCACCGGCGGCGTCACCGCCAGCTTTGCCAGCCTGGGGGACATCATGCTGGCCGAGCCCGGCGCCCTGATCGGCTTCGCCGGCCCGCGGGTGATTGAGCAGACCATCGGCGAAAAGCTCCCCGAGGGCTTCCAGAGCGCCGAATATCTGCTGGAGCACGGCTTCCTGGATGCCATCGTTCCAAGGGACGCGCTGCGCGCCACCCTGCTCCATCTGCTGAAGCTCCATGGAAAGGGGGGCGACGCGCATGGCAAGTAAGCTGACCCCCGCCCAGAGGGTGGCCCTGGCCCGCCACCCGGAGCGCCCCGGCACGGCAGATTTCATCAAGCACCTGTTTACCGATTTCTTTGAGCAGCGGGGCGACCGCCTGTGCGCCGAGGACGGCAGCATCCTGGGCGGCGTCGCCCTGTTCCACGGCAAGCCGGTGACCGTCATCGGCCACCGGAAGGGCCGCTCCCTGGAGGAAAACCTGTCCCTCCACTTCGGCATGCCCTCACCGGAGGGCTACCGCAAGGCCCAGCGGCTCATGCTTCAGGCGGAGAAGTTCCGCCGCCCCGTCATCACCTTTATCGACACCCCCGGCGCCTACCCCGGCCTGGAGGCCGAGGCCCGGGGCCAGGCGGAGGCCATCGCCCGCACCCTGGCCCTGTCCAGCCGTCTCACCGTGCCTGTAGTCTCCGTGGTCACCGGGGAAGGAGGCAGCGGCGGCGCCCTGGCCCTGGGCGTGGGCAACCGCGTGCTCATGCTGGAGAACGCGGTGTACTCCGTCCTCTCCCCGGAGGGCTTTGCCGCCATCCTGTGGAAGGACGCCTCCCGCAGCGACGAGGCCTGCGGCGTGATGAAGCTCACCGCCGCCGACCTGCTGGAGCTGGAGGTGGCCGACCGCATCATTCCTGAGCCCGAGGGAGGGGCTCACACCAACCCCGCCGCCCTGTTCCGGACTCTGGACACCGCCTTGGTCAAGGAGCTCAACGCCCTGGGCAAGCTCAGCGGTCCGGCTCTGGCTGCCGGGCGCTATAAAAAATTCCGCGCGATGGGCGCGAAGGCCCTGAGAAAGGAGCGTACATGAACGGGATTAAGTTAATCAGCACCGGCTCCGCCGTGCCCAAAAAGGTCGTGACCAACGATGATTTGGCCAAAATCGTGGATACCAACGACGAGTGGATCTCCACCCGCACCGGCATCCGCTCCCGACGCTACTGCACCGACGGCGAGAGCCACACCTCCCTCTGTCTGGCCGCCGCCCGGCAGGCACTGGAGCGGGGCGGCGTCGCCCCCGGCGAAATCGGCATCTGCCTGGTGGCCACAGTCACCCCGGATTTTCTTTCCCCCGCCGCCGCCTGCCTGCTCCAAAAGGAGCTGGGCTTTCCGGAGGATACCATATGCTTTGATCTGAACGCCGCCTGCTCCGGCTTTGTGTACGCTCTGCACACCGCCGAGTGCCTGCTGGCCTCCACCCCCCGGAAGTACGGCCTGGTGCTGGGGGCGGAAATCCTCAGCCGGGTCATGGACTTTGGCGACCGGAGCACCTGTGTGCTCTTCGGCGACGGTGCCGGGGCCGCCCTGGTGGAGTGGGGGGCAAACTACCCCTCCCTCCACGCCGTGCTGGGCTGCCGAGGCAACTCAGAGGTGCTCTACGTCCCCGGCGTCAACACTGCCGCGCCCCCCCATGTCCATATGGACGGCCAGTCGGTGTTCCGCTTCGCCGTGGAGGCTGTGCCCCGCTGTGCCCGGGAGGTGCTGGACCGGGCTGGCCTTACCCCGGAGGACATCGACCTCTTCGTGTTCCACCAGGCCAACCAGCGCATCATCGACTTTGCCGTGAAGAAGCTGGGCATCGACCCGGCCAGGTGCCCCGGCAACATCGAGCGCACCGGCAACACCTCCGCCGCCAGCGTTCCCCTGCTGCTGGACGAGCTGGTGGGAGGCGGGGCCATCACCTCCGGCCAAAAAGCCCTGTGTGTGGGCTTCGGCGGCGGGCTGACCTGGGCCGGGGCTCTGCTGGAGCTGGCGTAGCTTCCAACAAGCGGCAGAGCCGCTTGTTGGAGAGAGATGCGGCCCCCGCGCGCAAGTTTTGTCCGGCTTCTCCGGATAACACCCACACTTGTGGGCTGAGAAGTGTTTTCGTCCACGCACATATCGCGGCCGAAAACGGATTTCATTTTATTTCCCCGCCTGCGGGCGGGGAAACTCTGCGAGGCTTTTTCGTGGAGGCGTTTCATAAGGAGTTTCTATGAAATTAAACGAGCTTTTGGGGATTGAGTTCCCCATCATCCAGGGCGGCATGGCCAACATCGCCACCGGAGCGTTCGCCGCCGCCGTGTCCAACGCGGGTGCCCTGGGCCTGGTTGCCTCCGGCGGGATGGACGCCGAGGCCCTGCGGGCCGAGATCCGCGCCGCCAAGGCGAACACCGGCAAGCCCTTCGGCGTCAACCTGATGCTGATGAATCCCCACATCGACGCTCTGGCCAAGGTGGTGGCAGAGGAGGGGGTGCAGGTGGTGACCACCGGCGCGGGCAACCCCGGCAAATACGTCCCCGCCTGGAAAGAGGCGGGTATCAAGGTGTTCCCCGTGGTAGCCGCCCCCATTCTGGCCAAGCGGCTGGAGCGCTATGGCATCGACGGCATCATCGCCGAGGGCTGCGAGAGCGGCGGCCACATCGGCGAGCTGACCACCATGGCCCTGGTGCCCCAGGTGGTGGACGCGGTGAGCGTCCCCGTCATCGCCGCCGGCGGCATCGCTGATGGCCGGCAGCTCACCGCCGCCTTTGCCCTTGGGGCCTGCGGCGTCCAGGTGGGCACCTGCCTGCTGGCCAGCGAGGAGTGCCCCATCCATGTCAATTACAAGCAGGCCGTGCTCAAGGCCGGCGCCAACGACACCACCGTCACCGGCCGCTCCACCGGAGCGCCGGTGCGGGTGCTCAAGAACAAGATGGCCCGGGAATATCTGCGCATGGAGAAGAAGGATGTCCCCCTGGAGGAGATGGAGCAGCTCACCCTGGGCTCCCTGCGGAAGGCCGTGTTCGACGGCGACGTGGACGGCGGCAGCTTCATGGCCGGCCAGGTGGCCGGTATGGTGCACGAGCTCCGTCCCCTGCGGCAGATCTTTGAGGAGCTGATGGCCGGATATGCGGTCGTGCGAAAGGGGCTGAGCGAATGAGTCTGGCCTTTCTGTACGCCGGGCAGGGCAGCCAGCACCCCGGCATGGGGGCCGATCTCTACGAGGCCCATCCCGCCTTCCGCGCCGTGCTGGACGCCGCCGGCGTGGACTTCGATCTGAAAACCACCATGTTCACCGACCCCGACGGGGTGTTGAACCTGACCGAGTACACCCAGCCCTGTATGGTGGCCTTTGCCGCCGGCATGACCGCCCTGCTGGCGGAGCGGGGCATTGTCCCGGACTACGCCGCGGGCCTCTCCCTGGGCGAGTACTCCGCCCTCCAGTGCGCCGGGGTGTTCACCGCTCCCCAGGCCATTTCCCTGGCCGCCTTTCGCGGCAAGGCCATGGCCGCAGCCGCGGCGGGCCGTCCCTGCGGCATGACCGCCGTGCTGGGCCTGGACCGCGAGAAGCTCCAGGAGGCGTGCCGGCAGGCCGCCGGCGCCGGCGTGGTGGAGATCGCCAACTACAACTGCCCCGGCCAGCTGGTCATCGGTGGCGAGCAGGCCGCCGTGGACAAGGCCGCCGCACTGGCCAAGGAGCTGGGCGCCAAGCGCTGCCTGCCCCTGAAGGTCAGCGGGCCCTTCCACACCTCCCTCCTCGCCCCCGCCGGCGACGCCCTGCGGGAGAAGTTCAAGGAGACCGCCTTCGGCGCGATGCGCATCCCCGTGCTCTTCAACTGCCTGGGCCGGGAGATGGGGCCGGAGGACACCATCCCCGCCCTGCTGGAGAAGCAGGTGCAGACCTCCGTCTACATGGAGGACACCATCCGCCGCCTGGCCGAGCTGGGGGTGGACACCATCGTGGAGATCGGCCCGGGCAAGGCCCTCAGCGGCTTTGTCAAGAAGACCGCTCCCGCCATCAAGACCTACGCCGTGGAGACCTGCGCCGATTTGGACGCCCTCTCCCAGGCGCTGAAAGGATAACGCTATGAGCTTTACCGGAAGAACCGCCGTCGTCACCGGCGGCAGCCGCGGCATCGGCCGCGCCATCTGCCTGGAGCTGGCCCGCCGGGGCGCCAACGTGGTCTTCTCCTACGCGGGCAACACCGCCGCGGCAGAGGCGACCCGAAAGGAGCTGGAGGCCCTGGGCGTCCAGACCCGTGCCGTCCAGGGCAGTGTGGCCGATCCCGCCGCCGTAAAAACCCTCATCGACACCGCCGTGAAGGAGCTGGGCTCCCTGGACATTCTGGTCAACAACGCGGGCATCACCCGGGACAACCTGGCCATGATGCTCAAGGAGGAGGACTTCGACGCGGTCATCGAGACCAACCTCAAGGGGGCCTTCCTCACCATGAAGGCCGCCGCTCGGCCCATGATGAAGGCCCGCTACGGCCGCATCGTCAACCTCAGCTCCGTGGTGGCCCTGCGGGGCAACCCGGGCCAGATCAACTACTGCGCCAGCAAGGCGGGGCTCATCGGCATGACCAAGTCCCTGGCCAAGGAGCTGGGCGGCCGCGGCGTCACCGTCAACGCGGTGGCCCCCGGCTACATCGCCACCGACATGACCGCCGCCCTGCCCGACGCCGCCCGGGAGGCCATGCTGTCCGCCATCCCGGCGGGCCGCCCCGGCGCCCCCGAGGACGTGGCCGCCGCCGTGGCCTTCTTGGCCTCCGAGGAGGCCGGATACATCACCGGCCAGGTGCTCCAGGTGGACGGCGGAATGGGCATGTGAGGAGGAACGCAATTATGGAAAAACGCAGAGTGCTGATTACCGGCCTGGGCACCGTCAACCCCCTGGGCCACAACGCCGCCGACACCTGGCAGGCTGTCCGGGACGGGGTGTGCGGCATTGGCCCCATCACCCGGTATGACTGCTCCGCCCAGAAGGTCCACCTGGCCGCTGAGGTCAAGGACTGGGACCCTACCACCGTGCTGGACAAGAAGGACGTGCGGCACATGAGCCGCTACACCCAATTGGCCGCCGCCGCCGCCAAGGAGGCCCTGGCCGACAGCGGTCTGGACCGGGAGAAGGAGGATCTCACCCGCTGCGGCGTCATCGTCTCCAGCGGCGTGGGCGGCATCGAGATGGCCGAGAGCGAGGAGCTGCGCTGCTCCCAGAAGGGCTTTGACCGGGCCTCCCCCTTCTATATCCCCACCACCATCGCCAACATGGGCGCCGGCTTCATTGCCATCATGGCGGGCTTTCAGGGCATGTGCACCTGCCCGGTAACCGCCTGTGCCGGCGGCTCCAACGCGGTGGGCGACGCCTTCCGCCACATCCGGGACGGCTACGCCGAGGTGATGCTCTGCGGCGGCGCCGAGGCCGCTATCACCCCTCTGTCCATCGGCGGCTTCACCTCCATGCGGGCCCTCCACGTGGGGGATGACCCCAGCCGGGCCTCCATCCCCTTTGACGCCGAGCGCAGCGGCTTCGTCATGGGCGAGGGTGCGGCCGTGCTGATGCTGGAGGAGTACGGGCACGCCATGGCCCGGGGCGCCAAGATCTATGCCGAGGTGGTGGGCTACGGCGCCACCTGCGACGCCTACCACATCACCGCCCCCGCCCCCCACGGAGAGGGCGGCGCCCGCGCCATGGCCCAGGCCCTGGCCGACGCCGGGGTGGCCCCCGAGCAGGTGGGCTATATCAACGCCCACGGCACCTCTACCCCCCTCAACGACTCCGGGGAGACCGCGGCCATCAAGGCCGTGTTCGGCACCCACGCCGCCAAGCTGGCCGTCAGCTCCACCAAGGCCATGACCGGCCACATGCTGGGGGCCGCCGGCGCGGTGGAGGCCATCTTCACCGCCCTGAGCCTGCGAGACGGCTTCCTGCCCGCCACCATCCACTACCAGGTACCCGATCCGGCCTGCGATCTGGACTATATCCCCAACCAGGGCCGGGAGCAGCAGGTGGAGTATGCCCTGTCCAACTCTCTGGGCTTCGGCGGCCACAACGCCTGCGTGCTCTTCAAGAAGTGGGAGGGCTGAGCCATGATGCAGCTGAATTCCAACCAGATCGCTGAGATCATCCCTCACCGCTACCCCTTCGCCCTGGTGGACCGCATCGTGGACGGCGAGGTGGGCAAGTGGGCCAAGGGCATCAAATGCGTCACCGTCAACGAGCCCTTCTTCCAGGGCCACTTCCCCCAGTACCACGTGATGCCCGGCGTGCTCATCATTGAAGCCCTGGCCCAGGTGGGGGCCGTGACCATGCTGTCCATGCCGGAGAACAAGGGAAAGATCGGCCTGTTCGGCGGCATCAAAAACGCCCGCTTCCGCCGCCAGGTCACCCCCGGCGACGTACTGGAGCTGGAGTGCACCATTCTAAAGCAGAAGGGCCCGGTAGCTGTCGCTGAGGCCAAAGCCACCGTGGGCGGCCAACTGGCCGTTTCGGCAGAGCTTACCTTTGCCTTGGCCAAAGATTTGTGATTGCCCTTCCCTCCGCTTTTTGATAAAATGAAAAAAATATGACAATGCGGGGGCGCCGGCATGTTGGAACAGAAATTTGAAATCGTGTATACCAAATTCAAGCTTCATTTTTATCAGGAGATCTTCGAGCGCTTTCAAAACCGCGAGGCCAGCCTGACCACGGTAGAAACCTTCGCCATGGAGACCATCCAGGCCCTGGGCTGCCCAACCATCAACGAGTTCGCCTCCTTTATGCGCATCTCGCCGCCCAACGCGGCCTATAAGATCAACAGCCTGATCCGCAAGGGCTATGTGCAGAAGATCCAGTCCGCCCACGACAAGCGCGAGTACCACCTCCAGGTCACCCAGAAATACAAGGACTACTACAACATCAGCAACGACTACGTCCATGCCGTGACCGAGCGCATCCGGCAGCGTTTCTCCCCGGAGGAGTGCGCCAAGCTGGAAGAGATGCTCACTATTATCAACCAAGAACTGATGCCCGAGGTGGATCTCGGTCATTCTCAAACTCTGTAAACAGAAGAGGCGCGGCCCTTAGGGCCGCGCCTCTTCTGTTTTCCGCGCAATCGTCTCCTCTATCTTCTCCGCCGCCCGGGCCGCGCCTCCGGCGGCCCGGAATCCGGCGGCCAAGGGCTCGATGGCCCGCCGGTACGCCTCCCTCTGCGCCAGCACCTCTTCCACCGCGGACCGGATCGCCGCCGGGCCGCGGCGCTCCAAGCGCAGCCCCGCCCCCAGC
>PPYE01432601.1_pt1 | contig 43723 bp, 39 predicted proteins | sample 1559881 | NCBI WGS metagenome assembly PPYE01 (sample SAMN08240022, study PRJNA423297) | Human gut metagenome, whole genome shotgun sequencing project.
TCGATATCTGCAATTTTCAAGGTTCTATTGAGCCTGTTTTTTCGGCTCAGTTTTTCATAGATTACTTGACACTACCTTTAAGTAATTTGTTGATCTTGTTTCTGGCTTTATTATAACGATGCTTTTTATCGGTGTTAAGTACGCACAATATTGTGGTATAGTTACCAAAAGGATACCAAACATCATCTTTCAGCTGTTTGAAGTTTTAACTATAAAGACAATACCGTTTTCCTAAAAAATCCAATTTTTACGATGACGGAAGCCTTACTGTAATCTTCACGGGGAAATGCATTGTAGATTGCCTGATGATATGCTAAACTTAACGCGAGAATAAAGAGATAAATTAAGAGGTTAGGGAAATGAAGAAAAAATATAAAATTTTCAGCTTTGTTTTCATATTTTCAGCTTTGGCATTGACAGCGTGCGGAAAGCAAAATCAAGAAATACAAAGTCCAGAAGAAACAGGACAATTAGATTCTGTAATTACAGAAGAAGATTCTCAGGCGGCAGAAGGTGCAACAGAGGATTCTCAGGAGGAATAATCCAACGATCACCATGTTCTACTTTCAAAATAATTTCTTCTTTGGTTGCATTGGAGAATGGGATAATCAAACCGGAAAATTCTACACGTATATTTAACGGTTTCGCTGATTCTGCTGATAAAAGAATTTTCTTTTGTGTATATTTGGGAGAGACGGCTGATCAAGGCGTGTCCAGCGTCAAGGCAAAAGAAATAGCTGTAAAAATAGTTTCTGACTATTTATAAATGAATTTGAATAAAACACAGAAAACGGGCAGCCGAAAACTGCCCGTTTAATAGTTGGCGGAGTGTTATTACTTTTAGCTATGGACCGCGATACTATATAGGTATTTGTCCTTTGCCTTCCGTGAGCGTATACTTAAATTATATAAATGGAATGTCAGATTTCCATGAAAGAAAATGATACAGAAAATAAAATTTATGTTAAACAGGAGGCATGAATCATGGAATTAATTCATAATAAAACTTTTGATGAAGAGCGCGCTCTTTACGGCAGCAGGGAGATTATGGTAAAGGATTGTTCCTTTGACGGTCCTGCCGACGGAGAAAGTGCTTTTAAAGAGTGCCGGGATGTGCAGGTGGAAAATAGTTTCTTTAACCTGAGATATCCTTTTTGGCATGACCATGGGCTGAAGATCCGCAATTCTGAGATGACAGAACTGTGCCGCGCGGCACTATGGTATTCTGATCATATTGATATAAGAGATACAAAGCTTCACGGTATCAAGGCTCTCAGGGAGTGCAGTGATGTAAAAATGGAGAATTGCCATATATTTTCACCGGAGTTTGGATGGTCAGTGAGTGGAATTGAGATGAAGGACTGCACTGTGGAGAGTGAGTATTTTATGATGCGTTCAGGAGGGCTGCATTTTTGGAATGTACAGATGAAGGGAAAATATTCTTTCCAGTATATTCAGGATGCAGTCTTTGAAAATTGCCGGTTTGACACAAAAGATGCTTTTTGGCATGCTAAAAATGTGGTTGTCCGAAACAGTGTAGTCAAAGGGGAATATCTTGCATGGTACAGTGAGGATGTTACCTTTGAAAACTGCAAAATTATAGGTACGCAGCCTCTGTGTTACTGCAGAAATCTGAGGTTGGTGGACTGTGAGATGATTGATACAGATCTGGCTTTTGAACGGTCGGAAGTCAATGCAGTGATCACCACTCCGGTATTAAGCATTAAAAATCCTTTAAAGGGGCGGATCGCGGTACCTTCTGTAGGAGAGATTATCAGGGATATTGATGGTGCTGACGGCATCGTGGAAGTTGAAAAACAAAAGGCTAAAGAAAATCCCTTAAAAGAATTGACACCCTCTGTAAACTGCGGTAAACTATAAAAAATTTTATATGTTAAAACAATAAAGCGATACAAGGGTGTATGCACACTGGTGTGGATATACCCTTGCTTTATAGTTTATTACAGGAAGAGAGGAAGGGGAAAAACGATATGTATGATGTTATTAACTCCATTGTCACCTCAGTGAATAATTTTGTATGGGGCTGGGCAATGATCCTGCTTCTTTTGGGAACGCATGTTTTCATGACCATACGGACAAAGGGGATTCAGCGCAGGGTATTCCAGGGAATCCGCCTGTCTGTGACAAAGGATCCGGAAGCGGAGGGAGAAGTCAGCCAGTTCGGAGCGCTGACTACAGCTCTGGCGGCAACCATAGGAACGGGAAATATTATCGGCGTGGGTACGGCCATTGCCCTGGGCGGACCGGGCGCAGTGCTGTGGTGCTGGCTTACAGGTGTGTTCGGCATTGCTACAAAATACAGTGAGTCACTGATTTCTGTAAAATACAGGGTAAAGACCAGGGACGGACGTATGCTGGGCGGCGCCATGTATGCATTGGAACGGGGACTCCATATGAAGTGGCTGGGAGTGCTGTTTGCAATTTTTGGCGGTATTGCTTCTTTTGGTATCGGCTGTGCTACCCAGGTCAATGCGATTGCTTCCGTGTGTAAAGAAAATCTGGGAATCCCCAGCTGGATCGTGGGAATTGTGGTGGGAATCCTGGTGGCGCTGGTTATCTTCGGAGGAATTAAATCCATTGCGAAGGTCTGTGAAAAACTGGTTCCCATCATGGCAATTTTTTATGTTGCAGGGTGTCTGATCATCCTGATTCTGAATTATGATTATCTGATCCCGGCTCTGCAGACAATCTGTACGCTGGCCTTTAAACCAGGAGCGGCTGCAGGCGGGCTGATCGGAGGCGGAATTATGCAGGCCCTCCACTATGGTGTTGCCAGAGGACTTTTCTCCAATGAATCTGGAATGGGTTCTGCGCCTATTGCGGCAGCGGCAGCGCAGACAAGGAATCCTGTGCGCCAGGCGCTGGTATCCAGTACAGGAACTTTTTGGGATACTGTAGTTGTCTGTGCTATGACCGGCCTGGTCCTGGTGACAAGTATTATGAAAAATCCTGCTATTGATGTGGGAAACATCAGCGACGGCGGTGTGCTCACCAGTCTTGCTTTTGAACAGATTCCGGTTCTCGGACCGGTGATCCTGGTTCTGGGCATCATTTCCTTCGCTTTTTCCACAGTTCTTGGCTGGGCATATTACGGGGAGAGATGCATTGAATATTTTGCAGGAAAAAAGGTTCTGATTCCTTATCGAATCTTATACATCGCAGTGGCAGTGATAGCACCGGTGGTTTCCTTAAACCTGATCTGGCTGATCGCAGATACATTAAATGCCCTTATGGCGATTCCTAACCTGGTGGCAGTGCTTCTTCTGTCTCCGGTGGTAGTGGCAGAGACAAAGAAATATCTGAATGATATTGACAAAAAGGACACAACTCCTGTACCCTATGAAGATGAGATATAAAAATAAGTTTTTGCCGTTTCGCAAGGGAGCGGCAGTGTATGGGAGAAAGAAGAATGAAGGAAAAAGATTTACAGAATAATATGACAGAAGGACCCATTACGAAAACGCTTCTTCTTTTTTCTCTGCCTATGATTGCCGGAAATCTGCTCCAACAGTGTTATAATATAGCAGATACGCTAATTGTGGGCAGATTTTTGGGTTCGGGAGCATTGGCGGCAGTTGGATCTTCCTATACGCTGATGACCTTTCTTACATCTATATTGCTGGGGCTTTGCATGGGCAGCGGGGCAGTCTTTTCCATCCGATACGGAGAAAAGGATGAAGAACGGCTCAAAGAGAGTATGGGAGCCTCTTTTCTGCTGATCTTGATCACTGCAGTTATCTTAAATATACTGGTCTTTCTTCTGTTGGATGAAATTATGATCCTGCTCCAGGTTCCGGGAGAGATTTATGAAATGATGAGGGAATATCTCTGGGTGATCTTCTGGGGAATCCCTGCCACATTCTTGTATAATTATTTTGCGTCTCTTTTAAGGGCAGTGGGGAATTCTGTCACACCGCTGCTGTTTCTTGCAGTTTGTGCACTGCTGAATGTAGTGCTGGATCTGTGGTTTGTTCTGGGGCTTAAATGGGGCGTGGCGGGAGCAGCTTCTGCCACTGTGATATCCCAGTATGTATCAGGCGTGGGCCTGGCTGTATATACCTGGATGAAGACACCTCAGTTCCGCATCCGGGGAAAATATCTGAAACCCAGAAAAGAAATGATAAAGGAGATTGCCCAGTTCTCTTTCCTCACTTCTCTGCAGCAGTCGGTGATGAATCTGGGAATCCTTATGGTCCAGGGACTGGTAAACAGCTTTGGCACTGTGATCATGGCTGCATTTGCGGCGGCAGTGAAGATCGACTCTTTTGCTTATATGCCGGTGCAGGATTTCGGGAATGCATTTTCTACCTTTGTGGCACAGAATTTTGGAGCAAAAAAGGAAGAGCGGATCAGAAAGGGAATTCAATATGCGGTGGTTATGGCAGTAATTTTCTGTCTGGTGATCTCAGTACTGGTCGTTGTCTTTGCGCGGCCGCTGATGATGATCTTTGTAAAACCAGAGGAAACAGAGATACTTGCGGCAGGTGCGGAATACCTGAGGATTGAGGGGGCTTTTTACTGCGGTATCGGCTGTTTGTTTTTGCTTTACGGATTTTACAGAGCAGTGAAAAAGCCGGGCATGTCAGTTGTACTCACGGTGATCTCCCTGGGGACCAGAGTCATTCTCGCCTATCTGCTTTCTTCTGTAGAACAGATCGGAGTAGTGGGTATCTGGTGGTCTGTGCCTATCGGCTGGGCTTTGGCGGATATTACAGGATTTGTGTACTACAAAGTGAAAAAGAAAAGTCTTTTTAACTTAAATTTAACGCAAGAAAGATAACAGGAAAAGAAAAGGAAAGATATAATCTTTTATGTAAAGAGGATATCTTTCCTTTTTTGTATGCCGGGGAAACATGGAGTTTAAAAGAATAAGAAAAACAGGCTTCCGCTGCCTGGAAAAAAGGAGTCTTGTATTATGGTGAAGATTTATGTAATTGACACGAATGTATTGATTCAGGCGCCTTATGCGATGAAATGTTTTGAGGATAACTGTGTAGTCATCCCAGTGACGGTTCTGGAGGAACTGGATAATCTGAAAAATGCGGAAGGGGAAAAAGGGAGAAATGTAAGGCAGGCAATCCGTATGCTGGAAGAATTCCGCGCCAGAGGAGAGCTTCTGGAGGGGATACCTCTGGAAAATGGCGGGATTATAAGAGTAGAGAAAAATTATACAGATGTAAAATTGCCGGAAGATCTGCCGGAAGATAAAATGGATAACCGGATATTAAAAATATGTAAAGGCATGGCTCAGTCTAAGGAAAAACAAGTCATTCTCGTGACCAAGGATATTCTTCTTCGGATAAAGGCACAGATTATTGGTATACGTGCGGAAGACTTTACATCTGAGCAGGTGTCAGGACATGAGACTCAGTACAAAGGCAGAACAGAAGTATACGTTCCGGAAGAGAAATTTAAAGATTTTAAGAAAAAGGGAGTGTCAGTGGAAGATGTTTACTGGACCGATAAGGAGGGAAATATACTGGCAGCGGAGCTGGAAGAAAATGAGTTTGTTATCTTAAAAGCGGACCAGTCTTCCAGAAAGACACAGCTGGGAAGAGTGGAGCAGGGCAGGATACGAAAACTGGATTATAAGAAAGCATCTCCTTATGGGGTGACACCCCGCAATGCAGGACAGTATTTTCTTCAAGAGGCGCTGATGCAGCCGGCGGAAAAGGCACCTTTAGTGATCGTAAAAGGAATGGCTGGGACCAGTAAAACCTTTTATTCCCTTGCAGTGGGTCTGGAAAAGATTGTAAATAATCCATCCGGAGAATACCGGCGCATATTGATCAGCAGGCCAAATGCCCAGTTTGACTCGGATATTGGTTTCCTGCCCGGCGATGAGCAGGAAAAAATCTCGCCGCTGATGCGTCCGGTGATCGACAATCTGGAACAGCTGATTGATTCCAGTGAGGAAGAGCGGTATGAGGATGAAGCTGCGCTGAAAGGAAAGATAGACGAAATTTTTGAGAGAGGGATTATTCAGACAGAGGCCTTGAATTATATCCGTGGGCGTTCTATTGTAAAGACGTATTTGATTATTGATGAGGCGCAGAATATGACGCCAAACCAGGTAAAAGGCATTATAACCAGGGCGGGAAAGGGCACCAAGATCATTCTGCTGGGTGATCCTAATCAGATAGACCGTCCTATGCTGGATGAAAGAACCAATGGACTGAGTTATGCTTCGGAATATATGAAAGGAAGTCCTCTTTGCTGGCAGGTGACTTTTTCGGCAGAAGAATGTGAGCGTTCCCTGCTTGCAATGGATGCGGTGAAACGATTTATGCCAAAAGGACAGGAGGAATAACAGGGTTTTATGGCAGAAGAACAAAGAACAGAACAGGAAAAAGGAAGGATTTTTTATAAAGAAATCACTTATAAAGAAATAAAAAAAAACGAGGAGATTAATCTTCTTATTGAACGGGGAAATCAGGTATTAAGTGCTCTGGGATATACAGAACACTCTAAAAAGCACGCAGCGAAGGTGGCAGATACGGCAGGCAAGATCCTGAAAGAACTGGGATTTGGGGAAAGAGAAATCCGGCTCAGTAAAATTGCGGGATATATGCATGACATCGGCAACAGCATTAACCGTCATGATCATGCGCACAGCGGAGCAGTACTGGCATATGGGATTTTAAAAGATATGGGAATGCCCATTCCGGAAGCAGCCGAGGTAGCGACGGCTATCGGGCATCACGATGAAGACACCGGTACAGCCGTGGATGTGGTCTCTGCAGCGCTGATCCTGGCAGATAAGACAGATGTAAGAAGGAATCGGGTGCAGAATCATTCCATTGCTAATTTTGATATCCACGACAGAGTGAATTATGCAGTGTTATCTTCATCCCTGGAAATAAAAAAGGAGAAACAGGTGATCCAGATGAATCTGGAGCTGGATGAGGATATGTGCACAGTAATGGATTACTTTGAGATTTTTTTGAATCGGATGCTTATGTGCAGGAGGGCGGCAGAAGTGCTGAGATGTAAGTTTAAGCTTACAGCCAATGGCAGCAAAGTTTGCTGACGGAAAATAAATGGGAAAAACATGGAAAAACCTCATTTTTTCAATCATTCTTCAATCTTTAATAGTATAATGACATTAGGCGGAGGTGTGAATATGCGACTGTTATTGGTTGAAGATGAAAAAAGAATGGCGCAGGCACTGTGTGAAATTCTGCGCCAGGAAAAATATGATGTGGACCATTTTACCGATGGACTGGAAGGCATGTATGCTGTGGAAAGCGGTGTCTATGATCTTGTCATTCTGGATGTTATGCTTCCACATAAAAATGGTTTTGATATTGCCCGGGAAGCACGTGAAAAGGGAATTAAAACACCGATTCTCATGCTCACAGCTAAAAGTGAATTAGATGATAAAGTTACAGGACTGGACTGCGGGGCAGATGACTATCTGACAAAGCCTTTTATGACACAAGAACTCCTTGCAAGACTGCGGGCGCTCAGCCGGCGAAGCAGCAATGTTCCGGACGGAAGACTCAGATTTGGAGATATTGTCCTGAATAAGGATACTTCCACATTATTCTGCGGAGAAAACAGTGTGCGTTTAAGCGAAAAGGAACTTCGTATCCTGGAATATCTGATCGCAAATCAGGGACGCATTCTCACACGTGACCAGCTGGCGGTTAAAATATGGGGATACGACAGTGATACAGAATATAATAATGTGGAAGTATATATGTCCTTCACCCGAAAAAAACTTAACTTCATAAAAGCAGAGACAGAGATCAAAGCCGTACGGGGAATCGGATATGAACTGAGGTATCACCATGTTTAAGAGTTCAAAAAGAAAAATAGTTGCCGCTATATTGTCCGTATTGGTGGTGCTTCTTTTCGGGTCTTTCTGCGTTATCTATCTGGCAAGCTATGCGCAAATGACAAATGAAAACAGACAGCTTCTGGAGCAGTATGTGGAGGAGTATTCTCTTCGCGGAAGAGATCTGGCAGCAGAGGATCCGAAAGCCGGTCAGAAGGAGAAAGATCCCGGTCATCCTCCCGCAGAACCGCCTGCACTTGAACTCTCCACGTTTTATTCAGTAGCTATTTCAAAAAACGGGCAGGTTCTGAAGGTGGATACAGCTGATATCTCAACTTTGGATGAAGACGCGCTTACGCAGCTTGCCCTTGCTGTTATAGAAAATGGGAAAAGTGAAGGCGTGGAGAGCCATCTGGCATATCGTACGGCAGATAAAGGCGGGTATACTTTGGTGGCATTTTTAGATAATACCTTAATATTGGAAAGCGCCGGCACATTGATCACCTATACGCTGATCTTCGGCGGCGTCACGCTTATCCTGCTGTTTTTTTTGGCGCGCTATCTCGCAGACAGGATCGTAGCCCCTCTGGAGGAAAGCTACCAGAGACAGAAACAGTTTATCTCCGATGCGGGACATGAACTGAAAACACCAGTAGCAGTAGTGAATGCCAATGTGGAGATTCTTTCCCGTGAAATAGGAGAAAACCAGTGGCTGGCTAATATTCAATATGAAAATCAGAGAATGTCTGCCTTGATCCTGCAGCTGCTGGATCTGGCAAGGACAGAAAATGTTGTTCCCCAAATGGAAACAATTGATTTGAGCCGTTTAGTTTACGGAGAATTACTGCCGTTTGAATCTGTAATTTATGAGAACGGACTTGTGCTGGAATCCCACATCGATGAGAACCTCCATGTTGTGGGAAACAGCGTCCAGCTGAAACAGCTTACCTCCATTCTGGTAGATAATGCGATCCTTCACAGTGCTGACGGAAAAGAGATAGGTCTCACACTGACGAAAGAAAAGAACAGTGCAGTGCTGATCGTGTCAAATGATGGGGAGGAGATTCCAAAGGAGCAGAGAAAATATATGTTTGAACGGTTTTACAGGCTGGATACAGCAAGAACCGGTGAGGACAAGCATTATGGGCTGGGGCTTGCCATAGCGAAAGCTATTACTATGACACATAAGGGAAGCATTGATGTCCGGTGCCAGGACGGCAAGGTGGAGTTCCTTGTAAAACTTCCTTTACAAAAATCCACAATTTTATAATCTTCAATAATACTTCAATCTTCCTTCTGTACAATGTTGACATCAACAGTACAGGAGGAATTTTTTATGTCATTTCAAACCGTTTTTAAGCGATATGAATTGAAATATCTGTTAACTGAGAAACAAAAGGAAAAGGTACTGCAGGCAATGGAGCCGTATATGGTCCTGGATCAATACGGACGTACCACTATACGCAATATCTATTTTGATACGGATAACTACCGGATGATCCGACATTCCATAGAAAAGCCTGCTTACAAGGAAAAACTCCGTATCCGAAGCTATGAACAGGCAGCGCCGGACAGTACAGTATTTATAGAAGTAAAAAGGAAATATAAAAATATTGTATATAAGCGCAGGATTTCCCTGACAGAAGCAGAAGCAGTCAAATGGATACTGGGCAGGAATGACTGCCGGGAAAATACCCAAATATCGGAAGAGGTGGATTATCTGCTGGATTACTACGAATGTCTGTGTCCGGCGGCATTTCTTTCTTATGAAAGAGAAGCGTACTACACAAGAGAACCGTCAGATTTCCGGGTTACCTTTGACGATACGATTCTCTTCCGGCAGGAGGATCTTTCGCTGGAGGCAGATGTGTATGGAGAACCTCTTTCGCCGCCGGAGAAGGTGCTTATGGAAATCAAATGTTCCGGAGGGATTCCCATGTGGATGGTACACGTACTTTCACGGGAGCATATTTACAAAACATCCTTCTCAAAATACGGAACCGGATATCAGAATATAATTTTTCCAAAACTGGCAAAGGAGGCTGCAGGTCATGTATGATACATTGTTTCAGGGATTGTTCGATTCGGATCTTACTGCAGTGATCAGTGTCACCGATTTTCTGCTGTGTCTGGGAATATCTTTAATCCTGGGGCTTTTGATGGCTTTTGTGTATATGGTGGGTACCCGTTATACAAAAAGCTTTGTCGTCACCCTTGCTCTGCTTCCTGCAGTAGTCTGTGTAGTCATTATGCTGGTCAATGGAAATGTGGGAACCGGCGTTGCGGTTGCCGGCGCATTCAGTCTTGTCCGGTTCCGGTCTGTTCCCGGTACGGCAAAGGAAATCTGTACCTTGTTCCTTGCAATGGGAACCGGACTGATCATCGGTATGGGATATCTTGGCTTTGCTGTGCTTTTCTCAGCTGTTATGTGTGCAGTGTACCTGCTTTACAATCATCTGGATTTCGGTGCCGGAAAAAATGCAGAAGCCTATAAGACCATTGCCATTACAATCCCGGAAGATCTGGATTATACAGAAGTTTTTGATGATATTTTCAGGGATTACACCACGGCCTGTGATCTTATTTACGTAAAAACCACGAATATGGGAAGTATGTTCCGGCTTACTTATCATGTGACTCTTCGGGACACTGCCAAAGAGAAGGAAATGATCGATAAGCTCCGGTGCAGAAACGGTAATCTGGAGATTGCGGTTTCCAGACAGGAAGCTTCTGCAGCGGAATTATAGGAAAAGGAGGTGCTGTTTTATGAAAAGACAGTTATCAGCTGTTTTGGGACTGCTTATGTTTCTCAGTGTGCCTGCAGGCTGCGGGAATTCTCACACAGCCGGCACAGATGCAGAGAATGAAGAACTGAGCAGCAATGAAGTTTCTGAAACATCTGAAACGTCTGCGGATGCAGAGGAAGCAGATTCTGTGCAGGCAGATTCTGAGATGTTTACTGAACGGGATTCTGAAACAGATTATGATGAGAGCACCAGTGTTTTTATTGAATTAGACGGGAATGGCGCTTCCGCCACTTCTGATAGTGTCCAGATCTTAGGAACAACGATCACGATTACGGAGGAAGCCACATATATTATTTCCGGTACGCTGGATGATGGAAGAATCGTGGTGGATGCTTCTGATACAGCTAAAATTCAGCTGGTATTGAATGGTGTGGATATAACCAGCGCTGCCTCTGCTCCGCTGTATATTCTTGAGGCGGATAAAGTCTTTGTCACTTTAGCGGATAGTACCGAGAATACGCTGTCAAACGGAGGTTCCTTTACAGCTGTCGATGAGAATAACATTGATTCTGTTGTTTTTTCGAAGCAGGATCTTACGTTTAATGGTTCTGGCTCACTCACTGTGACATCTCCTGCAGGGCATGGAATTGTATCAAAAGACGACCTGGTGATCACTGGAGGTACGTATACCATAACATCAGCTTCTCACGGACTGGATGCCAATGACAGCATAAGAATTACAGGGGAGACATTTCTGAACATTGATGCGGGAAAAGACGGTATGCATGCTGAGAATGAGGAAGATACTTCTCTGGGATTTATCTATATTTCTGACAGTACAGCGGAAATAGAAGCAGAGGGGGATGGTATCAGTGCGGGAGCTTATATGCAGATTCAAAAGGGTACATTTGAGATTCGCGCAGGAGGCGGCAGCGAGAATGGCTCCAGTGCCTCTTCAGATTCCTGGGGTGGTTTTATGGGAGGAAATCCTTCCAGAGGCACTGAGGAATCTGCGGATACAAACGAGGACAGCAGTACCAGTATGAAAGGAATCAAAGCAGCAGCTGATATAGAAATTGCAGCAGGAACTTTTACCATTGATTCGGCAGATGATTCTGTCCATTCAAATGCCTCAGTTACTGTAAACGGAGGCACGTTTTATATTGAGTCAGGTGATGATGCGTTTCATGCAGATGAATCTCTGACGGTGACTGCCGGAACAGTTAATATTACAGAATGCTACGAAGGACTGGAGGCACTGAATATAGAGATCCAGGGAGGTGAAATTACTCTTACGGCAGAGGATGACGGTCTCAATGCTGCCGGAGGAACTGATTCCAGCGGCACAGCAGGAGGACGGGATGCCATGTTCGGCGGCAGAGGAGGAATGAAAGGAACTCCCGGAGGAACATCGTCCAGTTCTGACGGAAGCATTTCCATTTCAGGAGGTACACTGCATATCAAGTCTTCCGGCGACGGAATTGATGCTAACGGAAGTATTGTTATTTCCGGGGGTGATACAGCTGTTTCAGGACCAGTACAGGGAGATACTGCTACGCTGGATTACGATACCAGCGCATCTATTACCGGAGGAACCTTTACAGGTACAGGAGCTTCCGGCATGGCACAGACTTTCAGTGAAGCAGAACAAGGGGTGATAGCAGTCAGTGTGGGAGAGCAATCCGCAGGAACCACAGTTGCAATTACTGACCAGAACGGAAATACCGTTCTGAACTGTACGCCGGAACTAGATTTTCAAGTGGTCATTTTCAGCAGTCCTGAACTTGTATCCGGTAAAACGTATACAATTACGGCAGGAGAGGTTTCAGGTGAATTAGAAGCCGAATAGGCCACCATTTTATCGACTTATGTCCCTTTCTGTGATATGATAATGACGGTATTATTATGGAACAGAAAGGGACACTTTCTATGGAGAATAAATATGTCTGAAAATAAAAGTTACAAATCGGTAAAAAAACCGTCAAACCATATATGTGCCGCTCTGCTTGCCCATGTGGATGCAGGAAAGACAACCCTGGCAGAGAGCATTCTTTATCATACAGGAAGTATACGGAAAATGGGGAGAGTGGATCACAGGGATACTTTTCTTGATACTTACGGCATGGAAAGGACAAGGGGGATCACTATCTTTTCCAAGCAGGCAGTATTTTCTCTTGGGAATAAGGAAATCACACTTGTAGATACTCCTGGCCATGTGGATTTTTCGGCAGAGATGGAGCGTACGCTGCAGATTTTGGATTATGCAGTCCTGATCATCAGCGGAGCGGACGGTGTGCAGGGGCATACACAGACATTGTGGAAACTGCTCTGTCAGTATAAGATTCCTACATTTTTATTTATCAATAAAATGGATCAGGAAGGAACTGACAGAGGAGAAATTCTGGCAGAATTAAAGAGTCGGCTGAGCAGCGGCTGTATGGATTTCGGAAATGCAGGGATCAGCTTTGAAAAAGTGCAGAACAGAGAAGAATTTCTGGAGGAGCTCGCTCTGTGTGACGAAGAGGTGCTGGAACATTATCTGGAGACAGGCAGCATCGAGGATGCGTCTGTCAGAAGAATGATAAAAGAGCGCAGGGTATTTCCCTGCTATTTTGGTTCTGCACTGAAATCCCAGGGTGTGGAAGCGTTCTTAGAAGGATTGGAAAAGTGGATTTCCTGTCCGCAGTATCCCCGGGAATTCGGAGCGAAAGTCTATAAAATTTCCAGAGACGATAAAGGAACCAGGCTTACTCACATGAAGATTACCGGAGGGAGCCTGAAAGTAAAGCAGATGCTGGCAGGAGCTGACTGGGAAGAAAAAGCTGATCAGCTGAGAATATATTCCGGGGCAGGTTTTCAGTCAGTAAATGAGGTGCAGGCGGGAAGTGTCTGTGCGGTTTCCGGGCTTTCCCGAACTTTCTGCGGGGAAGGGCTTGGAGCAGAACATGGTTCTTATGCACCTCTTCTGGTTCCGGTGCTTACTTATGAGATACAGATTCCCGAAGACTGTGATGTTCATATGTTCCTGCAGAAATTGCGGCTTTTGGAGGAAGAGATACCAGAGCTTCACATTGTATGGAATGAAGCGCTGGGAGAAATCCATGCCCAGGTCATGGGAGAAGTACAGACAGAGATCCTGAAGAATCTTATTTTGGAACGCTTTCAGGTGCCGGTAGAGTTTGGAGCGGGGAATATTGTATACAAAGAGACTATCGAAAAACCTGTGGAAGGCATCGGGCATTTTGAACCGCTGCGTCATTATGCAGAAGTGCACCTGCTGCTGGAACCGGGGGAGCCTGGAAGCGGTCTTATTTTTGATACTTCCTGCAGTGAAGATGTCCTGGACAAAAACTGGCAGAGGCTGATCCTGACTCACCTGGAGGAGAAAAAACATAAAGGAGTATTGACCGGATCAGAGATCACAGATATGAAGATCACACTGATTGCAGGGCGTGCCCACCAGAAGCACACCGAAGGAGGGGATTTCCGCCAGGCAACTTACCGGGCTGTCCGGCAGGGACTTAGGAAGGCGAAGAGCATCCTTCTGGAACCAGTATATGAGTACCGTCTCGAAGTGCCTTCGGAGATGATAGGAAGGGCAATGTCTGATGTACAGAAAATGAGCGGAACCTTTGAGACACCAGTGCCGGAAGGAGAAATGTCCGTGTTCACGGGTACCTGTCCGGCAGAGACCATGCGGGGATATCAGTCTGAGGTTACGGCATATACCAGAGGGACAGGGAGACTGTCCTGCACTTTAAAGGGATATGAACCCTGTCACAATGCAGAAGAAATCATAGAAAAGTCTGCATATGATCCGGAGGCAGATTTGGACAATCCCGCAGGATCGGTGTTCTGCTCCCATGGTGCAGGATTTACGGTGAGCTGGGATAAAGTGGAGGAATACGCCCATGTGGAAACCGGGCTGAAACTTGAGAAAGAGGAGCAGAAGGCACAGGGAGAAATTAATCAGACACCAGCACGCAGTTTTTCCCAGATGCGGCTGGATGAGAAAGAGCTTGAGGAAATTTTCATCAGAACATACGGACCGGTTAAAAGAGAGAGAAATCCTTTTCAGAAAACTTCTAATGTTTCCTTTAACAGAGGCGGAGACAGCCGCCATAAAAAACAGGAAGAGGTAAAAGAATATCTTCTGGTGGACGGCTATAATATCATTTTTGCCTGGGAGGATTTAAAAGAGCTGGCAGAAGTGAATATCGAAGGTGCCAGGAACAAGCTGATGGACCTTCTGTGCAATTACCAGGGATATAAAAAATGTATTCTTATTCTGGTATTTGACGCTTATAAGGTTCAGGGAAACCAGGGAGAAGTGCAGAAATACCACAACATCCATGTGGTGTATACAAAGGAAGCTGAGACAGCAGACCAGTATATAGAAAAAACCGTGCACGAGATCGGAAGAAAATATCATGTGACGGTTGCTACTTCCGATGCTCTGGAGCAGGTGATCATCCTGGGCGCAGGGGCGGCAAGGATGTCTGCGGCAAATTTAAAAGAAGAAGTGCAGCTTATGAATCAGGAAATCCGGGAACACTATCTGGAGAAAACAAAGAAAAGCGGCACCAGGCTTTTTGATGCACTGCCGGAAGAAATGGCAGATTTTATGGAAGATGTCCGCCTGGGAAGAAAAGAATTTCGGGATATAGAAAAAGACACAGAAAAGTACCGACGCTAAAACCGGGGGATTTTGAGGGATCAGAACAAGAAAATTGCCGGGACGGCTGGCAGTTTTAGGAATTTGGTATTATACTGAGAAGAAAGGAAAAGGAGGCAATAACTATGGATACAATGAAACTGAGAGATGATTTCTATTGGACTGGCATAGTGGATGACAAACTGAGAGTGTTTGATATTATCATGTACACAGAATTTGGTACCACATATAATTCTTATGTGCTGAAAACTGGCGACAAGACAATCCTCTTTGAAACTGCAAAAGCAAAATTTTTTGATGAATACCTGGAAGAACTGAAACAGATCACAGATATTTCTAAAATTGATTATCTGGTAGTCAGCCATACTGAGCCGGATCATGCAGGCAGTGTGGAGAAGCTTCTGGAGATCAACCCGGGCATCAAGATCATTGCTACAGGATGTGCGGTTAATTTTCTGAAAGAGATTGTAAATGGTGACTTTACCTCAATTACTGTAAAAGACAACCAGGAAATGAAGATTGGTGACAAAACCCTGAAATTCATGATCGTGCCAAATCTGCACTGGCCGGATACTATGTATACTTATATCGAAGAGGAGCAGATTCTGGTAACCTGTGACTCCTTTGGCTCTCATTATGGGTTTAAAGAGATTCTTCTGAGCAAGGTAACAGACTGGGAAGGGTATATGCGTGCCACCAAATATTATTTCGATAATATTATCGGGCCTTTTAAGCCTTATATGCGGAAAGCCCTTGAGAGAGTACGGGAACTGGATATATCCATGATCTGTACCGGGCACGGACCTGTACTGGATTCTAAGATTGATTTTATTTTGGATACCTATGAAGAATGGTGCACAGTTGTTAATCCCAATAAGAAAAAAACAGTGGTGATTCCCTATGTCAGCGCTTATGGCTATACGAAAGAACTGGCAGAGACCATTGCCAGGGGAATCGAAGAGAGCGGTGATATTGATGTGCGCCTGTATGATATGGTGGAGACAGATCAGGGAAAAGTTCTGGAAGAACTGGGATTTGCCGATGGATTCCTTTTAGGGTCTCCAACCATTGTAGGAGAGGCTTTAAAACCTATCTGGGATCTGACCACTTCTATCTTTGCAGGGACGCATGGCGGTAAACTGGCAGGTGCGTTTGGAAGCTATGGATGGAGCGGAGAGGCGGTGCCTCATCTGATCGAAAGACTGAAACAGCTGAAAATGCGGGTGCCGGATGACGGATTCCGTGTAAAATTCAAACCGGGAAAAGAAAATCTCATTGATGCCTATGATTATGGATATAATTTCGGATGTCTGCTTCAGAATAAAGAGAATGCAAAGAAGAAAACAGGAACCAGGCAGCTGGTAAAATGCCTGGTCTGCGGAGAAATATTCGATGCATCCATGGAAGTATGCCCTGTTTGTGGAGTAGGAAAAGAGAATTTTGTACCTGTGGATGCAGAAGAAAGTTCCTACAGAAACGATACAAAGAATTTTTATGTAATCTTAGGCGGCGGGGCAGCAGGCTTCTATGCTGCTTCGGCAATTCGGGAGAGAGACACGACGGGTTCTATTGTAATGGTTTCCAATGAGCCTTATCGTCCTTACAACCGTCCTATGCTGACAAAATCAATCATGGCAGACCTGACAGAGGATCAGATCGCCATTCAGGAAGAAAAATGGTTTGAAGAGCAGAATATCCATCTCCTTCTTGGCAGACAGGTTACGGCAATTGATACGGAGAAGAAAGAAGTCATTCTGGACAATGAGATGAAGCTTATATACACCAAATTAATCTATGCACTGGGCTCGGAGTGTTTTATTCCGCCAATTCCGGGACACGAAAAGAAGGGTGTAGTTGCTGTACGCCGTCTGGAAGATACCAGAAAGATTGAAGAAATGCTTCCGAATGTGAAGCATGTGGCTGTGATCGGCGGAGGCGTTTTGGGACTGGAAGCTGCCTGGGAGATGAAGAAAGCAAAATGTGATGTAACAGTACTGGAGCTTGCCCCTCAGCTTATGGGACGGCAGCTCGACGATGGAGCGTCCGATATGCTGAAAACGATCAGCCAGGCACAGGGAATACAGATCCGCACCGGGGTTCAGATTGAAGAAATCCAGGGAGAAGATAAAGTGAGCGGAGTCAGACTTGCAGGAGGAGAAGTGATACCAGCAGAGCTGGTAATCGTGTCAGCAGGCGTACGCGCCAACACAGCTGTTGCACAGGAAGCAGGAATTGAGACAGAACGTGCTGTGGTGGTAAATGAAAGGATGGAAACCAGTGTAGCGGATATTTATGCCTGCGGTGACTGTGCACAGTATCAGGGGATCAACTATGCTATCTGGCCGCAGGCAGTAGAACAGGGCAAGACGGCAGGGGCAAATGCTGCAGGAGAAGTGACTGCATATGAAACCGTTCCGGCTGCCTTAAGCTTCCATGGCATGAGGACTGCCCTGTTTGCGGCAGGAGACAACGGAAAGAGATCTGACCTGATTTATAAGACTGTAGAATTTAAGGATATGGGTAAGAAACAGTATCAGAAATATTATTTTCTGAATAACCGGCTGTGCGGCGTGATACTGATCGGAGATGTGAGCCGTATGGCAGAAATGACACAGGCTTTGGAAAGACATGCTTCTTATCAGGAAATCATGAAATAGAACAGAAGAACAAGAATACCGCCCGGAGAAGGTGAAGTCTCCGGGCGGTATTCTTGCTTTTGGCATCCTTCTAATTTTCTGCCGCTTTATTAATACAGGAAATTGCATTCAGGCTTCGTGGATAGCCGATATAGGGCAGACACTGAGACACGACCCTGATCAGAAAAGCCTTGTCATTTCCCAGATTCATATTCCCTTTGGCATGAGCGGTCAGTTGGGGTTCACAGCCGCCCTGAGCTGCCAGGAAACAGAATGTGATCATTTCTCTCTGCTTTAGGTCAAGTCCGTTCCGAGTGTAATAATCTCCGAAACAGTTAGCTGCCAGCCAGCGGTTGATATGCCCGGTCTTCCATGCTTCTTTCATGTGCTCACCGAAGATTTCAGCCTGAGCGGCAGCTCCTTTTTCCAGACGATTGTCCATAGTAGCTGTTGCCTGTCCTTCCAGGGGAAGTTTTACACCGCGGGAGGTCAGGATATCATTAACGGCATCCAGGAAAGGCAGTACACGCCCGATTCCCAGATAGTCTACTGCCTGGTATACCACTTCCTTTACCATTACAGGAGTCAGACCTGCGTCCAGTGCCCGGGGCAGCTCCAGGCGGAATTCATCAATTCCCTGGCATCCGAGAAGCGCAGCCAGAACAGCCATGTGACGTAAGGGTTCATCCAGCGTCTGTCCTTCTTCATTTATGACCTCGTCAAAGGCAAAATGCTCAAAGCATTCCATAAATTCGGGATCTGTACTATAATAATCTCTCATTTCACTTTCCTCCTCAGAGATTGGAATAGACATCATCTTCCACTGCTTCCAGCCATTCGTTGCTGGTTTCGGTTCCGGGAACTTCAAAAGCAATGTGGGAGAACCAGCTGTCAGCTTTTGCCCCGTGCCAGTGCTTTACCTCCGGCGGGATAACGATGACAGTGCCTGGTTCAAGGCTCACAGGATCTTTGCCTTCTTCCTGGTACCAGCCGCTTCCTGCTGTACAGATCAGAATCTGTCCACCGCCGGTTTTGGCGTGATGGATATGCCAGTTATTGCGGCATCCTGGTTCAAAGGTAACATTTGCCAGAGAAATCGGGCTTGTGTGTGGGTCTGTAAGAGGATTTAAGTAGGAGTTGCCGATAAAATACTGGGAAAAAGCACTGTTCTCTGTTCCTAAACCAAATACATTTGTTTTGTCAAAAGTTTCTTTGTCCTGAATTTTCATAATTGTATGCCTCCTAGAGATATTTTTATAAAAAGATATAAGTATCTACTTTGGAACACTTATATTGTAGGCCGTATATTAAAAAAAGTCTAATGCCTATATTCAATTCCTGATAATGCCTGAAAGGTATTAATATCCGACCGGTGCTGAAACTGAGAGATTTTTTGAGGAATATCCGGAATAAGAAGACTGTGTGGGTCTCTGCCGTTTTTTAACAGCACTTATGAGAAACAGGGACATGCAGCCAGAACTTATTCTTCCGGTAGGAAATTAATCCTTCATCCTGCATTCTGGAAAGTTCTTTGGACAAAGCGCTCCTTTCAACACACAGATAGTCCGCCATCTGCTGGCGGTTAAAGGGAAGTTCAAGGGGATTTCTTTCCTGACGGAGAGCTTCATCGGACAGGTAGGCGATAACCCGGTCCCTTATAGATTTTGGGGTGATGTAGTCTATCTTTCTGTTGAGATTCAGATTTTTTGAGGCAAGGGTAAAGAGCAGGTTCTGGATCAGCCGATTATGAAACGCGCAGCTGGAAGAACAGGTGGAAAGGACTCTTTTCACATTGAGAAAAAGAACTTCACAGTCACCGGCGGCACAGACCCGAAAGGGAAATGTTTCTCCCTTTATACAGGCATAGACTTCTGCAAAAATCTGTCCCGGGGCAATATGAGAGAGGATCTGCTGGTTGCCCCACAAGTCCTCTTTTAAAAGATGGACAGAGCCGGACAGAAGAAGCCCCAGGGAATCGGTGGTATCGCCGGCGCGAAAGATAATTTCGCCTTTTTTATAACAGCGCTTTCTGGCATCCAGACATTTCAGCATTACCAGGGCATCTTTTTCTTCAATGCCCCGGAAAAGAGTAGAATTTAAAACAGGATCCATGACAATTCTCCTTCGAAATATAGATAAGAGTATAATTGGGGGTTGAATATTTGAGACTATTATACACGAACGCAGAAAAAACAAAAAGCAAAACCGTTTTAAAACCATTGATTTTCAGCAGAAAATTGAATATACTAAAAATACAGGTGATTTCGGAGACAAGGAGACTTGTCTCCGTTTGCATATGAAAGACTGTATATTAAATTATAGAGGAAAGAGGTTTCAGAACATGAAAGAACAGCTTACAAAAAATGATGTAAAGAAGATTGAGGAGGAGATAGAATACCGAAAGCTGGTAGTGAGAAAAGAAGCCATAGAAGCAGTAAAAGAGGCGAGAGCACAGGGGGATCTCAGCGAAAATTTTGAGTATTATGCCGCCAAAAGAGATAAGAATAAAAATGAAAGCAGGATTCGCTATCTGGAGAGAATGCTTAAAACAGCCTCTATTGTGGAGGATCATTCCAAATCGGACGAAGTGGGGCTGAATAATCTGGTGGATATCTATTTTGAAGATGATGACGAGACAGAACGATATAAACTGGTGACTTCTATTAGGGGAAATTCCCTGGACAATAAGATCAGCATTGAATCTCCATTGGGAAAGGCCATTCTGGGACATAAAAAAGGGGACCGTGTGCTGGTAAAAATCAGCGATACAGCAGGATATTATGTAGAGATCAGAGAAATCATAAAGAATACAGATGATCAGGAAGATCAGATTCGCAGTTTTTAACATAAATTTAACATAAAGCTTTCAAAAATTTTACATAGCCTACCTATAATGGGGCAGAATGAGAAAAAGAAAAGGAGAAAACTAATGGATTTTTTCAGTATATTGACTTTGATCGGAGGGCTTGCCCTGTTCCTGTATGGAATGCATGTAATGGGAGACGGGCTTTCTAAAGTTTCAGGAGGAAAGATGGAACAGATCCTGGAAAATCTTACCTCCAATCCCTTAAAAGCAGTGGGACTGGGGGCACTGGTGACAGCTGTGATCCAGTCGTCCTCTGCTACGACCGTCATGGTAGTGGGATTTGTAAATTCCGGAATCATGAAACTGTCTCAGGCAGTCGGCGTGATCATGGGAGCAAATATCGGAACTACTGTTACTTCCTGGATCCTGAGCCTGTCGGGAATCGAGAGCGATAATTTTTTTATCCAGCTTTTTAAACCAACGTCTTTTTCCCCCGTTCTGGCAATTGTAGGGGTTGCATTTCTGCTTTTTGCAAAGAGCGAGAAAAAGAAGGATATCGGTACTATTTTTCTGGGATTTGCAGTGCTGATGTTTGGTATGGAGAGTATGAGCGGGGCAGTGAAACCGCTGGCGGATGTTCCTGAATTTACAGGGATCCTGACAGCATTTTCCAATCCTCTTCTGGGAATGCTGGCAGGCGCGCTCCTGACTGCAGTGATTCAGAGTTCTTCCGCTTCAGTGGGAATCCTTCAGGCACTGTGCGTGACTGGAGCTGTCAGTTACGGCGTGGCCCTGCCTATTATTTTGGGACAGAATATCGGTACCTGCGTGACAGCGCTTCTGTCATCTATCGGTGCAAAGAAGAATGCAAAAAGGGCGGCAATGGTGCATCTGTATTTTAATCTGATCGGAACAGCTGTCTTTATGGTGCTGTTCTACGGAATGAATCTGTTTTTTCATTTTACTTTTCTGGATCATGCGGCAAATGCAGCCGGCATTGCAGTTATGCACAGTGCTTTTAACGTATTTGCCACAGCGCTTCTCCTGCCCTTTGCAAAGGTACTGGAAAAGCTTGCCTGCCTTACAATCCGGGACAAAGACACGGACCAGAAGGAAGAGGAAGAGGTCGTACAGCTGGATATGCGCTTTCTGGATCAGCCGGCTTTTGCCATGGAGCAGAGCAGGGGCGCGGCGAGAAAGATGGCAGAGATCTCCAAAACAGCACTGTTTACAGCGCTTTCTCTTTTCCAGGGTTTTACAGAGGAAAAGGCAGCGGCTGTGGAGCTGGAGGAGCAGAAAGCTGACGCTTACGAGGATGCCCTCGGGACCTATCTGGTAAAACTGGGACAAAAAGATATGAATGCAAAAGACAGCACAGATCTGTCAGTGATTCTTCACTGTATCGGAGATTTTGAGAGGATTTCCGATCATGCGGTAAACCTGATGGAATCTGCACGGGAAATGCATGAGAAACAGATGCATTTTTCTCTCAAAGCAGAAGAAGAATTAAAAGTGATCTCCAGAGCAGTCACAGATATTGTAAACCTTTCTTATCAGGTGTTTTCAGAGGAAAATAGGGAACTGGCAAGAGCAGTGGAGCCGTTGGAACAGGTAATTGACGATCTGAACCAGGAACTGAAAACACGTCATGTGCGCAGGCTGAGAGAAGGAAAGTGTACCATAGAACAGGGCTTTGTGCTCTCTGATATCACTACAGATATGGAGCGGATCGCAGACCATTGCTCCAACATTGCGGTCTGTATCCTTCAGGCTGCCAGAGACAGTTTTGACACCCACAGTTATCTTCAGAAAGTGGAGGACAGCGGGGAATTTGAACGTATGATAAAGGAGACAAAGATGCAGTATCTTCTCCCTTAAAAGATCCGGGCGAAAAGGGAGGATACAGATACAGCAAGAATATTTTGCAGATGTAACAGGGGGTAAAAAAGTGATTTACTGTGTGGAAGATGAGCGGAATATCAGAGAACTTCTGGTCTATACCCTGGGCACCACAGGATATGAGGCAAAGGGGATGGGGGACGGAAAAGAATTGGAAAAAGCGCTGAAAGAAGAGATACCCCAGCTGATCCTTCTGGATATTATGCTTCCGGGAGAGGATGGCTATTCCATTCTGGAAAAGCTGAAGGGCGATGAGGCTACCAGAGATATTCCGGTCATTATGGTAACGGCAAAAGAGGCGGAATACGATAAAGTAAGAGGACTGGAAGGCGGTGCGGATGATTATATTACAAAGCCTTTTGGTATGATGGAATTTATTGCGCGCGTAAAGGCTGTGCTGAGAAGGAGCAAAAAACATACAGGGGAGAAAGAATTCTTCTACAAAGGCCTGAAAGTAAATGTAGAGAGACGCCAGGTGTGGGACAGGGACAGAAGCGTAGAACTGACGTTAAAGGAATTTGAACTGCTGCGGTATTTGATAGAAAATCAGGGAATTGTCCTGAGCAGAAATCAGATCCTGGAAAAAATCTGGGGCTATGAATTTGCCGGAGAGACCAGAACTGTGGATGTACATATCAGGACCCTGCGGCAGAAGCTGGGGGATTCCGGATTTCTCATTGAGACAGTGAGAGGTGTGGGATACCGCATAGGAGATAAGCAATGAAGCAGCGGATCATGAATAACGTATGCTTTTTGGTAGTACTTTCTGTTCTGATCAGTTTTCTTGCGGCAAGTGCGGTAATGTATCAGAAAAACAGCGCTGCTATACAGCAGGATGTAAAAAATGAGGCAGAATATCTCAGGTATGCAGTGGAAAATATGGGAGAAGATTACCTGGATGCGGAGGTGGGAAGACTTACTACCTGCCGCATAACTCTTACTTCACAGGAAGGGAAGCTACTTTTTGATTCGGAAGAAGATACCTATTTGGACAAGGATTATACCGGCAGTCCGGATATGCTGGAAGCCGAAAAAGAGGGAATGGGAGAATATATGACCTTTTCAGCGGCGCTGTCCAGGCAGACTTTCTTTTGTTCCGTGAAGCTGGAAAACGGGGATATTTTGAGAGTAGCAAAAGATATGGACAGTGTTTTCCATACAATCATGTCCAGTGTTACACTTTTAGGGCTCCTGCTGGTATTTATATTGGCAGTGGCATTTATCCTGGTAGAATGGCAGACTAAGAAGCTGATCGAACCGATCAACCGGCTGGACCTGGAGAAACCTCTGAAAAATGTCCAGTATGAGGAGCTGCGGCCTCTTTTAAAAAGAGTAGACGAGCAGAACAGACAGATTGCCAAGCAGGTGGAAGAACTGCAGCAGGCAGAGTCTGTGAGAAGAGAATTTTCCGCAAATGTGTCCCATGAGCTGAAGACGCCTCTTATGTCTATCTCCGGCTATGCGGAGATCATGAAGAATGGAATGGTACGCCAGGAGGATATCCCGGAATTCGCCGGGAGGATCTATGATGAGGCAAGCAGGCTTACAAGCCTTGTCCAGGATATCATTGAAATTTCCAAGCTGGATGAAAACAATGGAGAAATGCCTTTTGAGGCAGTGGATCTGTATGAGCTGATGGAAGATATCTGCCAGAATCTTACCCTTCCTGCCAAGAAAAGAAAAGTTACTATCCAGACAGAAGGAAATAATGTGGAGATTTATGGTGTGCGGCATATACTTTACGAAATGCTCTACAATCTTACAGACAATGCGATTAAATATAACAAAGAGGGCGGATGGGTAAAGGTCCGTCTTTTCCAGGAGCAGGAACAGGTGTGTTTCAGTGTGGAAGATAACGGGATCGGGATTGCCAAGGAAGAACAGGAAAGAATTTTTGAAAGATTCTACCGGGTAGATAAAAGCCATTCCAGAAAGACCGGAGGAACCGGATTGGGGCTTTCTATCGTAAAACACGGAGCAGCCCTTCATGATGCCAGGATTGAACTGAACAGTGAACCGGGAAATGGCACAAAGATCCAGGTCTGGTTTTCAAAAAAGAAAATCCTCTGAAAAAAAACATCCCTGCCAAAAGCCAGATTTGAGAGCTTTTGGCAGGGATGTTTTTTAATATTTTCTCCAGGTATCTCTTACGAATAAAAGTAAGAGTGGGAAAAGCTCCAGCCTTCCCGCCAGCATATCAAAGGTCAGCACCAGAGTTGCTCCGCCTGAGAAGATGGAGAAGTTCTGGGTAGGTCCTGCAAGCTCAAGACCCGGACCGATATTGTTCAGAGTTGCAGCTACACTGGTAAAGTTAGAGATCAAGTCATGATTGTCAAAGCCTATCAGAAGGACAGAAAAAGTAAATACAAGCACATAGGCAATCAGAAATACATTAGTAGCCCGAACTACTTCATGTTCCACGCAGGCGCCATCCATCTTCACTTTCCTGACACTTCGCGGATGGAGAAGAGTATGCAGTTCCTTGTTAATGGTTTTGACCAGAATGATCAAACGGGAAACTTTAATACCGCCTCCGGTACTGCCGGCACAGGCGCCCACAAACATCAGCATTACAAGAATTGTTCTGGAAACCTCAGGCCAGAGATTAAAATCTGTGGTGGCATAACCTGTAGTAGTAATAATAGAGCCTACCTGGAATGCGGACTGCTGAAGCGCTTCCGGGAAACCAGAGTACATATCCTGGATGTTAAAGGCGATCACCAGTATGGAAACTGCGATGATACCCAGGTAGCAGCGCACCTCTTCCATAGAAAAAGCCTGGCGGAACTTTCTGATCAGAAGCAGATAGTAGGCGTTGAAATTAATACCGAATAAAATCATAAAGACAGTCACTACCACCTGAAGGTAGACGGAATAGCCGGCCATACTGTCATTTTTAATACCAAAACCTCCGGTTCCGGCGGTGCCGAAGCTGATGCACAGGGTATCAAAGATGGGCATTCCTCCTGCTAAGAGAAATATTATCTCCAACAAAGTCAGAGCTACATAAATTCCGTAAAGAATTTTTTGCTGTGGACTGAACCTTTGGAACTAGTTTACTGACGGTAGGACCCGGGCTTTCTGCTTTCATCAGGTTCATATGGGAGCCGCCTGCCATATGAAGGAATGACAAAAGAAACACAAGGACGCCCATGCCGCCGATCCAGTGCGTAAAGCTGCGCCAGAGGAGAACGCACTTGGGAAGGACTTCCACATCCGTCAGAATACTTGCGCCGGTGGTTGTGAAACCGGAAACAGTCTCAAATAAAGCATCAATAACATTTGTGATACTTCCGCTGAACAGAAAAGGAAGGGCGCCCATGACGCTCATGACGATCCAGCTGAGAGCTACGCTTACAAAGCCTTCTTTTACATAGAAAATTTTATTTTTCGGTTTCTTTCTGGTGAGAGCCAGTCCGAACAGGAGACACAGCAGTCCTGAAAGTACAAATGCCCAGCCGCTGTATTCCTGATAGATCAGGGCGGCAATACAGGGCAGAATCATAAAAGCAGCTTCAAACTTCAAAACATATCCGATGATATAAGACACAATTCCGTAATTCATATGCTCCTCCCAGATGTTATTTCTTCAAGATGTCAGTCAGGTCATGAAGCCCTTTTGCAGTAGTGACAATGACTACAGTATCTCCTGGCAGGATCTGGTCCTGGCCGCGGGGAATCTGAACCTTGCCGTTTCTGTTGATGCAGGCTACAAGAAGATTGTCTTTTAAATTCAGACCAGACAGAGGAATTCCTGTGACGGCAGAAGTTTCTTTTACAGCAAATTCCAATGCCTCCGCATGGTTGTCCAGAATATGATACAGCGTTTCTACATTGCTCCCCAAAGAGTTTTCCAGGGCACGGACATAGCGCAGAATATAATCTGCGGTAATGTATTTGGGATAGATGACGCTGCCCAGGTCCAGACTTTCCACAATATCATCAAAGGCAATACGGTTTACCTTGGTGACCAGTTTTGCGGAAGAATTTTTTTTGGCGAACAGAGAAAGGAGAATATTCTCTTCATCCATATTTGTCAGAGTGACAAAAGACTCTGTCTGCGTAAGTCCTTCCTGGAGAAGGAGCTTTTTGTCTGTACCGTCTCCGCAGATAACGGTAGCTGTGGGAAGCAGCTCGCTTAATTCATCGCAGCGCTTTTTGTTGGATTCCACAATACGTACGCGGATTTTCATGTCAGACAAAAGTGCCGCCAGATAGTAACCCAAAGTGCCGCCGCCTACGATCAGGGAGGTTTTCACCTGGTGGGTATGGACACCAATCTTTTTGAAGAAAGCAGCAGAGTTTTTGGGGGAGGCAATAATGGAAACCAGATCATTGTCATGGATCACAAAGTTTCCGGAAGGTATGGAAACCTCATTGTCTCTTTCAATACCGCAGATCAGAATGTCACACCGGTATTTTTCTGCAATCTGCATCACTGACAGTCCGTCCAGGTGAAAAGAAGGGCTGACTTTAAATTTCAGCAGCTCTACCCTGCCTTTGGCAAAGGTGTCAAGCTTGATGGCAGAAGGAAAACGCAGCAGGCGTGAAATTTCCATTGCAGCAGCCAGTTCAGGATTGATGATCATGGAAATACCAAGCCTTCTTTTGATAAAGTTCAGTTCTTTGTGGTACACAGGGTTACGGACCCGGGCAATGGTTTTACATTGGCTGACTCTTTTGGCGATCAGGCAGCACAGAAGGTTCAGCTCATCAGAACCAGTTACCGCGATCAGCATGTGCGCATGTTCTACGTCCGCATTGGAGAGAACTCCGATACTGGAAGCGTTCCCTGTAATACCCAGGACATCATAAGATTCAGAGAGTTCCTGGACTTTCTCGGGATTTGTGTCGATTACTACAAGATTATGTCCCTCACTGGAAAGCTGCTCTGTCAGGGTACTTCCTACTTTTCCGCAGCCTATGATTATAATATTCATAATATCCTCCGTGTGAAAAGATAAAAATAATATAAAAGTTCTAAAGATTACATGAAAATGCAATCCAGATTATTATAGCATCTTTCGACAGGTTTACAATGGGTACAGATAAGATTTTTTCAGATGTTTGACACAGGAAGGTGTTTTTGATATACAATATAGAAAACACCGATATACAGCGTGGCCGGAAATACAGGATACGCTCTGGAAATGAGACAGGTCGGCAGATAGATCTGCAGAAAGGAAAAGAGTATGGCATACATAGAATTTCAGCATGTAAAGAAGTACTATGGGAAGAAAGATGAAGCCGTGATAAAGGCGCTGGACGACGCCAGCTTTACTGTGGAGCAGGGAGAACTGGCAGTGATCCTGGGAGCTTCGGGAGCAGGCAAGACCACAGCATTGAATATCCTGGGAGGAATGGACCAGGTTACAGACGGAGATGTGATCGTGGCAGGAGAGCATCTGAATCATTATAAGGCGAAAGATCTGGTAACTTATCGCAGAAATGCGGTAGGATTTGTGTTTCAGTTCTATAATCTGGTTCCAAATCTGACAGCACTTGAGAATGTGGAATTAGCGGTGCAGATCTGCAAAGATTCCCTGAAGCCGGAGGAAGTTTTGGAAAAGGTAGGGCTTCAGGACCGTATGAAAAATTTTCCGGCACAGCTTTCCGGAGGAGAGCAGCAGAGAGTGGCTATTGCCAGGGCCATTGCGAAGAACCCCAAGCTCCTGTTGTGTGATGAGCCTACAGGTGCGCTGGATTATAATACAGGAAAACAGATTCTGAAACTCCTTCAGGATACCTGCAGAAAAGAGCATATGACAGTTATTATCATTACCCATAATTCCGCCATTGCCCCTATGGCGGACAGAGTCATCCGCTTTAAAAGCGGAAAAGTAACAGAAACCGTGTTAAATGAAAATCCCACACCTGTGGAAGAGATCGAATGGTAAATTTTTTTAGAAAGTCAAAGGAGACATCAGTGAGATGTCTCTTTTTTGTATTCAGACAGATTCCAGAGCCGTTTTTTGCCCGTCTTTGCCATGCATTTCCAAGTGTTTCCGGATTATTCTTGTGAAATATGTATAGGGGGAATGGTAGATAATAAAACATTATTCAAGAAAATATACAATAAAATAGAGAAAAAACAAAAAAAATATATATTTTGCTGAAAAAATATATTGACTATTTGTATACAAGTTGTATAATGTAAGTATGCAGATGAAGAGAAAGGAGGTAACATGAATGCCAATGCTTCTTGCAGAGGATTATGAATATAAACTTCCAAAATTAACACGTGTCAGACAGCATTTTGACAGCAAAAAAATTAAGGATATAGAAATCGCCGTCAGAGAGGAGCTGGGAAGAAAAGAGATTCGGGAAAAAATACAGAAAGGCAGTAAAACAGCTGTAGCAGTGGGAAGCAGAGGAATACGGAATCTGGAACAAATTGTAAAAGTTTTGATCCGGGAACTGAAGCTGCTGGGGGCAGAACCCTATATTGTATCTGCTATGGGAAGCCATGGAGGCGGCACAGAAGACGGGCAGAGAGAAATTCTTTCGGGATACGGAATTACAGAAGAGAAAATGGGCGTACCCGTGGTGACTACAGTGGATGTGGAATGTACAGGGCAACTGCCGGGAGGACAAAAGATTTACTTTGACAGGGCAGCTGCTCAGGCAGACGCTATTATCCCGGTAAACCGGATTAAATTGCATACAGATTTTACAGGACCTCTGCAGAGTGGGCTGAGCAAGATGCTGGTGATCGGGCTTGGAAATCAAAAGGGATGTTCTTCCATACATGAGGAAGAGCCAAGGCGGTTTGCAGAGATTATCGAAAAAGCAGCAGAAATCATCCTGGAGAAATATCCGGTGGTTTTCGGATTAGGCATCATTGAAAATGCCTATGATCAGACCTGCCATATAGAAGCGGTTCCCAGGGAATGCTTTATCAAAAGAGAAAAAGAACTGGTCCAGACTGCAAAAAAAATGATGCCGGTACTAATGGTTCCCGAAATTGATATTCTTATTGTAGAAGAAATTGGAAAGAATATTTCCGGTGCAGGGTATGATCCTAATATTCTGGGAAGAAGTTCCGTATTGACAGAATTTTCCCTTCCTGTTCCAAAGATACAGAAAATGGTTCTGCTGGATATTACACCGGAATCTCATGGAAATGGAATTGGTGTGGGAATGTTTGATGTGATCACCAGAAAAGTGATGGATCAGCTGGATCTGGAAGCCATGTATGCCAATGCCCTGGCATGCCGCTGTATAGAAGATGCCAGAATTCCTCTGGCTGCAGGAGATGAAAATGAAGCTGTAAGGGCAGCGGTTAAATGTATCCGGGGAATTGAGAAGGACAGGCTGAAAATCGTAAAGATAAAAAATACTCTGAGCCTGGAAGAAATATGGGTTTCTCCGGCAGTATTGGAAGATATCAGGAGCAATCCTGAAATAAAGATAGAAGAGGAGGAAAAATGTATATGAAACTGACACAGGAACAACAGGATATGCTTGATGGAAAGTATGGAAAAGGTACGGCATATGCCATGAAAATTCAGGTGGCGATCGGAGAGTCCTTTGACGCGGAGAGAATGGTTCCCATCACCAGGGCCCATGTGGCTCTTTCTAATCAGGAGGCAGATCTCTGGTTTTGCGAAAAACTTTTAAGTGAAGGGGCGAAGTGCAGAGTAACGCCTACGGTCAATCCTGGATTTTGCCTCGAATTCTTTAAAAAACGGGATATGGTGGCACCCGAATTTGCAGATCTGATGCAGCGTACCCACAATGCTTATAAAGCGATCGGAGCACAGCTTACTTATAATTGCACCCCGTATATTGATACGAATGTTCCCAATTTTAAAGAAGTCATTGCTTATTCTGAATCCAGTGCTACCCCCTATGCCAATGCTGTCTGGGGAGCCAGGACCAACAGGGAAGGTGCAAACAGCGCTCTGTGTGCGGCAATTACCGGATACGTACCAGAGTATGGACTTTTATTAGACGAAAACAGAAAGGGAGATATCCTGGTGGAAGTACAGGCAGATGTCAAAACTCCCTATGATTATCATATTATCGGGATGCTGGGAAAGAAAATCGGAGACGGTATTCCTGTATTCACCGGATTTCCCAAAGAAACCATTACAAAAGAAGCTCTGAGAAATCTGGGAGCACAGTTAAATACTTCCGGGGCATATGGAATGTATCACATTGTAGGATTTACACCCGAAGCACCGGATATGGAAACTGCTTTCGGCGGAAAAGAACCTAAGAGAAAAGTAGTCCTTACCAATGAAGATAAAGAAGCCATTTTAAAAGAGATTTCTCTGGAAGGCAACCGTGAGATAGATTTTGCCATGTTCGGATGTCCGCATTTTACCCTGGAAGAGGTAAAATACATTGCAGGAAAGCTGGAGGGAAAAGAACTGAAAAAAGAAATGTGGATATTGGTTTCCAGCCATGTGAAAGAAATGGCAGTGCGCATGGGATTTGACGAGATTATTAGTAAGGCAGGAGGGTTTATTGTACCGGATACCTGTCCTGATCAGCCCTGCTGGAGACATTTAGAGGGAAAAGTGGGAATCACGGAATCTCCTAAGTGTGCGTACTATCCTCAGAGAAGAGGAATTCATTTTGTGATCAGAGATCTGGACACCTGTATAGAAGCTGCATTGACAGGGGAGGTAAAGTAGATGAGTAAGAAATTTAAATGTCATAAAATTTCAGAGGGCTGTGTGGAAGCTCAGGCAGTTGTATCCAAAGACAATATTATGTTTTACCTTATTAATCCTGAGAGCGGGGAAGTGATCGAAAATGCTCATGATCTGGAAGGAAAGAGCATTGCAAAGAAAATTTTGATTTTCCCTGGGGGAAAAGGAAGTTCTGTGGTGCAGGCAGATGGGCTGTATCAATTGAAAATGCGCGGGAATATGCCGGCGGCAATGGTAATACAGTATCCGGAGACTGTTTTGGTCTCCAGTGCCATTATCATGGAGATTCCCATGGTGGACAAGGTAGATCCTGCTTTTTATGAAGAAGTAAAAGAAGGAGACCTGGTACGGATTGACGCGGACCATGAGGTGGTGGAAATACTGTAGGTTCTGTATAAAGGAGGACGCACATGAAACGAAAGAGACTAGCAGCAGCAGGACTGGCGGCAGTAATGATCCTGAGCATGTCATCCTGCGGAAGAAACGCGGGAAACGGGGGAAATGCCGGAGATGATACGGTTACCATCAACATCGGACATGTAGAGGCAGAAGACCGCTCTACTCACCAGGCACTGGTGGAATACTTTAAGAAGACTGTGGAAGAAAAGTCCAACGGCACGATTTCTGTGCAGATTTATCCCAACAGTGTGCTGGGAGGTGATTCTGAACTTACAGAATCTGTTGCCATGGGAACCCTGGAAGCGGCGCTTCCTTCCACTTCCGTACTTGTAAGCTATTCGGATGATTTTGGCATTATGGATATGCCTTATCTTTTCAGTAGTCCGGAAAACGCATTTTCTGCTATGGATGGAGATCTGGGTGGATATTTTAATGAAAAGCTGGAAGAAGTAGGGATACACAGCCTGGGATATTCGTATAACGGACTGCGGAGCATGACCAACAGCTCTCATCCTATTGAAACACCGGAAGACCTGAAAGGATTGAAGATGCGGGTTATGGAAAATGAAGTTTTTATAGATTTTTTTCAGACTCTGGGAGCCAGCGCTACCCCTATGAGCTTCAATGAGCTTTTCACAGGTCTTCAGCAGCATACTGTGGACGGAGAAGAAAATCCGCCTTCTCTGATCTATGCAAGTAAGTTCCAGGAAGTACAGGAGTATCTAAGCCTTACAGAACATGTAAATAATTTTCTGGGATTTATTATGAATCAGGACTTTTATAACAGTCTGACGGAAGAGCAGAGGACCATTATTGATGAAGCTGCCGGAGAATTTGTGGAGCAGCAAAGGCAGATGGAACTGGAAGACACAGAACGTTACATAGAACTGCTGGAGGAAGAGGGTATGCAGGTTAACCGGCTGAACGATGAGCAGAAGGCAGCTTTCCGCCAGGAACTGGAGCCCATGTATGAAAAATACAGAGCACAGTACGGGGAAGAAGTCTTTGAGATGGCAGAAAAGTACGAAGAGTAAGGAGGAGTTAGTTTGAAAAAGAAAAATATCCTGCAAAAAATAGCTTTTGGCTATGACCGGCTGGAGGAATATCTTCTGATCGGAAGTCTGGTCTTTAGCGTTCTCCTGATATTTTTTCAGGTAGTTATGCGTACTGTATTTCATAATTCTCTGTCCTGGTCGGAAGAATTATCCAGATACATCTTTATCTGGCAGATCTGGCTGGGTGCAAGCATTGCCCTGAAAGAAGATGAACATATTAATGTTACACTTATCTATAATTTTGTAAAAAAAGAAAGAGCACAGGCAGTCATTCATGCGATTGCGGATGTATGCTGGTTTTTGTTCAGCTTTTTCCTTATTTTTAATGGAAAATCGCTGCTGACATCTATTTTCTCCAGAAATGTGACCTCTTCAGGCCTGGGAGTGCCTATGGTGGCAGTGTATGCGGCACTTCCAACGGCCTCTGTTTTAATCTGTATCCGTCTGCTTCCCAGACTCTGGATGGATGTGAAGGAAGTTCTGGGAATAGAGGAAAAATCAGAAGAGGAAAAGAACGGAGGTGAAGAAAGATGAGCGCAGTTGTATTATTTGGTTCTTTCCTTATACTTTTATTACTCAGCGTGCCCATCGGATATGCCATTGGGATATCCAGTCTGATCGGTATTTATTACTTTTCTGATATTCCGCTGGAGATTATTGCCCAGAAATCTATCACCGGAGTAGATTCTTTTCCGCTTCTGGCAATTCCGTTTTTTATGCTGGCGGGAAATCTTATGAGCAGCGGTGGAATCGCAAAGAGACTGGTAAACTTTTTTGATTCTCTTATCGGCCATGTAAACGGAGGGCTGGGTATCGTCACAGTCATTGTGTGCATGTTCTTTGCGGCAATTTCAGGATCCGCAGTCGCTACTGTGTCCGCGGTAGGCGCATTCATGATTCCGGAGATGGTGGAGCATGGATATGATAAAAAATTCAGTGCGGCTTTAACCGCGGCAGCGGGAACGATCGGTGTCATCATACCGCCGAGTATTCCCTTTGTTATTTACGGAGTGACTTCCGGAACATCCATTACGGATCTTTTTACTGCTGGTTTTCTGCCGGGCATTATGATGGGAGTGGCATTGATCATTGTATGCTGGCTGGTATCAAAACAGAAAGGATATAAAGGAAAAGGAATACGTTCCAGCCTGAAAGAAATATGGACTTCCTTTAAGGATGCCATTTGGGCTATTCTTTCTCCTGTGATTATTCTGGGCGGTATTTACTCTGGATTATTTACGCCAACAGAGGCGGCAGTGGTTTCTGTTGTATATTCCTTTATTGTAGGGGTGTTTGTTTATAAAGAGTTGAATTTCAAAGGCGGCTATAAGGCATTTAAAGACGCAGTGGTAGTCAATGGAGCTACGACTTTTATGGTTGGATTTTCTTCTGTGTTTGCAGCCTTCCTTACCATGGCACAGATTCCGAATATGATCGCAAATGGAATTACGAATCTTACAGACAATAAATTCCTGATTCTGCTGATCATCAACCTGTTCCTGCTGGTAGTAGGTATGTTTGTGGACAATATTCCGGCAACTATCATTCTTACACCGATTCTTCTTCCGATCTGTACTGCTTTCGGAATGAGTCCGGTAACCTTCGGAATTATGCTGACGATGAATCTTGCTATTGGATTTTGTTCACCGCCTTATGGAATTAACCTGTTTGTGGCAAGTTCCATTTCTAAAGTATCCATTGAGGACCTGACAAAGAACATAGTGAAACCTCTGATCGGACTTTTGGCGGTATTGCTTTTAATTACATATGTTCCTTACTTTACAACCCTCTTTTTATAACTATACACAGCCGGACTGAAAAACAGTCCAGGAAAGCACCTGTCTCTTTTGGGGCAGGTGTTTTTGCGCCTGTTTGCCCGCGTTTTCTCCGTTTCATCAGTTGCCATAAATATGTATTTTGTATTATACTATATAACACTAAGAGTGTTGAGGTGCAAAAGTGAACGAATTTAAAAATATGAAGTTGAAGATGAAAAAGAAAAGTTTTACAGATGTGGCATATGAGAAGATCAGGGAGCTGATTCTGAGTGAAGAAATTGAGCCGGGAGAAGTAGTCAGTGAAAATCAGCTTGCCGAGTACTTGAATATGAGCCGAACTCCGGTGAGAGAGGCCATTCGCAGGCTGGAAGCAGATGGCATCCTTGTGTCCAGACAGGGGTATGGAACCGTTCTGAAAATGTTGACTCTGAAGGACATCGAGGATATTTTTGAAGTGCGGGAGGCCATGGAACTGATTGCAGCAGAGACGGCTATTCATAATATTACAAAGGAAGAGATTCAGGAGCTAAAAGAAAAGCTGATGAACCTTTTGGAACGTTTTCACAGAGGGGAAATAATTGAAAAAAGAGAATTTACAAAGATTGACGGCGAGATTCATGATCTGATCGTGAGGCGGTCAGACAATGAATATGTAAAAGTGCTGATGGAACGGATTTATTTTAATGTAGACAGATACCGGTGTATTTCTTACAAAGTTTCTCTTGATCTGGAGGAAAGTACCGGACAGCATTTAGATCTGCTGCAGTGTATGGAAGAAAGAGATATAGAAAAATTTACGAAGCATTTGAAGAAGCATATACAGTGGTCACTGGACATTATTCGAGATCATGTGAGATTATAAGCATGGAATTTTCTGTTATGGGATACCGTTATACTATACACATAACAGAAGAGGGTTTATTTGAAAAATACAAAAGAATACAGAACAGAAAAGAGGAGGCAGAAAGATGGTTATCAGAGAAGAAGTAAGGAAAATGAAAGCAGACAGCTTTCAGATGGCAGCTTTAAGTGTAGAACAGAGAAACCAGGCACTCAGGGCAGCAGCCGAAGCCCTGACAGAGAAAAAGGAGGAAATCTTCGCAGCAAACGAAGAGGATATGGAAGCAGCCAGGAAGGCAGGAACCCAGCAGTCTGTAATGAAGAGGCTGAAATTTGATCAGCATAAATTAAGTGATGTGATAAAAGGAATCGAGAATCTGATAGAACTTCCTGACCCGCTGTCAAAGGTACAGCTGGCAAGGGAGCTGGATACAGGTCTTGAACTGTATCGTGTCACCTGTCCCATCGGCGTGATCGGTATTATTTTTGAAGCAAGACCGGATGCTTTGGTGCAGATTTCTTCTCTTTGTATAAAAAGCGGAAACTGTGCGGTACTAAAAGGAGGAAAAGAGACTGCGAGGACAAATAAAGTTCTTTTTGACACGATTTACCGGGCAGTGACGAAGAGCGGTCTTCCGGCAGGCTGCATGCTTCAGGCAGAACAGCACAATGAGATCGATGAACTGCTTTCCTGTCATGACTGCGTGGATCTGTTGATCCCAAGAGGTTCCAACAGCTTCGTTCAGTACATTATGAACCATACGAAAATCCCGGTGATGGGACATGCAGACGGAGTATGCCATGTTTACGTAGATGAAACTTTTGATCCGGAGAAAGCAGTCCCGGTGATCCTGGATGCCAAGACACAATATACAGCCGCCTGCAATGCTGCGGAGACCCTTCTCATCCATAGAAAAGCGTCAGAAAATTTCCTCCCTCTTATTGCAGAAAAGCTGAGAGAGGCAGGGGTAAAGATTCGCGGTACACAGGAAGCTGCGGACAGGATTTCCTGTGAAGTGATGACAGAAGAAGAATTTCATACAGAATATCTGGATATGGAGATTTCCATCAAACTGGTAGATTCCCTGGAAGAGGCAGTCAGTCACATCAACCGTTTCGGCTCTCACCATACAGACTGTATTATTACAGAAAACAGGGAACATGCAGAGAAGTTTATGCAGCTGGTAGATTCTGCAGGGGTGTACCTGAACTGTTCCACCAGATTTGCAGATGGATTCCGGTATGGATTTGGCGCAGAGGTAGGCATCAGTACAGGGAAAATCCATGCCAGAGGACCAGTAGGATTAGAAGGGCTGGTAACTTATAAGTACAAACTTTTCGGCAGCGGACAGATTGTAGGAGATTATGCGGAAGGAAGAAAAGAATTTCATTTCCGGGATCTGGAAGGATAATTCGATGGAAAAAATCAAGACATTGCTTACCGGGCTGGTTCCGGGAGTAGTATTTATACTGGCGCAGAGTATTATTGTCCTGTGTTTTGATACAGTATGCTGGCTTATTGCGGCTGCCCTTGCCAATGTGGGAATTGCTCCATCGGGCTTTCTGGAGACCATGGAGAGGGAAGGCAGCTATCTGATCGGGATCATAGGAGATGGAATCTTCCTGATCTTTGGATTCCTGTGGTATCGCAGACTTTTTTGGTATGTAAGGCAGGAGGAAGGAAAAAAAGTGCTGGGAGTAAAGGCACTGTTATTTCTTCTGGTAAGCGGTGCTGCCCTGCAGTTTGCCACAGATGTGATACTGACCTGGATGCAGGTATTTCTTCCCCGGATGATGGAATCCTACGGACAGGTGATGGAGAGTCTGGGAATGACATCGCCTTCTATCTGTTCTGTGCTCTATACAGTCGTTTTTGCCCCGGTAGCAGAGGAGCTTGCTTTCCGCGGTCTGATTATGAGGATTTTAAGAAGAGAGTTTTCTTTTTGGACGGCAAATCTGATACAGGCGCTCTTTTTCGCTCTGATGCACGGGAATTTGGTACAGGGACTTTATGCGTTTGCGGCAGGTATGTTTTTAGGCTGGCTTCTCCGGAGATATGGAAGTTTAAAAGCCCCTGTACTCTGTCATTTTGCAGTGAATCTTTCCGGGGCGCTGATGGGCTTTTTTCCATTTGGCGTTCTTGGGCTGACAGCGGGAGCTGTGATACTGGCTGCTGTGGCAGTTGTCCTGGGATATTCAGAAGAAAAAAGATAATGATTTACAGTCAGAGATTTTCTCAAGAAGCAGAAGATCTCTGACTGTTTTTTATGAAATCGGCGGTTCGAAAAGTGAGCCGTTCAGATGAATTTATTAGGAAAATAAAAAATTTTATCTCTACATATTGACAACTTTATTTGTCATCTGTTAGTATTTGTGACAAAGATAATTGTCAATATGACAATGTTCTTTGTCAGATGGCAAATGAAATTTTAGAAGAGAAAAAGGTAAAGCCGATTTCTATAGATTATAAAAGTACATTTGCAGAAAACTGACAGAAGCAACTGATTAAAAAAAATATTATGTAAACTTTTTAGGGGGGGGGGTAGAATAAGGTGCCTTTATACAATTGCCTGAAGGAATACAGAGCAAGACTTGGAATCAACCAGCAGGAACTGGGGAAAAGAGTGGGGGCATCGCGGCAGACAATCAGCCTGATCGAGAGAGGAGATTATTCTCCTTCCGTAACGCTTGCACTGAAGATTGCCAGAGAGTGCGGCGTCAGTGTGGAAGAAATTTTCAGATATGAAGAAGGAGAAGACGATGAGTAAAAAAAGAAAAGAAACAGGAAGAAAAATGGGAATTGTTCAGACGCTTCTGGTCGCCTGTATCGGCGCAGCCATCGGAGGCGGCGGGAAAATGGCAGCAGGAATGCACGAAGACAGCCTCAGAACGTTTCTTGACCGGAGCGAAGGCTGGTTTATGGACCATTCTTCATGGCTGCTTCTGCTTTCATCAGCGGCAATCTGTATATTGTGTACCGTCTTTGTACTGCGGATGAGGAAGGCATGCAGTCGCTGTGAGGAAGAGGATGAGGCGGAGGCAGAGCGGATTGAAAAAATGCAGCAGAGGTACCAGTCTTTTATGGGGCTGTTCATTGCTGTGGAAGCCATTCTCTCAGGGGTTGTGATCGCCAGTTTGGGAGGAAGTCAGGGAGATTCATTTACGCTGGCGGCCATAGGAACCTTTTTTCTTTCCGCTGTCTGGATCCTTATCAGCTGGGACCGGCTGGTAAAATATGAAAAACAGATGAACCCGGAGAAAAAAGGAAATATATTCAGCTGGAATTTCAATAAAGAATGGCTGCAAAGCTGCGACGAAAGGGAGAAGCTGAAGCTTTTCCGGGCAGCTTATTATACGCATCTTTCCATGCAGATACTTTACCTTGTGATATTTTGCGTATTGATCCTTTTATCCGGGATCGTGAAGGTGGGTGTTCTTCCATTTGTTATTTTGGGAGCTGTATGGATGTTTCAGCTTCTCTCTTATCAGTATCAGTATGAACATAAAAATGAATGAAAAGCAGGAGGAAATTATGGGACTGATCGTAAACGAATTAACCAAGAGGTTTGGCAGCAAAACTGCAGTAGATCACTTAAGCTTCTCTATGGACAGTCCGGGAGTATTCGGACTTCTGGGAACCAACGGAGCAGGCAAGACTACCACCATCCGAAATATTCTCGGAATCATGACCCCGGACGAAGGAGAAGCTACATGGAATGGGACTCCCATTACGCGGGAAACCCTTGCCTTTGGCTATCTGCCGGAGGAGAGAGGTATCTATATGAAGACGAAAGTGCTGGAGCAGCTGATCTACTTCGGAATGCTCAGAGGCATGAAAAAAGAGGCGGCAAGAAAATCTGCATTTCACTACATGAAGAAACTGAAAGTTGAAGAATATAAAAATATGCCGGCGGAAAAACTTTCCAAAGGAAATCAGCAAAAAGTGCAGCTGATCGCAGCGATTATACATAACCCCAGGCTGATCTTTCTGGACGAGCCTTTTTCCGGCCTTGATCCGGTGAATGCCCGGGTACTGAAGAACCTGGTGGAAGATCTGGTGGAGGAAGGAAAATATATTATCCTCAGCACCCATCAGATGGAGACGGTAGAAGAGTACTGTAAGGATCTGGTGATCCTGGATCGGGGAAAAACACTGCTGCAGGGAAACTTGCGTAAGATAAAAGCCGGTTACGGGCATACAAATCTCTGTGTTTCCTGCGGCTGTGATGTGGATGAACTGGCGCATGAGGAGGGACTGGAGCTGTTTGAGAAGCGGGCGGTGGAGACCGAATATAAAATCACAGGTGATGAGATGGCGCACCGATTTTTAAAAAGGCTGGTGGACCAGGGAATCTACCCTATAAAATTTGAAATCAGGGAACCGTCCCTTCAGGAAATTTTTGTCAAAAAGGCAGGTGAAAATCAGTGAAACAGATCATGACTATTTTTGCTTATACATTTAAAGAGGGAATCAGAAAGAAAGCATTCTGGGTTTCTTCTGCAATCATTGCGGCACTTATTCTTCTTTTATGCCTCGCGCCAAGAATATTATCTGCGTTCCAGAAGGATGAAAAAGAGGCACAGGAGCAGACACAGGAAGTACAGGCAGACACAGAAAAGACAGGAATCTGCTATTTTATGGATGAGACAGGTATTTTTTCAGAAAATATTCCTCTGTTCCAGGCACTTGCCCCGGAGCTGGATTTTCAAGTCCTTGCCTCTGACGGCGGAGACACGGCGGCACAGCTTGAGAAAATCCGAAAAGATATTAAAGAAAACCAGGATAATGCGGCAGTGATCATTGAAGATTCCGGGACTGCACCGTCTGTGAGGGTGATCAATGCCAGTTTTATGCATCAGGGAATCAGTATGAACGCTGTGCTGGAGACCTGCAATACCATCTGGCAGACAAAGGTGCTTACAGATGAAGGATTAAACAGTGATGCTATTATGAAAGCGCAGACAGTACTTGCGGGAGAGGAAGAGACGGTAGGAAATCTGGATCTGACCGGATATGTCATGGGGCTTGTACTTACTTTTGTGATGTTCTTTGCTGTATATTACTATGGATATGGTGTTGCTATGTCCGTGGCATCTGAGAAGACCTCCAGAGTTATGGAGACACTGATCATATCAGCAAAACCGTCCAGAATTCTCGTCGGAAAATGCCTTGCTATGGGCGTGGTAGGGCTGGTGCAGATCGGAGGACTCTTAATTGTGGGGATCCTTGGATATACTTTTCTGGTGCCGGATGGGGCTCAGATTGCAGGATTTGAGCTGTCCTTTTCTAATTTCACGGCAGGAACGGCGGCAGCCCTCCTTTTGTACTTTATCCTTGGCTATGCATTCTATGCAGTTCTGAATTCTGTGTGCGGCGCGGCAGTAAGTAAGGTGGAGGACTTGAATTCTGCTATGATGCCTGTATCAGTAGTGGCGATTTTGGGATTTTATCTGGGATATTTTACTTCTGTAGCCGGGGGCGGAAGCAATCTGCTGGCAAAACTGGCGCTGTATCTTCCGATATCTTCTCCTTTTACGGTGCCTTTCCGGCTGCTGACAGGAGATATGAATAACAGTGATCTGGGAATTTCCATGGGAATTCTGGCAGTCAGTATTGCAGCAGTTTCCATGATCTCCGCAAAAATCTACAGTGCGTCTGTGATGCATTATGGGAAGAAGCTGAAGTGGAAAGAAATCGCAGGAATGAAATAGTGAAAATGAAATGCCGGAATAACGGCTGAAATAGATAGAAAGGCGATGCTGTGCAAATAAATACAGCATCGCCTTTTAGTAAAATTAAAGTTTGGTTTTTGAAAGGGCATCTTCGTCTGCTACAATGGTTACATCCGGGTGCAGCTGAAGAATGGAAGCGGGAACCTGGGGGGTGATCGGACCGTTAATGACTTTATTTAAAATTTCAGCCTTATCAGTGCCGCTTACCACTACCAGGATTTTTTTTGCGCTCATAATGGTTCCGATGCCCATAGTATATGCCTGGCGGGGAACATCAGACTCATTTTCAAAAAATCGTTTGTTTGCCTGGATGGTGCTGTCAGTCAGGTCCACGCAGTGTGTAGCCTTTGGGAATTCATCAGCCGGTTCATTGAATCCAATATGTCCGTTATGTCCAAGACCAAGAAGCTGCAGGTCAATGCCCCCCTGGGCACGGATGATCTCTTCGTACTGACCGCATGCTTTCTCACTGTCTGGCTCCAGACCATTTGGTACATAAGTATGTGTTTTGTCGATATTTACATGATCAAATAAATTATGATTCATAAAATAGCGGTAGCTCTGGTCATTTTCCGGACTCAGTCCTTTGTACTCATCCAGATTGCAGGAGGTAACGCCGGAAAAGTCAAGATCTCCTTTTTCGTACCATTCAATGAGATTTTTGTAAGTCCCTACAGGTGTGGAACCGGTAGCCAGACCCAGGACACAATCTGGATTTAAGGTTACCTGGGAAGCAATGATATGTGCCGCTTTTCTGCTCATTTCCTCGTAATTTTTGGTCTTATAAACTCTCATGATCTCTGTCTCCTTTTTATTTCGGGGCAGACGCTATGTCCCGATGATATTTTTATTATAATATGAATGTAAAATGAAAACAATCTTAATTTGCTGAAAGCAGAAACACTTTGGAAGATATATACGCTGCGTATCACCTTCCGTCGGAAAGTACTTTTATAGAGGAAGCGTATTCGGAAGGGGTCATTCCTGTAATCTTTTTAAACTGCCTGGAAAAATAGTGGATGGACGTATATCCCAGAAAGTCAGAGATCTGTGTGAAATTGTGATGATTTTCCCGAATCAGCTGTTTTGCCAGTTCGATTTTCAGGCGTGAGAAATAGTCGATCACACCGCACTGATTATGTTCCCGGAATAATTTCTGAAGCTGGGAGCGGCCGATCAGGTTTTCACGGCAGATTTCTTCGATGGTAAGACGTTCCCGGATATGTTCCTCCAGATATACAATAATCCTGTTATAAATCATGGAATCATTCTTCTGCTTTACAGATTTTACCGGGAAAGGCTCCTGAAATGCTTCCTGCCTTGGGGTTTGCTGTTTTCGTATCATGGAGATTATCAGCCCCTCCATAAGAAGCTTGATCATCTGTTCAGAGGCAAAGGGAGCGTTTTCTTTTCTCTCCATCTGTGTGGTGCTGGGGTTGTTGAGAGGTGTCTTGATGCAGTGACGTGCCTCGTAGATAATCCGTGCCAGTATGGTCCTCTCCCCTTCGCCTATAGTGGTGATCAGATTTTCAAAATATTTCATGCAGGGAGAATTGCATTCAAAGGCAATGACCACCAGATTGGGAGCAATCTTTCCGTTTGCCTTCACGGTGTGGAACTCATTAGGCTTGTGGAAAACAATCTGTCCTTTGGTAAGGGTATGTGGTTTATCACCGGCAATGATATTTACTTCCCCTTTATCCACACAGAGAAACTCCCAGAAATCATGGCGTTCTCCTGGGAAACTGTAGTCGCTCATATATTCAAAATAGTGGATGGTTACAATTTTATCTATGAGAATTTCCTGTTTTAATTCTAAGCTTTTAAATCCCATATAAACCTCCTGAAAAGAGATACTATCAATCAATATTTATTTATTATAATAGATTTTTGGAAAAAAAGCTATCATTTCAGCGGTCGGCAGATAAAAAGATTTAAAATTGTATTAAATTACGGACAAGTATCAGGTGGAAAATATGATCGGATGACACAGAAGAACAGACTGAGAAAATGAAACCAAAAAAATCATAATTTATAAAAAAAATACAAATTTGTGATTGGGAATATAAAAATATTAAAAAATCCGGCGAAGAAATTTCTAAGGTTTTTCCTTTCCTGCATGCTAAAATAATCTCAGAAATTAAGAAAAACCTAAACAAATGGTAGTGTCAAGTAATCTATGAAAAACTGAGCCGAAAAAACAGGCTCAATAGAACCTTGAAAATTGCAGATATCGATGTACAGCGGGCTCTGCCCGAACCCGTCCTCGCCGAAAGGCAGGAAAAGGGCGCAATTGCCCCCCTTTTCTGCTGGAGAGGATGCTCCGTGAGCCTTATGTCAATAGACTTTCGCGGCATATCCTCACAGACGGCTGTGCCGCCTGCTCCGGTATTCCACGGTTCTATTGACAACAGCTCCGCTCCAATCCGGCAGTTCCGGTTTTCTGCATGTTCAGGATGGTCTGCTGGCCAAGGAAGATAAGCAGCTGCCACTTGCCCGGCATGTTGTCGGCACCCTGGAGCATTTCCACTTCGTTAAGGACTTTGTATTTATTGTGTTTGTGCGGGCGCAGGAAGTTGTAGTAGGCAACCCAGAGAGCCAGGTCATAGTTGGCACCTTCGATGTTGTCAAAGCCGTTTGTTTTCCGGTAAGAAGCCTTATAGGTCCGGTTCAGTCGTTCTACGATCTGTTTGA